>Ga0255063_1000121_pt1 | contig 18981 bp, 28 predicted proteins | sample Colum_Cont_RepA__3_FD_188458 | JGI IMG/M metagenome (GOLD analysis project Ga0255063, IMG submission 188458) | Freshwater microbial communities from Columbia River, Oregon, United States - Colum_Cont_RepA_0h | ecosystem: Environmental > Aquatic > Freshwater > River | place: USA: Oregon... | reverse complement strand
AGATGGAGGACTGGCCATTCCCCGAGGACGTCGCCTTCGCCTCCTGGTTCTGCGCCGCGTACCACGACTCCGACCAACCTCTCAACCCTTACCCCAATGCCCGCCCCGGCTGGCTCGCCCCTACGGGCTCCAGCTGGATCTCCCCTATTTAGGTACCTATGGCTACCACCACTTCTCCCGTGACCAAAGGCCGCCAAGGTTCGTACCGCGTGTGCATCTCCCTGCCCCGCCTGGTCGCCGATCGCATCATCCGCATGTCCACCGAGCAAGGCCGGAGCATCTCGAATCTCTGTGCCTACCTGCTCGAAACCACGATAGACCGCCTCGCCACTGAGTCCGATACCCAGAAGCGGACAGGTTGACGCTCAACCAGAAGCCCTTTACGGTGTCCCAACAGGGCGCCTGGCCTTGCCTTCCGGCAACCAGATTTGGTCACCCTTTCATCCACTCACGCCCAACGCTCATGCGCTCTTACGCCCCCAACGCCGTCTCTCAGGCCTTCGCCGCCAACGGCACCGGCCCCCTCGTCTACGGCCGCTACCGCGAACGCGGCTACGCGGTGAACCCCATAGCCGGCCGCGTCGGCACCATGGTCCCCGAGAACGTCTCCGCCTCCGAGGCCTTCGCCATCGCCGGCCTGGATTGGACCGCCGACAAGCGCCCCTGCTTCTACATGGGCCCCGACGGTCCCATCCCCGCTGTCGACCACTGCTCCATCGTCCGCAGCGACACCAACCAACTGCTGGGCATCCACGGCAAGGGTTATGAGCCGGTCCAGCACACTGCGCTGATCAACCTGCTCGATTACCTCCGCGAGGACATCGAGATCGAGAACGTCCTCAGCATTCGCGGCGGTCGCAAGCTCTACGTCACCGCCTCAATCCGAGCCGAAGCGGAAGTCCTCCCCGGTGACAAGGTCCGCCGCTACCTCCACGCCTTCAACAGCCACGACGGTTCCAGCTCCTTCGGCGTGTTCTTCTCCGACGTCCGCCTGGCCTGCGCCAACCAACTGACCTACCTGACAGGCAAAGCCGCTGGCGAAGCCTCCCGCTCCGGCTCCGGTCTGCGGATGAAGCACACCGCCTCGGTCACCCAGTTCGCCCAGAACCTGCCCGCGCTGATCAACCTCGAGCGCCGCACCTTCGCCCAGTCCATCGATCAACTGCGCGACCTGACCAAGATGACGCTCACCCCCGAGCTCGCCCGCCGCGTCCTCGAGTCGACCTACGCCGACAAGCTGACCCAGCCCCTCAAGGACAAAGAGACCGGCAAGAAGCGGGCCCGCACCCTGAACGACCTCCCCGAGATCGGCATCATCCGCAGCCACTACTCCGGTGACACCGGCCTGGGCATGCAACTGCCCGGCATGCGCGGCACTCCCTACGCCCTGTTCAACGCCATCACCCAGTTCGAGACTTGGGATGCAGGTCGCGCCAAGGACGCTACTGAGCGTGCTCGCGCACGACTCATCAGTCTCTGGGGAGGTGAAAGCGCTCGTCGCATCGACAGAGCGCGCGAAGCCTGTCTGGCATTGGTGTGATGCGCCAACTACCTCCGGCAGCATCACCAGAACGCCACTCACTGGAACGACGATTCTGGGCCAAAGTCAGAAAGAGCACCACTTCTGTGTGCTGGGAGTGGCAAGCGAGTTTTACCCGTCACGGGTATGGTCGTTTCAACTTATCTGGCTATGACAATGAGCGAGCACACCGAGTGGCGTTAGCTCTCAGTCTTGACAGATCCCTGGCTTCAGATGAATGGGCGCTACACACCTGTGATAACAGAGCGTGCTGTAACCCCAGTCATCTGTATGTGGGGGATCGTTCAGCGAATATGAGAGACGCTGTTGCTAGAGGTCGCTGGGCTTCCCCAGCTATAGGTAACAGCTGGACACGAGGTTCGCGAAACGGGCAGGCGCGATTAACCGAAGAGTCAGCTCGGCAAGTCCGCGCAGGCATCAAAGCGGGTGAAACAAATCGTAGTCTCGCCCGTCAGTTCGGAGTCTCGGCTACGACTATCAGCCTCATTAGATCGGGGAAGCGATGGGCGCATGCTCAGCCTGCCTTGCTCTGGTCTGAGCCCCAACAAAAAGGCCCGGGATCTCCACCCCGGGCCGAATCATCCACTCACGCTGCGTTTTGACGCACAGCACAAGCCCCCGCATTCTCCCATGCCCCACCGAGTACGTCCTTCGCCGCGTGACTACGCTGGTGTCTCGGGTCGTCCCATGCAAGTCCCCGACACCCCTGAAGGTCTGTTTGAGCAACTGGCCGAGAGCTCGTTGCGCGAGGTTTACCCCTCCTACGACGTCCTCAAGCCCCGGCACCAGAAGCTGATCCGCGTGCTGCACACCGAACTCACCAAGGGTGAGCTCAGTGACATGACCTTTGCGGACATGGTCTGCTTCATCCTCAGCCTGTGGCACAGCTTCAACAGCAGCGCGGCCGAAGCCAACCGTGATCGCATCGAAGCCGAGGACGAGATCGAAACCGAGTGGATCACCGCCACCGACCACTACGCCCGTCTCGACCAGTATCTGAACACACTCCTCACCCTGACCCGCGAGCTTCCCAGCCCGGAGTACACGGTGGGTGACGACCCCTCGACCTATCTCCTGATGGGTCCGGGCGACATGTAACGGCGGCTCTACCGGTCTTTCCCACCTCGACAGACTGGTACAGCCGGACGAGTCGCCTGCTGACAGGCCCGTCCATCCCACAAGTTCTCACCGGTCTTTCGCACGACCGTTGCATTCGCATGGCAATTCCCATGACTGGCTTTGCTGCGTACGAACTGATGCACATCGAGACGGGCACCGCTCTTTACCGCACCTGTGCCACAGCCGATGAAATCCTCCAGGCCAACCAAAACCTCAAGAGCCGCGGTCTCCCCAACCGTTTCGTACCCGCCGGCACGTTCCACATGCCGTCGCTACACACTGCGAGCTGACGCCGGCTTCCTCGCCGTCGCCCCCAGTGACTGGATCGTCCTGGCCTCCGGCATCTACTTCGTGGATGACCCCCTCCGGGCCGTCACCTTCGTCGACCCCGACCAAGCCGCCCACCGAGCGCGTCGCCTCTACGCCGCCGGCTGGCCGCAGAACACGCTCCGCCTCGTCGAAATCACCAAACCCTTTGGCGCCCTAACCCACTCATGAGCAACGACAACAACAACTTCTGGTCCTCCCTGGCCACCTACTGCAGCGAGCTGGCCCCCGTCGCCGGTGCCCTCCTAGGCGCTGTGGGTGAGACCGCAGCTGCAGTAGACCGAGCTAACACGTCCATAGCCCAGCCGCGTCTGTCCACTCGAGAGCGCGTCCTGGCCCCCGCCTACCAGGAGGTCGACGAATGATCCTATTCCTCGCCATCATCTGCGCAGTAATTTTCGCCTGTATCTTGTGGCCACTTTGGCCCTTATTCGTAATACTGCTTCTGGCCCTCTATGGCCTCACCGCCTTTGTCAACAAGAAGTGCGGCAAGCGACCGCAATAAACCGACTTACATCACTTTGCATCCCCCACAGCACACCAATCCCCTCGACCTCAGCGACGCCGACTTCCTCGACCGCGCCGAGCGCATGTGCAGCACCAAGGTGCCCTACACAACTCGCACCGAGGCCGCTACGTTGACGCGCCGTCACGGCTTCTGTGGCACGCCTTACCGCTGCCCCTGGTGCGACCACTGGCATATCACCACCTACGACCGAGCCCGGGCGAAGGCCTTCACCCGACGCCTCTCCCGCCTCCTTCGTAGCCCCTAGACCATCCAGTTCCTGATCTGAACAGACCATGTCCAAATACATGCGCGGCTGCAACCCCATCGTCCAGCAAGCCCGTCAGGAGCGCCTCGACAGCCTCTACGAGCAGGACGGCCGCCAGGACCCCGCTCACGAGCACCACTGCACCTACTGCGGTCTCTGGGCCAAGTACGGCAACGGACAACCCTGCGACGACGAGCCCACCGAATGACCCCCGAGGACGTCAGCGTCGAGTACTACCTCGACTGCCATGGGCACGACTGTTACCGGATCACCCTGCCCAACGGGGTGACCTCAACCGTGTCCTCTGCCCACCTGATCGAGGAGCGCAAGGTGCAGCTCCTCCGCGCCTATTCCTCTGAGACGCCGTAAGCCATGCGCTGCCGTGCCTGCTCCGGCATCACCCGCGTTGTCTGCACCGAGCACCACCCCGACGGCACTCACCGTTGGCTGCGGTGCCTCGAGTGCGGTGCAACGACGCGCACCCTGGAGCGCTACCTGAAAGCCAAACCCGGGCCCAAGCCGGGCATCACCCACAACGTCAAGCGAAACATGGGCTCCAGCAACTCAAATGCTGTCCTCACCGAGGACGACGTCCGCCGCCTGCGTCACCTCGCCGCCTCCGGCGTCCCTCAAAAGAACCTCGCGCAGGAGTACGGCGTCGCCATCGCGACCGTTTCCCGCATCGTCACCCGCAAGCAGTGGGCCCACATCTGATGACCATCAAGAACGACCGCTGGATCCGCACCCAAGCCGAAGCCGGCATGCTGCGCCCCTTCGTTTCTGAGCTCGTCCGCGAAGCCGAGGGCCTACGCCTGCTGTCGTACGGCTGCAGCTCCTATGGCTACGACCTGCGCCTCTCCAGTAAGGAGTTCTGGGTCTTCCGCCACATCCCCGGCACGGTGATGGACCCCAAGTCCTTCAACCCCGCCAACTTGGCGCCGGCACCCCTGCACCACGACCCCGAGCGCGGCCACTACTTCATCCTCCCGGCCCATAGCTACGGCCTGGGCGTGACGGTCGAGCACATCGCCCTGCCCCGCAACATCACTGCGCTGTTCATCGGCAAGTCGACCTACGCCCGCTGCGGTCTGATCGCCAATACGACCCCCGGCGAAGCCGGCTGGTGTGGCCACCTCACGCTCGAACTGTCCAACTCCTCGAGCGCTGACTGCCGCATCTACGCAGACGAAGGCATCGTCCAGGCCTTGTTCTTCGAGGGAGACCCCTGTGACGTGAGCTATTCCCTCCGCAACGGGAAGTACCAAAACCAGCCCGAGGCCGTAGTTACGGCCCGCGTGTGATGCCTATCAACCCTGATCTGTCCCTCGACGCGCTGGTGTCGACCTTCACCCGCGCCCTGCATGCCCCTGGGGACCATCCCAGCCCCGAGCACGCCGGCCTCGCTGCGGTGCTGCTCCAACTCAATGACAGTGCTCAGTACGCCATTGCCCGCGACATCGAGCGCTACGACCATCGCTCTCTGTACGAGTTCGCCGCCGCCATGCGGGGCTCTGTCCAGATCACAAAACCGGCAGACGTAGGCTGTAACCAGAACGAGTCGGAAGCCTCATGGCCGGCGAAAACAGATCTGAAATCGACGGGCTCCGCACCCGAGAGCGCATCGCCGTCGACCTGCTCGCCCGCGGCAAAACCTGTCGCGAAGTCGCCCGAGCCCTCAACATCTCCGAGCGCACGTTGTACACCTGGCGTAAGCGCCCGGCCGTGCAACGTGCCGTCTACAGCCAGCAACAGGATCTGATCGACTCCGGTGGCGGTCAGGGCATCACGGTCGTGCCAATGGCCGTGGCCACCCTGACCGAAATCATGAACGACGAGGAAGCGCGCGCAGCCGACCGCATTGCCGCTTCCAAGGCCCTGATTTCCGGCGCCCAAGCCTTCCAAGAGCGAAAGATGCTCGAGCGCACCATCGCCGACCTGGAGCAACAGCTCTACGGCATGACTGAGCAAGCACCGCCTAGCGAACCCGTCCCAGGAACAGACCTCCTTGACCCTGACATGAACCTGCTGGCCTCTGCCGACCCTGACACCGAGGACGAATGACTGCGTCCTTCGCCCAGCTGCAACGCCGTGCCGAAAAGCTGCGCGATGAAATCGCCCGCCGCAAGGCGCGCTCGGCGAACTACAGCGTGGCCAAGCGTGTCACCGAGCTCCCTGGCGTTGAAGCCTGGCCCGAGTTTGCCCGTCGTACCTGGATTCGCACCAGCGGCACCGTCTCTCGGTTCGACCCCTATCAGTACCAGATCGATCTCGTAGCGAGCATCAACGCCCACCCGAACACGATCATCAACAAGTCGCGCCAGATGGGCGCCTCCGAGACGATCTGCTCCTACCTGCTGTGCCGCGCCCTCACCGAGCGTGGCTTCGCCGCAGTGGTCTTCTCCAAGACCCAACAGGACGCCTCCGAGCTGGGCCGGCGTGTGCGTGCCATGGCCAACTCCATCGAGGGCGAATCGATCCGCTACTTGACGGACTCGAACACGCAGATCGCTATCGAAGGGCGCGGCACGCTGTACTTCCTGCCGGCTTCACCCCGGGCGGCCCGTGGCATCCCGAGCTGCTCGGTGCTGTTCCTCGATGAGGCCGCCTTCCTCGACGGTGCCGCCGAGATCTACCGGGGCGCCATGCCCACGCTGTCGATGGTGGGTGCTGCCGCGAAGGTGATCGTGACCTCAACTCCCGACACCGAGCTCGACTGGTTTGGCCAGCTGTGGCATGCCGGCCTACCCCCTGACTGGTACTCGTTTGTCGCTGCCAACAACATCCGCGCCCTGAACACACGGCTGGCCCGCATCGCGGACGACTGGAACCGGGTCGCGATTCACTACAGCCAGCACCCGATCTACGGGTCCGACCCGGAGTGGGCGCGCAAAACGCGCGAGTCGCGCCGCATGACCCGTGCGGCATGGGATGCCGAGTACGAGCTGAAGTTCGGCTCGACCGACACCCAGGTCTATTCGTCTGAACTGATTACGCGCGCCTCCCGCGGCCACTGGCGCGAGTGCGGCTCCGTCGGCCGCAGCTACGTGATCGGCATCGACCCCAACGCGGGGGGCAACGACTACTTCACTGCACTGGTGTTGGACATCACTTCGGCCCCCTACGAAGTCGTGGGCATGTACCACGAGAACGGCAAGAGCACCGATTACAGCCTTCGTCATGTCAAAAGCCTCATTGAGGATTACCTCCCGGAGCGGGTAATCGTGGAGAAGCAGGCCATGGGCGCCGTGATTGCCGAGGCGCTCCAACATGTCCTACCTAACTACGCTATCGAGCTGTTCTCTACGAGCCGCCCCAGCAAAACCACGGCGACTGATCGCGTCCTGTACCTGATGGAGCGTGACGAGTTGGTCTTCCCCGAGGGCGTCATCGCCAACGAGCTCCGTGCCTTCCAGCACAAGGAGAGCGGAGCGCGTGAGGCAGCCGCTGGCGCCCACGACGACTGCGTGATGGCACTGGCGTTTGCCTGCTCTCTGATTCCTGAAACACCGAACACCGCGGGCTTCTTCGCCCACATCTGAACTGCACCATGGGGTATTTCAACTGCACCACGAGTACGGAGACGTACTACCTGGCGCTGGCCAACCGGCCCCGACCGACCAAAAGCACCAGCCGCTATCGCGGCGTGTCACGCACCAACAGTGCGAACTTGCCGTGGCGTGCCGCCCTGGGTTACCGCGGCGCACGTCATTACCTAGGGACCTTCAGCACCGAGCGCGAGGCGGCGCTGGCTTACAACGAAGCCGCGCTGCAGATCATCGGCGATCACGCCGTTATTAACGAGGTAATCGAATGACTGACTACAAAGCAACGCCTGAGCAGTGGGCGCAATGCAAGTAGTTTTCGACTACCCCGTATGGGGCTACTTATGCCTGCCTCCTTGAACTCCGCGCCCGGGTTGAGGCGCTATCACTCAAATCATTAACTGGAGGTTCTACGACCATGAGATTCTGTGAATGGGGATGGGCTGAGTGGCTGCTGTTTTTAATAGCGCTTGGTGGAGTTTTCTTGCTTGCCCTGGGCATTATCGGCGCAGAACATGTGCGCAGCACCTGCAAGGCCACCGATGACACCCGGCTCCGCAGCCGCTTGGTGCCAGCCGGCAAGGTTGTCATTTCCCAGGTGGTGCAGGAGCGCCGCTTCATTTGCCCCGGCGGCGAGGAGGTGTGGCTGTGACCACTTACAAAGCACCGCCCGAGGCCTGGGAGTTCGCTGACTATTGGAAAGGCACAGGCCCCTGCGCAGCGGCCTACACAGCAGATTGCATCCTCGAACTCCGCGCCAGGGTCGAGGCGCTGGAGGCGCTCATCCATGAACTGCAGACCATGCACAACACCGCCGTGGACTGGAAAATGGAGCAGGACTACCGACTGAACGAGCTGGAAGCTGCAACAACTCCGCCTAGATTCAGGCCCGGTGTTCACGTTGTTGTCGCCACTCCAACTGCCGGCGGTGGTCCTCCCGTCAAGGCAGTGGAAGTGCCATCGAACTGCAGGCAAAGACTGGAGCGCGAGGGCAAGGCATACCCAAAATCATCTTGTGATGCTTGCGGCACCATGTCACCCGCGTGGCGACAGTGCAATGCGGCCTTGGAGGCGGAAGCTGCGCAGCCGCAGCCAGCCCCTGCCGGCTCGCTGGTGGAGCAGATAGCGGATGCCTTGTGCCGCGCCCAGTTAGACAGTCCATCGTGGGAGCCAGAAGCCCGCGCCGCGATCCGCGAGATGGCGGCGTGGTTGCGCTCACAAGGTCTGAGCACTGGTGATTACTGGGCAGAACGTCTTGAGCGGGAGGCCGAGCGATGACACACCCCAATACCCCACCGCCGGAGCTGGTGCAGCAGTGGATGACTGAATACACAGAAACCAAGCCAAACTGCCTCGCCACGTGGCTCATCACCGCCCGCGCCGCTCAGTGGGGCTGGGATCAACGCGAGCCTGAGATCCAGGCTGCTGCTGATGCTGAGCTGGAGGCGTGCCTAAGGCTGGTTGAAATTGACGGTGGTGAAGATGCTTATGACTTTGCTCGCTACATCCGTGCCGCCAGACGCCCCAAGCCACCGAGCTTGAAGGAGCAGGCGCTGGCCGCTTTGGGTGAGATGTCGATTGAGCCCTGTCTCATCAACGGCGTCGATGCAAATGCGTCGGTTCGCGCCAAATACAACACCATCCGCCGCGCACTGGAGCAACTCAATGACTAATCATCCCATCACCCTACTCTCGAAGCTGGTGGCGCAGTGGCGTAACCAAGCACCTGAAGGTATGGGTAGCCAAGCCCGCGAGATATTGATTGCCGCTCGTGCCGCCAAATGGGGTGCAGCCCAGGAACTGGAGGCTTGTTGTGAGTGGTTTCAAGAGTTTTACAAAAATGAGTCGTGGATGAATTACGATTTAAAACAGTTTCGTGCTGCCAGACGCCCCAAGCCACCGAGCTTGAAGGAGCAGGCGTTGGACGAATTGGTAGCAGCCGAACGTCTTTATCCCGCTGACTGGAGCACCATCCGCCGCGCACTGGAGGCCCTTCCCAATGACTGACGATGGCAAACTCACTGCGATTGCCGCAGTAGCAATTCTTCTGATTATGTTTGCAGTCGCTTGGTGGTGGTTGCCGCAAAAGTGGCAAGGTTGCCAAAAACTATATGACAACCGTCCAGCCCAACTATTCTGCTTTGCAGCTAAATGACTAACCCCATCCCCACCGACTGGCGAGCGTTGTGCGCTGAGCTTTTGCTGTTCGCCGAGCAGGCAGGCGAAATAGCGGCAAACGAAAGTTTATGGCCTAAGTGTGATCCCGATTGCTCAATGCTTGACCGTACTGCCGCCGCCTTGGCCCAGCCCGAGCCGCAGGGGCCTACGGATGAGGAGCTGGATGGATTTGTTGTGTTCTGGTGGGGATCAGATACAGACGAGCGCACGGTTATTGATGTAATCGAGTGTGGCAGTATGGCTGCCTTTGCCCGCGCCGTCCTCGCCCGCTGGGGCCGCCCCGCCATCGAGCCAGATGGACCGGCTGTGCCCGACGGCAGGAAACCGGCCTCTGTCACCGATCAGCCTACCGACAAAGAGCTGCTGGAGCTGATGCCCGAGACCATGCGGGATGAGTTCTCCTATGCCGCCAGAACATGCTCGGACGCGATGGGTGGCAGGGTGAAGCCAGGCATCTTCCGCGTGGCACTCAACACCGCTGCTCTGGAATACGCCCAAGCCGTCCTGCAGCGCTATGGCCGCCCCTCCATCGAGCCGGTGCCGGTGAGCGAGCGGTTGCCAAAGGGCAATGACTTTGATGCAGAGGGCTGCTGCTGGTCGTGGAGCCGAGACATCTACGCATGGTGCCAGTGTTTCGCTGCAGCCGGTGACTCGTCTGAGTGGACTCATTGGCTCCCCCACTGGGCGCTGCCTGTGCCGCAGCAAACCCCCTAGAAATTTCAACTACGAGAACTGCCATGACTGAATCAACGAGCAACAAACCTCTTTTCAACGAGCCTCTTTTGCGAGGGGTCGTTCAACCAGATGAGGAGCTGGTTGAACTCTTCAATGAGAACGATTGGAACTACATCAGTCCAGAAACCTTTATCGACATTGCTCGCACTGTGTTGGAGGGATGGGGCCGCCCCGCCATCGAGCCGGTGCCGATCACTGAGCGGCTGCCGGGGCCGGAGGATTGCGATGCGGAGGGGAGGTGTTGGGTCTACTGGACCAGGGGCACGCGCTGGGTACTTGACCAATGGATAGACGAGGACTTTGAACAATTTTTGGCCGAACCTTTAGTGGAAGGTGCTATTTCCCACTGGCTCCCCCACCACGCGCTGCCGGTGCCGCAGCAGGAGGCTGAGTGATGGCTGAGCTTTCCCCCGCCGCGCAGGCGGTGCTAGACGGGTTTCGCGCTGTGCCCTCTCTTATGGATGGGCCATCTATCGCCGGTGCCCTGCGAGCTGCTGCGGATCAAGTGTTGCCGGAGCAAAGTGAGCCACCCTGCGGAGAAGGTGAACCGTGGCCCCAGAGCTATCAATTGATGGCCGATTCCAAATGGGAGCAACGGCAGAAAACTCGCGCCGAACTCCTCACCATCGCCGCCGAGCTGGAGGGTGATGGACCGGCTGTGTCGGCAGACAGGGAGCCGGCCTCTGTCGTCCCTAAACCTACCGACAAGGAACTATGCGAAACCTATGTAGCTGCGTATTACGCCACTAAAAACCGTCAGGGCCCTGCAGCACAAGCCGCAGGACTCCGGGCCGTACTGAAAAAGTGGGGTGTCCAGTGACGCTGCCCCTGATGTTCGAGCTGCTGATCGTCTACGTCGTGGCGTGCTGCTTGGCGCTGTGGCTGGCGTCGAAGCTGCTGCCGTGATGGGGTGTGGAGGTGGCGCCGGCTCTCGCGCCTGCACGCCTCACCGCAGCCTCCACACTGCGGAATGCCCAGTGATTCCTTGAAATCATTGGACTAACAGACTAGCAACTATGCCGGGTTGAGCCAGTCCCAGATACTGGCTTCTCGATCCGGCGACCACGAGGGCTGACTCCGGAACCAAGCTCGCCAATCAACCTCTGACCCCTTACCTCGATTGCACTCGGCACAAGCAGCGATCAAGTTGTGGGCAACGGTGTGACCCCCTTTGCACCGAGGACGGACATGATCCAAGGTTCCGGCTGGCTTACCGCAATAGGCACAACGGGAACCCCAGGAGTCGAGGATCCCCTGCCGAAATCGCAGCTTGGCGCACCGTTTTGAGCAGAGGAGGGAGCCATCGATGTGATGGTCCAACATGCCGGCTTGGCAGCTTTCCCAGCCTACGGACCAGAGCAAAGTCCGGCTCGCAGCCTGCAGCAGTGAAAACCGTGACCTCGAAATCTAAACTTGTGCGCTTGAAATCTAAACTCGCACCTCGCGGATCTGAACTCGTGCATCCAGAATCTAAACTTGTATACCGCTAACTCGCATTCGCGCCCTATGCGCAAGTTTGCAATTTGGCGATACATTTTGCATATCCCGCCGCGTCTTGCGCTGTCGTGACGCAAAACACTACCGATACTTTCCGGAATGATGGTGCTTTAGTCAACGTGTTGACAGGCATGGGCCTGTCATCTCGAGACAAGACAACAGCAACATCTGTAGCAGCAAAAGCCTTCCTCTCAGAGCCTGAGCTCGAGGCCCTCTACAGCCATGGCGTGCCTCGTCGCTACGTCGACGCCATCGCTGACGAGATCCTGCGCCACCGCACCACCATCGTCCTAGGCAGCGACACCGAGCCTGATGCGAACGACACCATCAGCAGCTTTGAGACCTTCCTCCAGGCCACGCAGTTCCACTACGCCCTCTCCGAGGTCGTCAAACTGCAGCGCCTGTACGGCGGTGCCGGCCTAGTCCTGCTGATCGACGACGGTCTCCCAGAGGAGGAACCGGTCGACCTCAAGCGCATCCGCGCGGTCCGCGGCTTCGTCCCCCTGTCCCGGCACGAGCTGATCCCCGAGGACTTCTCGATCACGGACTATTCGAAGCCCTCGCACTACCGGATCACCACCAGCCAGCGGATCACCCCTGACCAGACGGGCTCGTACACGCACGTCCGCATCCACAACACCCGGGTCGCGCGCTTCGACGGCTTGTATCTGCCCTGGAACGTTCGGGTCCGCAACACCGGCTGGGGTCAGTCGGTTCTCCAGCTGATCTGGGAGGCCTACAAGCGCTACGAGTCCACGATGTCGGGTCTCGAGACCATGGCCACGGACTCGGACCTGTTTGTCCACAAGATCCCCGGCCTGTTCCAGCGGATTGCTTCCGGAAACGAGACGGATCTGCGTAAGCGCCTGGAGGCCAACAACCTCAGCCGCTCCGTCTACGGCGGCATGGTCGTCGACCAGGAGGAAGACCTTCAGTTCCTCAACCGTGCGCTGTCCAACATGGCGAGCGCCACCGAGCCCTTCATCAAGGATCTGCAAGCAGCCACCGGTTGGCCCGCATCCATCCTGATGGGCGACTCCCCCGGTGGCCTGGGTAAGGAAGGCCGCTTCGAGGAACGAGTCTGGGCCTCCCTGGTCGAGCAGTGGCAGGAGGTCTACTGCCGCACCCCTCTGACCGAAGTCTTCACCTACATCCTGGCCAGCCGAGAGGGCCCCACCCGAGGACGAATTCCGGAATCCTGGAGCGTTCGCTTCCCGAGTGTCTTCACCCAGACCGACGAAGAGAAAGCAGGTCTCCGCCTGCAGATGGCTCAGGTAGATGCGCAGTACATCAACCTGGGTGTGCTGAATCCCCTCGAGGTGCGCGAAGCCCGCTTCGGCGGTACCGAGTACAGCATCGACACCACCCTCAACGAGGCGGTCACTGAGCAACTGGTGGCCCAGACCGATGCATCCTTCCAATCGCAGATGGCGGGGTACGAGGCTCAGCTGTCAGCAGCATCACCTGATCAAGCTGTCTTACCGCCGGCAGAGGAGGAAGCAGACCCTGAGCAGGCTGCAATCCTCCCGCCCGGTCGTGGCGACGCCTCGCTCTTTGACCACTACGAGGCCCATGGCCTACGCATCGCTGTCTCGCACGAGCTCAACGGCGTCAAAGCCGGGTATCTGGTAGGCCCCGACGGTCAACGCACCGATGCCACCGAGAGCGCACCCCTGATGGTCTTCGGTCCCAACCGCACCAAGGCGTACAAGCTCTACCGAGCGCGCTTTGTTGTCGACGGCGCCCTGATTGACGGCCCCTATGCAACAGGCTTCGCCTCCTTGCGCGCAGCAAAGAGCGGCATCAACGCTTTATTCCCTCGGCAGACTGTGGCAGGGCTCTCCCCTGTACCCGAGGGCGAAGTCGAAGCACTCCGAGCCGCCTGGGAGACGTACTGATGACAACCCCCAACATCAACCCCGACGGTTTCCGGACAGCCGCGTACCTCGAAGCCCGAGCCCGTCTCGACGCACGCAGGGGTAAGACGCGGAGTTCAGTGAGCTGCAGACCTCCCAACACAAAGTGCGGGAATCGCTGTATCCCGCCTGAATGGGACTGCCGCCTTAAGGGCGAGGGCAACGACCCTCACCTCCGCTCGGTCGGGAAAGGTTCGGATCCCATTGGAGGTTTCGCCAACATCGAGCGAGGCATCAACCGCCTTGGTAAGGGCGTAGCCAAGCTCAGCTTCTCCGAGCTCGAGGGTGGTCGTCGCGCAATCGCTCGTGGTGCCGCCAAGGTGCACCCCGGTGATCTTAAAGCCAAAGAAGAGCTTAAAAACAATATCAACCGGTTTGCTACTTACGTTGGCGCTCCTGTTGCCATCGTCATGCTGGCCGCCCTCAGCCACAGAGGGCTATCTGTCAATGCGCAGTATCGTCGCGTAATTGGAGACAAGATTGACGATTCCGTCAAGACAGCAATTGATGGGCTCGCAAGGAATACCCCCCTCGTCGGTGACCGCATCCGAGCGCGTGAAGCGCTAGGCATCCAAGGGCTGCAGCACTCAGCAACGGCTCAAGCCCAGATGCGACAGGGCCTAGCTGGTCAAAACCTCCAGGCCATCGGTCGTCGTCAGAACCCACGCTCCGGTACAGGCCGCGATGCCCTCCGAGATCGGATGAACAGCGTCGACATGTCAAACGGGGTTCCCTCCAAAACGGCCTTCCCGGAGTGGGAGTCCCGGTCCCTTCGCGAGTTCTGGGGGACCCAGCGACCAGCCACCTTGAATCTGGGTCAAGGCAGCCTGTTCTCCGTCGGTTCGACTAACAATTTGCTAACCCGTAGCTTCGGGCTCCGTCGTCCCCAGGGATGGGGCTCCGATCTCAATGCTGACCGGATCTACACGCAGCGTGGTCTCACGGAAGTGATCGAGGCCCAACGCAGCCGTATCGCAACGGGGATGCAGCAGGCGGGACTTGATCCAAAGTCGCAAAGTGCCCTCCCTGAGTACCTCAACAAGACTGCAAAAAGTTGGAAAAGTGGTGATGCGGATCTAGACGCGGCCACCGAGGCGTACTTCATCAAGCTGATGGACGACAAAAAGTCTCCACTGGCCCAGGCTGAAACGCTCTACAAGGACACGCTGGGTGGTTTTGACAGTGTGTTTCGGGACGTAGCTGAATCGGGAACTATCGCCCCCGGCATTCGTACTGGCATCAAGGCCAGCTCGTATATCGACGCATCACTGGGGCACGCCCAATACTTGGCGAAGCGGCTGTCCTGGCAACGGCCTGTCCCCGGATCCGGTACAGCCCTGCTGCTGCGCAAGGCTTACCACTCCAAGGTCGTGATGGGACAGACCAAGCCCAGCTTCTCTATGACGGACACCGAGCTCGTGACTGCGGCCAGTGAGCTGCGGGGCGCGACGGTTGGTGATCCCACCGAGGCGCTCCGGATCGTAAACGAAGCAGGGGCGGCGTCTGGATGGCGTGTGATCACCCGAGTCCGCCGGGCAGCACCCACATCGAGCACTGCACAACGAGCCACAACAGGGGTTGAGCGTCCAGCCCGTCGTCGTTCACGCGGTCAGGCCGTCGCCGCTCTTCTACGGGAGAAAAACTCCGATGGCACTCCGCGTTATGCCACGCGCGAAGCCGCCGAGAACGCCTACGAGGCCATGCGCCGTCGCGACTCAGTCGAAGCACGTCTCGACAAGCGTTGTGGGAAATCCGGCATTCCGGACAACCGCAAGTGCTCAAAACAAACTGCAGCCGTTTCAGCGACGGCATCGACGACTGAGCGTCCTACAACGTCCGGAACACCCGGCACCACGCTTAGCCGTGTAGGCAAAGTAGCCGCCATAGCCGGCACGGTGGCTGGCCTGACTCTCGGTGGACGGCATGCCTACAAGAACAGGCATTCCATGGGGTTGTACAAGAACTCCGCCCGCTACATCGAGCAGGGCATCAAAGGCTTGTCTGACACCCAGGTGCGCCGGAGCATCACGAAGCTCCCCAAGCAGTGGCAGCAGCCCGCTAGCAAGCTCTTAGGTAAGGCCAAGCTTGGTCTGGCCTATGTGGCTGCAGACGCCCAGGGCCTTCGGCTCAAGCACGTTGACACTGAGAACAACTTCAGCACCTGGCACAACCCGACGACAGGGCACGTCCTGAGCATGGGCTCGGTCGACGATACCCTTGTCACCTTCGTCGCCGAGCGCAAAGGCAAGGCCGGTGCTTTTGACAAGTACGGCGTGGCCTTCCAGACCGACCTGAGCTTCTCCCAGAAGGAGGGCGTCACCAAAGCGCAGTCCCTGGCAGTCTCGAAGCAGGTCAAGAGCATGTTCAACCGTCAGCTGGACGAGCTCCCCGAGAACGCTGTCCTGTTCAACAAGCCCTTCAAGGACGATGGCTTGGGGAACAAGCGCGCCAGCATCTACAAGCGGTTCAAGTTCCGTGAGTTGAACGGCCTGCGCGGCAACGAGATGTACGCACTCAAAAACCAAGGGAAGCTCACGCGTATTCCCGAGGAGCAAGAGGCCTACATCGTGGAGCTAATCCGTGGTGGTGACACTCAGGCTGCAGCCGCGCAGTACCAAGCTCGTTCACGCCGAGACCACGGGCTCCTGCCGGACAAAACCGCGCCGGTCTAACTGGTGGACATCCTTGAGCAGTACAACCGCACCCTCCGCACCACCGAGGACGGCACCCTGCGTCTGCTAAACCGTGTCCTCGACCAGGCCTTCAACCGGCTAGTCCGTCGGACGCGGATCCACATGAAGGCCGGCTACTCCGATCCGACCCAGCGCAACCTCGCTTTGCTGCAGGAGTTCCGGCAACTGATCCCGGCGTTTCGGCCCGACAAGGTTGATGCCTACGACCGGTTATTCCGGAACCTCGTGCGTGATGCTTCCGGTCTCGGCTTGGACGTCAGCCAGAAGTTGACCAATCAAATGCGCCCAGACACGCCGCGCATCGATGTCTCCATTCCCTTGGAGGCCACGGTGGCGGCTGCAAGTCAAGCCAAGGGCTATCTGCGCCGTCACGGCGAGAAGTTTGCCGAGACCGCTGCAGCCACTGTCGCCCAAGGGATCGCCGAAGGCCGTCCCACCGACGCCATGGTGCAGGACATGCGACTCCGCCTAGGTGTGGTGAAGTCCCGTGCCGACGTGATCGTGCGCACGGAGTCCTTACGGGCCTACAACAGCGCGTCCAACACGTACTACGCAGCCCAGGGCATCGACGTGGTCATGTACTACGCGACTGCTGATGACCGAGCCTGCCCCGTCTGCGCCCCGCGGGCCGGGGAGCTCTACAGACGCAGCGAAATCAAGGTGCCCCTTCACCCCCGGTGCCGCTGTTATGTAGCCCCCTGGGACCCCGAGATCGCTCAGATAGACCCTGACTATGCGGCTATGCGGAAAACTCATAAGTCCGACGTCGCCAAGGTATTCGCCGGCACCGAGCCTGTTGCTCTCAACAAGGCCGCGGTGTTCGAGCAACTTGCACCAACGCCACTGTCCTAGGCCGGAACTGGTTCTTACACTGGCCTATCACATCCTGGGCGGCGTCGCCCTACTGCTATGCCCGCCGCCACCAAGAAGCGCCCACCGATGGAAATGGAGCCGGGCGAGGGCAAGAAGCACGAAATGGCTGAAACTACGCAGGAGGAGCTCCGCGAAGGCGCCGAGCCCGACGACATGCCCGCGGGCAAGACCAATCGCAAGCGCAGCGCCAAAGGTGCAAAAAACACCAAAGCCCCCATGGATGGTGAGGGCTGCAGCTGCGGTGCGCGCAAAGGCAAAGCCTCCTGCGACGGCAACTGCGGTGGCTACGGCAAGAAGATGGATCGCAACGACGCCCTGACCCCTCAGGAGTACCTCGCCGCCTGCGACCTCGGCATCCAAGGCCGCAGCCGTTCTTACATCCGAGCCCGCCTTGACGCGGCAGCGCGGCTTGATCTGAAGTGTGGCAAAGGCTCGATCTCTCAGGGGGAGAAGTGCAGCAAAGGCGGAGCCACAAAAGCCCAAGGCCCTAACGCTGGGGTTCAACTTGGTCAGGCCGTGAAAGGCGCAGGCCTCGGCGCACTCGAAGCAGGTAAGTGGTTATCTGGCTACAACATTGGCAAAACTATCGCTTCTGGTGTCACGCAGGGCAAGAATGAAAGAGCATCTGGTGGGGCTAAGGCTGCCGCCGTTCTTGGCTCTACATTGATCTCTGGTGTGTCTGGCGGGCTTGGGGCGGCCCGCCGCGTTGGTGCATTTGGCTTGACCGACCTACAGCAGAACACCAAGAACCAGAAGAAAGAAAAGGCCTGGCGGCGTAGCGTTGGCTATCGCGACTCCGTCTACGCCCCCGGGTTCTCAGTGGACTACGACCAACTCGCGCTCTGAGTCATGACTCTTACCCCGAGCACGGTTCGCCTTGACCTCAAGTGTGGCAAAGGTGCCATCTCTCAGGGGGAGAAGTGCCGTAAAGGGCCGGCAAAAACAGCGTCATTCGCTGAGAACCTCCTTAAGTATGGTGGTGCGGCTGGTGCTGTAGGCAGCATTGTTTACGCCACACGACGCGGAGCCAATGTCTTCGGTGCTACTAGCGCCTTAAACACATCTATTGGTGCGGTTGCATCTGGCGTGGCCATGGAGGGCGCCCGCACCAAGAACAGATCAAAACAACTACTTGCAACTTCAGTAGCTGCATCTAACTTTGGAGCGGCAGCATTTAATGCGTATGCTGCGCACTCAACTGGGAACTTTAACCGTCAGTACAAGAGTGCAGCAGAAACTTTTAGTCGGGGCCAACAAGAGACTAACGAGTCATTTAATAATGCCTGGCGCAACGTCGGAGGTAAGCAACGTCCCGGTGCATCCTCTTATTCTCGCAATAAGCAGGGCACACGTAGGAACATAGCTGTAACCGATCCTTTTAAGGACATTGGCGTGCCTGAGAGCGCTCCCGACTCGCAAGTGAAGGCTGCTTGGCTAAAGCTGATGCGACAACATCACCCTGATGTGGGTGGTGACCCCCGTAAGGCTCAACAGATCAACGCCGCCTATCAAGAGATCCTTCGTCGTAGAGGTAGAAGCGACTCCTTCTACGCAGCTGGATTTCATTTCGATTGGGAGGCCCTAGCACTATGAACCTCACCCCGAGCACGCTCAGACTCGACCTCAAATGCGGCAAAGGTGCCATATCCGAGGGCGAGAAGTGCCACAAGGGCCCTAGCACTACAACCAAAGTCGCAGCTGCTGGTCTCACTGCCGGTGCGATTGCCCTTGGAGCCTTGGCCCTAACTCGCAAGTCTGGAGGCGGAGCACGCCTGAGCCGGGCTACCA
>Ga0255063_1000116_pt1 | contig 19406 bp, 18 predicted proteins | sample Colum_Cont_RepA__3_FD_188458 | JGI IMG/M metagenome (GOLD analysis project Ga0255063, IMG submission 188458) | Freshwater microbial communities from Columbia River, Oregon, United States - Colum_Cont_RepA_0h | ecosystem: Environmental > Aquatic > Freshwater > River | place: USA: Oregon... | reverse complement strand
CGTCGTCCTGACGATCGCCAACCCCGTCTCGCTCGCCCGCTTCCAGCAGGAGTTCGGCACGCTGCTCCAGCAGTTCCAGCGTATCCAGCAGCTCCAGGCCCGCATCCAGTCCGCCCTCACCACCGTTGAGCGCGAAGCCCTCGCCAAGGTCGGTGAATCCGAGGTCAAGGACTTCAACGAGAAGGACGCCGTCTTCGCCAAGGTCTGGAACTTCAACGTCCCGGTCCTCGCCAACCGCCAGACGACCTTCATCAACACCGCCCTGCGCCTCTTCGCCGTCGTCTCGGACGAGGAAGCCGGCAAGGCCCGCGCCGCCAAGGACTTCAAGGAAGAGCAGCTGGTCAAGCGCGACGGCAAGAACCTCCTCCACACCGCCGACATCCGCGGCTTCGAGTTCGTCGTCCAGTTCGACCAGTTCGCCAAGGTCCTCCAGGCCCGCCGCGACGCCTTCGTCCAGCTGACCCAGCTCCTCGCCAACGCCAAGGACGAAGAGCAGAAGAAGAACATCCAGAAGCAGCTCGACGAGACCCGCGGCCTGCTCGAGAAGGGCAACGAGGAGATGGCCAAGTCCGTCGGCTACTCCATCACCCACAACTACGAGGTCGAAGTCCTCGAGTCCAAGTTCGTCTTCCTCCTCAACCAGGAAGAAGTGAACCAGGTCTCCAACCTCTTCGCCAACGCCCAGCAGCAGCAGGCCGGCGCCGCCGACGCCGCCAAGGCCGTCGAGGCCCCGAAGGCCGAGGCCAAGAAGGTCGAAGCCAAGAAGTAAGCCTCGCGTCCGCGACGTGCATCAGGCCCGCCCTCACCGGCGGGCCTTTTTTTGCGCCCACCGGTCGCTCAGAAGAGTTCGCCCTGGGCCGGATCGGCGGGCTCCGCCGGCTTGGCCCGCTTCTTCGGCGGGGCTTCCGTCGGCTCGGTCGGCTCCGCGGGGGCCGCGCCGCGCGCGCTGCGGTAGCGCCGCAACGTCGCCAGCATCTCCATGCGCCCGAGGAAGGCCTCCACCCCGGCGACATCCTCCGTCGCCGGCGTCCCGGGCTGGAAGTCGAAGTCGGTGCGGAAGGTGACCAGCTCGAGGTTCGTCCGGATGCGGGCCGCCTCGGCCTTCACCTGCTCCCGGAAACGTTCGGGCTGGAGCCGCTCCGCCGCCGCCAGCACGCCGGCGAGGTCGCCGTGTTCCTGCAGCCATTTGACCGCGGTCTTCGGACCGACGCCCCGCAGGCCGGGAATGTTGTCGGAAGCGTCGCCGACGAGCGCGAGGTAGTCGGCGATCAACCGCGGGGGCACGCCGAATTTCTCCTCGACGGCGGCGGCGTCCAACCGGCGCCAACCCAAGGCCGGGTTCGCGGTCGGCGGCGGGGCCAACTGCAGGACGGGACCGCCCACGCATTGACCGAAATCCTTGTCGGCGCTGACGATGACGCAGGCATGGCCCTCGGCGGAGAGACGGCGCACCGCCGTGGCGATCAGGTCGTCGGCCTCGACGCCGCGGCGCTCGAAGACCTGGAAGCCCAGCAGGGCCGTGAGGGTCTTGATCTCCGGCAACTGGAGCACGATGTCCTCGGGCGTGTCGTCGCGCTGGGCCTTGTACTCGGGCAAGGCGGCGAGATGCCGATCGGAGCCACCGAGGTCGAAGAACACGGCGCAGCGGTCCGGTTGCTCGGAAGCCCGGAGGTCGAGCAAGGCCTTCATCCAGCCGTGCAGGGCGCCGGTGGGGAACTGGTCGGAGGGTCGCCGCAGGTTGGAGCGCTCCATCGCGAAGTGGCTACGGAAGACCAAGTTGAAGCCATCGATGAGCAGCCAGCGCATGCGGGGAGTTTCCGCACCCCGCCGAGGGCATCGAGTCAAAAGGCGGCCAGCAACCCGACCAAAGAAGCGGGCCCGCCAAGCGGCGGGCCCGAGTCGGCGGAGGAAGGCCGACGGCTTACTTGCCGTCGCCGGAGCTGGCCGGGGTCGAGTTGACGGAGCCCGGAGCCGCGGCGGCCTCGATCGGCTCGCGGTAGACCGCGCCACCCGGGGAGATGATGACCGGGTTGGAGAAGGTCGAACCCGCGCGCATGCCGGGGTGGGAGCTGCGGAGCGTCGCGCCACCGGGGGAGACCAGGTTGGCGGTCACGAAGACCATCAGGTTGCGCTTGGTGGTCGTCTTGCCGGTGGAGCGGAAGGCCGTGCCCAGGAGGGGGATGTCGCCCAGGACCGGGACCTTGTCGTTGACGGTCTTGACCTCTTCGCGGGTCAGGCCGCCGATGACGACGGTGGCGCCGTCGAAGACCGTGACGTCGGTGGAGACTTCGCGGGTGGTGAAGATCGGCTGGAAGAAGCCAGAGGGGATGGTGACGGTCGTGGTGCCGGCGATGGCGACGGAGGTGCCGCCGTACTCGACGAAACCTTCGAACTCGACGACCTTCGGCTTGAGGTTGAGGGCGATGGAGTCATCGGCCCCGACGGTCGGGGTGACTTCGAGGGTCACGCCGACTTCCTGGACGGTGAAGTCCTGGGGCGTACCGGCCGTGATCGTGACGCCGGCGCCACCGCCGCCGAAGCCACCCTGGCCACCACCTTGCTGGCCGACGTTGGACTGGGTGTCGCCGTAGGACTCGGGGTAGCGGAGGAGCTGGGCGATCTTGATGATGGCGGTCTTGCCGTCGAGGACGGTGAGGCTCGGGGCCGACATCAGGTCGGTGCCGCTGTTCTGCTCGAGGGCACGGAGGAAGATGCTCAGGTCGTAGGAACCGAGGGTGCCGATCTTGCCGTCGTAGATGCCGGGACCCGGGCGGTTGGGGGTATTGTCGAAACCGCCGAAGGAAGCGCCGGCGCCGCCGTAGTTGCCGGTGTTGATCCGCGGGGGGTTGTTCGGGACGGCCGTGTTCACGGCGGAGGTGGTCTGGGTCACCAGGTTGGTGATCGGGTTGACCGTGCTCACCGTCGTCTGGCTGGCGATGTTGCCGTTGTTGGTGACGGCGGTGGAGCCGAAGACGTCGTTCACCGAACGGAGGCCGGACTGGGCGCGGATGATGGTCGTGTTGTTGACGACCTGGGAGAGGCGCCAGTTGGTCGAGAGCTCGTTGAGCGAGGCTTCCGAGACTTCCATGAACTTGGCCTCGATGTGGACCTGCTTGATGTCGGAGTAACGGCGCAGGATGTTGCGGACGCGGTCGAGGTTCTTGCGGTTCTGGGTGACGATCAGGTTGGTGCCGTCGTAGGCGAGGGTGCTGCCGGTGGTGGCTTCGAAGACCACGCCCGAGCGGATGAAGAAGTTCTTGATGGCGACTTCCTCGGGGCGCTGGCCGTCGTTGCCGCTGGCGGGGGCGCCGGTCGGGAACGGGTTGGCGGCGCCGGCGGCGGGCGCGGCGTTGGCGGCGCTGCCGATGCCGGTCATCTTGATGACCGCGGAGGTGGAGAGCGGGAAGAACTCGGTCTCAAGGTCGTTGGAGCCGGAGTCCGGGCGGATTTCGATGATGCCCTGGGCGATGTTGTAGGTGAAGTTCACCTGCTTCGTGATGATGTCGAGGGCCTTGCCCAGCTGGACGTTGCGCAGGGTGATGTTGACCGAGGGATTCTTGCGGTCGGGGTCGATGACCACCATGTTCACGCCCTTGGAGTCCTTGTCGTAGGACTGGGAGACGATGATGAGCTGGTCGATCGCGCGGTTGAACGGCAGGTCGCGGATGTTGATCTCGGGGACCGTGATCGAGTTGAGCTTCTCGACGACCGGATCGGCGTCGGTCTTGCCGGGGCCGACGACGACTTCCTTGCTGAAGACCTCGGGCAGCTTCCAGCTTTCGTCGAGGAGTTCGAGCATCTTGCCCTTGGTCACGCCGCGGTTCCAGGCGCCCGAATTCTCGGACAGGATCTGGCGGATGCGGACCTGGTAGGCCTTGGACTCGGCGTTGTTCGGCTGGTACTGCAGGATCTCGCGGTAGGCCTCGAGCGCGCCCTGGTAGTCGCCGTAGAGGTAGCGGGCGCGGCCCTTGACGAGGAGTTCCTCGACCTTGGCGTCGCGCGCCTTGAGGCCGGGGGAGATCTCGTCGATGCTGCGGTAGGAGGGGTCCGCCTTCTTCTTGGCGTACTCGAGGCGCAGCTTCTTGGCCGAGGGGTCGTCGGCGCCGAAGAGCTTCTCGTAGTCGCGGATGTGGGAGTCGGCGCGGTTCATCTCGCGGTCGTCGATCGCGTCGAAGGCGCGACGGGAGAAGATGTAGCCCTTCACCTGCTTGATGCGGTCGCGGTAAGGCTTGGCGGCGACGTTCACGGGAAGTTCCTTGGAGGCCTCGTCGAGCAGCTTCACGGCCTCGTCGAGCTCGGCGGGGGAACCCTTGCGGGCGAGGCTTTCGGCCTGGTCGATCAGCTCGGCGCCCTTGTTGATCTTGACCTGGTTGACCTTGGCGAGACCGACGACCTCTTCGCGGGCCACCTGGTCGGGGCTCTGGCCGCCGGCTTCCTTGTGCAGGTTGATTTCCTGGCGGGCGATGGTGATGGCGTCGCGCACCTTCTGGGCGGCGGTGTTGTTGGGGAGGTAGCCGTTGGCGCCCTCGAGGATCTCCAGCGCGCGCTTATGGTTGCCGGCGGCGGCTTCCTGGCGGGCGGCGACGATGGCGCGCTCGACCTCGGCGAAGACATTCTGCTGCTCCCCGGCGACGGCGTCGAGGAGGGTGGCGGGCTTGGCGGCGGCGAGGGCCCGGGCCTTGATGGCCTCGGCCTCGGCCAAGGCGGCCTTGACGCTCAGCTTGCCTTCGTTGGCGGCTTCGTCGGCGGCGTCCAAGACGAGGATCTGCTCGTACTTCTCCAAGGCGCCCTGGAGGTTGCCGTCCTCGCGGGCCTTGATGGCCTCACCGAGCAGACGGGTCTTCTGGACGACAGGATCGTTGTCCTGGGCGACCAGGGAACCGGCCACGAGGGCGACGGCGAGGGCGGCCCAAGCGAGCCGGGTACGGGTAAGGGTCTTCATACGGTTCGAGCGGCTGGAAAGTTATTTCTTAATGGGGGTTTTTTCGGGGGAAGCAGGCTTCGTCTCGACCGGGAGGCCAAGGACCTCGGTGAAGGTCTTCTTGGGCTTCTTGGGGTCGGGCGCAAAAGTCTTGTCTACGGTCACGGTCTTGGAAGCCAAGTCAATGCCTTTGACTACGAACTGGGCTCCCTGGTAGGCGAAACGGTCACCCGGCGCGGTCACCGGCCAGCTCTTGCCGGGCTCGGAGGTCGAGACCAGCAGGATATCGACGCGGGTCTTGAATTCAACGACGCCCAGGTCGTCGATTTCGATGGTCTTGTCCGTGGTGGTCAGGGTCTTGTCCTCCAGCTTGAGGACGTTGCGGGTCACCGGGAAGCCGTCCTTGTCCTTGGCGGCCTTGTCGACGCGGAAGGAGATCAAGGTGATGGGGGACTTCGGTTCCAAGGGCTGCTTCAGCTTCAGCTTCTCGAAATACTGCTTGGTTTCCACGTTCTCGATGAAGAACAGGCGGTCTTCGTCCTTCTTGGAGGCGGAGGGCAAGGTGGAGCGGAGGACGTAGGGGTAGGTCGGATGGCCGATGCGCTCGAGTTTGACGCCGAAAGGCGGGAGCGGGATGATCCGCTTGCGGCGGGGGAAGTACTCCTTCTGGACCGGGTCCCAGACGATATCGATGGTGGTGAACAGGTCGTAATCCCAATTGTCGTCATTCTCCTCGGGGCTGCGCCAGTCTTCCGGGTCAGCCTTGGCAAGGGCCTTGGGGGTCGCCGGGTACTCGATGCCGCGGGGAGGGGCCGACAGTTCCGGGATGTGCAGCGCCTTCTGCTCGTCTTGGGGGACGGTGGGCGGGGTCAGTCCGGGGATGACTCCGAGGGAAATGGCGACGCCCAGCACGAGGAAGAGCGTGGCGCCAAGGATGAGGAAGATGTCCTTACGGGGATTCATGGCCGAGGGGGCGAGGGTTACTTCTTGGGCTCGCCTTCGGAGGCGGCCGGCTTGGGCTCGAGCACGACCAGGTAGTCGACTTGGACCGTGAATTCGGAGGGATGCTCGGTGATGACCACCTTACGGTCTTCCTTCGGGGGCGTCGCCGCCTTCGGCTTGGAGCCGTTATCCCCGAAACCGGAGAGGTCGAAGGCCGGGCCGGGAGCGGCGGGAGCCGCGGCGACCGCCGGCGCCTGGAAGATCTTGATGACTTCGGCCGGGGGCGGCGTCACCTCGACGGAGGTGATGGCGAAGGGCTTGCCCGAATTGCGGAGCCGGTTGACGAACGTGCGCAAGGTCACCGTGTTGGAGATGAACTTCAGGCGGAAGGAGACGGTGTCGACGAGGGGGACCGGGCGGCCTTCCTTGTCCTTCGTACTCCGGCGGAAGGTGCGGGTGGGGACGAACTCCTCGGTCTCGTAACGGGCCTGGTCGGTCCCTTCGATCGCGTAGGTGCCCGCGCCGGGCTTACCCTCGGGAATCAGGGTGGCGACCTCGATCGGCTCGCGGGCGAGGGAGAGCAGCAGGAGCGGGACCTTGTAGTCGGCGGTCGGGGCCGGACGGGACTCGACCAGTTCCTTGAAGAGGAACTCGGCGATCAGGCGTTGCTGGTCGACCTTCTGGAAGTCGCGCTTCGGCGCGCTGCCGGGGTTGTGGATGTAGCGACCGAAGCCGAAGTCGGGCTGGTCGGAGGCCTGGGGCAGGAAGCGGACATCGCGTTCCGCGGCCAGCTTCTTGAGCTCGTCGACCGACTGCTTGATCTGCGAGCTGAGCTCGGTGTTGGAGGTCTTCGGGTTGCCCTCGATGTGGGACTCGGCCTTGCCCGAGACGGTCTCGCGGAGCTTGGCGATGTGGGCCTTGAGCTCCTCGAGGTCCTTCTGGGCGGAATCGACGTTGCCCTGCTTGAGCGCGACCGGCTCGGTGACGTCGGCCACGGGGGAACCGCCGAGCAGGCGACCCGAGGCGTCCCGCGCCTTCTTCAGCTCGGCCACGGACTGGCCATGGGCGGAATACTCGGTGAAGGAAAGGTAGACGCCGACGAGGAAGCCCAAGCCGATCAGGATCAGCGTGGCGAGGAAGAGGCGATTCTTGGATGTATCCATGGCTCAGAGGGCCTTGTCCTTGCGGATGACCAACGTGAAGGTGACGCGAGGCTGGTAAGGCAGGTTGAAGTCGGCCTTGATCTCGGACTCGGGGATTTCGGCGACGAACGGGGACTTGCGCAGGGCGGCGAGCAGTTCGTTCTGGCGCTTGATGAAGGTGGCGCTGTTGTGGCTGGCCTTCGGGTTCGGCGGGACTTCCGGCTGCAGGAAGCGCGCGGTGACCACGATCTTCGTGAGGGTCTGGACCGGGGCGGCCTCCGCCGGCTGGCCCTCGGCCGGGGCGGGCGCGGCGGCCAGGGCCTCGCGGCGCATCCGGATCTCATCGACCCAGGTATTCTTGCACTCGGCGACCCGCGACTGCAGGTCCGCCAGCGCGGTGGGCCAGTTGGCTTGGTTGAGGACGACGGATTCCAGCTGGGCGCTCACGGCCTGCAGCTCGTTGGCCTGGTCCCGGATCGTCCGCAGGGAGGAAAGGTGCCCGCCAAGCTCCATCTGCTTGCGCTTCAGTTCGCGGACCTGCTCCGTGTTGAAGTTGACCGCGTCGCTGTAGGCGAAATACACCGGCAGCGGAGCCAAGGCGGCGAGCGTCGCGGCCACGATGAGCCAGGGCTTGCGCGCATCGAAGGCGACCTGCGTCGCGATGTTGCGCGGGATGAGGTTGACGCCGGCGGTCTGCGGCAGGACGAGGCGCGCGGCCTCCCCGATCACCTCGGAGATCTGGTGACGGTGATGCTGGACGTACTCGGCCGAGACGTTCTTGCCGAGCCGCAGGAAGGCGGAGGGATCGAAGAGTTCGGGCGGCAGACGCAAGGTCTCGCTGAGCTGCTCGGAAAGTCCCGGCACCAGCGCGCCGCGGCCGGTGAGCAGGATGCGCGTGGGCTGGCGGCCCGCCGTCCCGCGCTTGAGGTTGATGAGGCGGCGGTTGATGTCCTGCGCGAGGCGCCGGATGAAGGCCTGGGAATTGGCCTGGAGGACGGCGACCTTGGGGTCCGCCTCGGGGAGATGGATGACCCCGGAGTAATAGCCGACCTTCACCGCCTCGGCGTTGGCGAAGGGCTCGCCGGTGTTGTCGGAAACGCCTTGGGTGAGGAGGTTGCCGCCGATGTTCGCGGACTGGATGTTCGCGCCGGTCGGGCCGACGAAGCTGAGGGTCGTGGAGCGCGCGCCCACGTTGACGATGAGCACCTCCTCCGTGGCGGCTCCGCCGGCGAGGAGGAAGGCTTGGCTATCGAGGAGCGGCGCGGCCTGGATGGAGGCGGGGCGGAGGCCGGCTCCCATGATCAGGGTCGCGATGCGGGCGGCGACCTCGGTGCGCAGGGCGAAGAGGAGCACCTCGGCTTCGACGCCATCCGAGGCCATCACCTGACTGTCCCAGATGACTTCGTTGAGCGGGTAAGGGATGGCGTTCTGGGCCTCGAAGGCGACGATCTGGGCCTGGCGCTCGCGCTCCACCTGGGGCACCTTCAGGGCCTTCTGCAGGAGGAGGAAACTGGGGGCGATGACGGTGACGCGGCGACCGGTCAAGCCATGCGCCTGGACGAGGTCGGCCACGGCGCCCACCGCGGACGCCAACCATTCGTCGTCGTTCGTCTGGCCGGGCGCGATTTCCTCGACGAGGAACTGCTGCAGCTCGAGGCTGCCCTGGTCGGCGCCGAACACGGCGATGGACACGTGGGACGCGGCAAGGTTGACGATGGTGGCCTTTTTCTGGCTCATGCGGGGACGGCGGGGGAGGATGACGTTCAGCGCGTCGGGACGTCCTCGCGGATGAATTCCGGCGAGGAGGGCACGATCGGGGTGTCAAAGTAGGCCACCAGGTACTGCGGGCGCAGGATGCCGGGGGTGTTGACCACGCCGCGGTCCGCGGCGTCCTTGGCGGCGTCGAAGGCCACCTTGGTGGCGATGTCCTTGTGCACGGCGCGGGCCTGGGTCGGGATCAGGACGCCCCGGGCATCGAAGATCGGGGCTTCGTTCCCGGCGACCTCGAGCTGGACGTAGTAGTAATCGGGCTCCTTGTGGAGGACGTCGCGCTTCACGATGTCCCCGGGCAGGTAGAAGAGGACGGAGCGGGGCTGGTTGGCCTCGATGGTGAGGACCGTCGCCGAGGCGCGGTAGTAGTTCCAATCTTCCGGCTTCTTGGAAGCAGTCTTGTAGACTTGGGTGACGGTGACCTTGACCTTATCGAGCCACTTCTTGTTGAGGGCCTTCGGATCGGGGTTGTCGCCCGCCATCAATTCGACCTGCATACGGTTCCATTTGTTGACCTGACCGCCCAAGGCCGTCTGGGCGAACTTGACGTCGCGGACGAAGACGGGGGATTTGTCGTTTTTGGCGGCCGCGGGGGCGGCGTTTTGAGCGAAAGAGACGGAGACCGGGATGACCATCGCCCAGAGGAGGGCAAAAACAGCTCGGAACGGGGGCATGGGACAAGTGGAGTTATTCAGCCAGAAGGGAGTGGCAAACGCAAAAACCCCGCGCAGGGAACATTCCTCTATTGCAAATAACTTGCACCTGATGGACCCCTGGGGTTTACTGTCCTTTCGTGCTCAAACTGACCCTCCATCTTTGGCTCAGTGCGCTGGTTGGCGCCACCCTGCTCGCCGCCCCGACCCCGGTCGAAATCGTCACGAGTTTCTCGGTGGTGGACGACTGGACGGCCGCCCTCGTCGGGACGTCTCCCCGGCATCAGACCTTGGTGCCCGCAGGCAGCGAACTCCATGGCTTCCAACTGGGCGCGAACGAAGCCAAAGCCTTGGCGCGGGCCAAGCTGATCGTCGGGGTCAGCCCGGCCAGCGAACCCTGGCTGGCCGAGTGGGTCAAGGCGCACGGCAAGGAAGGTATCACCCTTTGGCTCCATTCGGAGGAAAAAGACGGCGGGGCGACCGACCCCCACCCTTGGACGGACCCCTCCCTGGTCATCGGCTTCGTCCAGAAACTGGGGGCTTCGCTTCAAACCAAGTTCCCCGAATTAAATACTCAAGATGCTGTTAGAAAATACCTTACAAAAGTAAATGCGCTCGACTCCGAACTGCGCGAAGCCTTCGCCGCCCTGCCCGCAGACCGCCGCAAACTCATCACCCAACACCCGAATTTGGGCCGCCTCGCCCAGCGTTATCAATTGGAGATCCGCGGGACCATCCTCGAAAGCCCGTCCGCCGAGGCCGCCGACCCTTCGGCCCGGCATTACTCCCGCTTGCTGGCCCTGATCCGCGGCGAAAAAATCCGGGTACTGGTCACGGATGAGGGGCAGAACGACGGGATTGCCCGCCGCCTTTGCCAAGATGCGGGGCTCCCTCCGCCCCTAGCCCTCAATTTCGAGACCTTGGCGCCCGCCGGTCAACCGGGCGCGGATTGGCTGGGAATGATGCGTCGGCAGTCGGGTAAGCTCCGGGAGGCGCTCCTCCGTCCATGAGCGACCGACCCGCCAGGCTCTGGGAACGGTTCCATAGCTCGATCCTCGGGCTGCTCCCCAGTATTCCTTACGCCACCCCGGAGGTGCCCGCGGCGGGCCCGGCCATCCGGGCGGAAGGACTGACCGCGGCCGCGCGCCCCGATGGCCCGGCGGCCTTCACCGCCGTGGCCTTGGAAATCCCCATCGGCTGCCGCGCCGCGCTCATCGGACCCAACGGCTCGGGCAAGTCGACCTTGCTGCGGGTTCTCGCGGGCCTGACTCCCGCCCGCACCGGCACCGTCGAAGTGCTGGGCCGGTCGCCCGGGCTGGGCCGGCGACGCGTGGCCTACCTCGCGCAACGGCCCGACCTGACGCCCTACTTCCCGCTCACCTTGCGGCGCCTGATCCAGATGGGCAAGTACGCCCACCATGGTTGGTTCGACGAGTGCCGCCACGGCGACGCGGACGTCGACCAAGCCCTGCGTCTGCTGGAGCTGGAAGGCCTCGCCCAGCGGCCCGTGCACGCGCTCTCGGGCGGTCAGCTGCAACGCGGGCTCCTCGCCCGCGCGACCGTCCAGGGGGCCGAACTCCTGCTGCTGGACGAACCCTACGCGGCGCTCGACAGCGTCAGCCGGGCGATCGTCGAACGCTTCCTGGCCAACCGGCCCGCGGGCCTCACCGTGGTGATGGCCACGCACGACCCGGCCGACGCCCGCCGCTCGGACCGGGTGCTGGAACTGCGCGGGGGCTCGCTGCGCCTGCTCCACGACTGCGCCGGGCACGACCACCGCCATGCTTGAACCGTTGCTCGCCCCGCTGCGGGAGGAATTCTTCCTGCGCGCCCTCGCCGCCGTCGTCCTGGGCGGCGTCACCTGCGCGTGCCTCGGCGCCTACGTGGTGCTGCGGCGCATGGCCTTCGTGAGCACCGCCCTCACCCACTCCATCCTGCCCGGCATCGTCGGGGCGCTCCTGCTGGGCTTCTCGCCGTACGTCGGAGCCCTCGCGGCGGCCTTGCTCACCGCCGGCGGGACGGCCTGGCTCGCCTCGCGCCGCGGCACGAGCGAGGACAGCGCCATCGGCGTGATGCTGTCCGTGATGTTCGCGGCGGGCATCGCCCTGATGCAGCAGGCGCGTTCCTGGCGCGACTTCGGCAGCCTGCTCTTCGGCAGCGTCGTGTCGGTGGGACCCGAGGACCTGCTGGTCATCGGGCTGACCGCCGCGGGCGTGCTGCTGAGCCTCCGCGCGCTCCACAAGGAACTCGAGTTGGCGTCCTTCGACGAGGAGTACGCGCGGCTGCTGGGGGCGCGGCCGGGCCTGCTGCGCGCCGTACTCCTCGCGCTCGTCGCCTTCGGCGCCGTCGCCTGCGTCCGGTTGGTGGGCGCGCTGCTCACGACCGCCCTGTTCGTGATCCCGGCGGCCACGGGCGTGCTGCTCGGCCGCACCTTGGCCCACGTCATGGCGTGGGGCGCGGCGGTGGCCGTGCTCGGCGGCGTCGCCGGACTTTACCTTTCCTACCACGTGCCCAGCGTCCCCTCGGGCGCCGGCATCGTGCTGTGCTGCGCGCTGCCCTACCTGCTGGCGCGGCTGTTCGCCCCGCGGCGCTGATCAGACGCGCGGCGGGCGCAAGGCGAGCGGCGGGCCGAGGACTTCCTGGGCGATGAACGAACGCCGCAGGGCGTCGCGTCCCTTGAAGTCGGCGCGCACCGCGGCGCGGGCGGGCCGGGTGACGACCAAAGGCGCGGCGACGGGGGCCGCGACGGCGGGCGCGGGCTCCGGCATGGCCGGAGGCTTCGCGGCCGGACGCTGCCGCGGCCGGACGCGGCGCGGCAAGGGCTCCGGCGCAGCCATGGCCGAGGGCGCCGGCTGTTCCGCGGCGGCGCGGATGCGCCGGACGACCCAGACGACGCCCATGCCGAGGAGGATGAGGACTTTGATCAGGCCCGCTTCCATGCTCAGGCCTTGGCGCCGGGCTCGGGCGCGTCGCCCGCGATGCCCTTGCGCATCGTGGTGTCGGCCTTGAGGTTCTCGAGGCGCTGGTAATCCATGTAGCCCATGCGGCCGGTCCGCAGCGACTCGGCGAGCGCCTGGGGCACCTGGGCCTCGGCCTCGACGACGCGAGCCCGCATCTCCTCGACGCGGGCGCGCATCTCCTGCTCGAGGGCGACGGCGGCCGCGCGGCGGATCTCCGCCTGGGCCTGGGCCATGTTCTTGTTCGCCTGCGCCTGCGCTTCCTGGAGCATCGCGCCGACGTTGTCGCCGACGTCCACGTCGGCGATGTCGATCGAGATGATCTGGTAGGCGGTGCCGGCGTCGAGGCCGCGCTCCAGCACGGTCTTGGAGATGCGGTCCGGGTTCTCGAGCACCTGCTTGTAGGACTCGGACGAGCCGATGGTGGTCACGATGCCTTCGCCGACGCGGGCGATGATGGTCTCCTCCTGCGCGCCGCCGACGAAGCGCTCGAGGTTGGTGCGCACGGTGACGCGCGCCTTCACCTTCACCTGGATGCCGTCCTTGGCGACGGCGTCGATGGTGGTGCGGCCGCTGGCGGGATTCGGGCAATCGATGACCTTCGGGCTGACGGAATTGAGGACGGCCTCGAGCACGGACTTGTTCGTGCCGCGGGTGGCGATGTCGATCGCGCAGGCGCGGTTCCAATCGAGGGAGAGGCCGGCCTTCTGCGCGGCGATGAGGGCCTGCACGGTCTGCACGATGTTGCCGCCCGCGAGGTAGTGGGCGTCGAGCTTGTCGGTCTCGATCGGGATGCCGGCCTTCTCGGCGGCGATCTTGGCGTCGACGATGACGGAGTAGGGAACGCCGCGCAGGCGCATGCCGACGAGGTCGAAGAGCGCGACCTCGGCGCCGGCGAGGCGGGCGCGGACCCAGACGGTCAGGAAGGAGAGCAGGAAGAGGACCAGCAGCAGCAAGGCGCCGGCGCCGACCCAGAGGATGATGGTGGTGGTGGGTTCCATGGATAGAAAGGGGCGGGGTCAGCGGACGAGCCGGACGGTGACGCGGCCGGCGTCGGCCTCGGTCACGAGCACCGGGGCGCCGCGCTCCACGAAACCGTCCGCGGAGAAGGCCTCGAGGCGCTGCCCGTCGACCTCGACCGTGCCGGAGGGAGCGAGGACCGTGAGGGCGCGGCCCGCCTTGCCGACATAGAGCGCGTAGCCCGCGGCGGCGGGGACGGCGGCGGCGGCGTTGGTCGTCTGGTTGGTCATCGCGCGGCCGGCGGCGGTCGCGGGGAGCAGCCGGCGGAACGCGACGAACTCGAGGCCGAGCGCGACGAGGAAGCCGAGGGCGTAAAGGAGGCAGGTGACCCAGCCGGCGTCGGCGGCGAGGTAGATGCCGGCGAAGGAGACGACCGCCCCGAACAACCCGATGATCATGGTGGGGAGGAAGAACTCGGCGGCGATGAGGACCAGACCGGCGATGACCAGGCTGGTGGCGAGCGTCAGGGAGGGGGCATCGGCGGCGACGGCGGCGAGGAACATGCCCCGAGGCTAGGCGGGGAAGCCCTTTCTTCCACCTTTTTCCGCCGGCCCCCGATGACATTTGGCGGCCGACCTTGGAACGGTCGCTTGCGGGGCGGGCCGGTCTGGGGTAGCAACGAGGCATGAAGAAGAAGCCCCCGGCCTCCCGCCGCACCCACGTCAAGCAGCCCCACGAAGTCGTGCAGGACGCGTTGCTCCTCGTCGGCCGCAAGGACGGACCGGACGAACAACTCGAAGCCCACGGGCGGATCGCCAAGCAGCTCGGCGTCTCCGCCTCGATGCTCTACAAGTGGCGGCAACCCGCCGAGAGCGGCAGTGGCTCGCCCAACCCCTTGGAGCGTACGGCCCAGCTGCTGACGGTGACCGGCGACACGCGCATCGTCGATTGGTTGGCGCACCAGGCGGGCGGCCACTTCGTCCGCGACGAGGCCAGCGAAGCCCCGACCGAGCTGCCGCGCGCCGCCAACGCCCTGGTCCGCGAATTCGGCCTGCTGATCGCCGAGGTGGTCGACGCCTCCGACGACGAACGGATCACGCCCGACGAATCGCAACGTCTCCGCGAGAAGTGGAACCTGCTGCGCCGCCGGACCGAGGATTTCGTCCGGCGTTGCGAGCAGGGCGACTACGGACGGGGCGCCTGACGGATTTCGCTTCCCCCCGCCCGCGGTTCCCGTAACCAGAAGCCATGGCCGACTTCACCATCCGCACCTACGGGGACCCCGTCCTGCGGACGCCGGGCGAACCGGTCCGCGAGTTCGGCCCGGCCTTGCGTTCCCTGGGCGACGCGATGCTCGCGGCGATGCGCAAGGCCAAGGGCATCGGCCTGGCGGCGCCGCAGGTCGGCCTGAGCCTCCAACTCTTCGTGGCGGACGTGCGCGACGAGGAGTTCACGCCGCTGCTCGACGGACGGCCGGTCGCGACTGACGCGCTCATGCCGATGTTGTTCGCCAACGCCGAGGTGACGGTGCCGCCGGGCGAACCGGAGACCTACACCGAGGGCTGCCTCTCGTTCCCGGGCGTGACGGGCGACGTGCCCCGCGTGGAACGCGCGCTGGTCCGCTTCCGCGACGTCGACGGGGCCCCGCGGACGCTCGAGTGCGCGGGCTTGCTCGCGCGGTGCGTGCAGCACGAGCATGACCATTGCCAGGGCGTGCTGTTCATCGACCGCATGACGCGGGCGCACCAGCTGCTCACGGCGACGAAGGTCAAGAAGCTGCAGCGCGAGACGAAGGCGGAACTGAAGGCGGCCCGGAAGAAGGCCTGAGCCTCACTTCGCGGCCGGCTTGACGGGGGTCGCGGCGACCGCCGGCGCGTCGATGCGCAGCAGGAGCTGGCCGACTTCGACCGGCTTGGCGCCGACCGGGAGGCTGGCGACGGCGAAGGCGCGCGACAGCGGCGAAGGCTTGGCCTTGGTCGCAGAATCCTCCCCCAAGGGCGTGGGCGTCACCTTCCACACGGCGCGGGCTTTCTCGGGCAAGGCGGGGTCGCCGCCGACGACGGCGGCGAGCGTTTCGGCGACCGGGACGGCGAGGCCCACGTTCCGGAGGTTGACGTAGCGGAGCAGCGCGGCGCCCAGCGGCGGGGTCTCGCGGTCGAAGCCGGCGGGCGCCTCGGCGGAGCCGACCTGACGGCGGAGGAAGTTGCGTTCGTCCTTGAGCGTGCACGCGCCGGTGAGGGGCTTGGCGGGGAGTTCCGCCGGACCGAGCGTGGTCAAGGCCACCTCGCAACCGATGAGCCGGAGCGTGTAGGCGTCGGCGAGGTTGACCACGAGCAGCGCGACCGAACCGTCGGCGGAAAGCGCGTGGACTTCGACCCAGGCCACGGCGACCTGCCGGGCCCCGGTCGGCTTCTTCCAATCCTTGGCGAAGGCCGGCGTCGGCTCGGCGGAGTCGACGCGGAAAGCGTAGCCGGAGGCGGGCGCGGGCGCGAGGCCCTTGGGATCGACCTTGTTCCAGGCGGCCCGCAGACCGTCGGCGACCGCCGGGGAAGCGGCGACCTTGCCGTCGGCGAGCAGGGTGGCGGCGCCGACGAGGTGCACCTGCGCGAAGGCCCCGTCGCGGGCGAGCTTCTGAAAGCGGATGGCGGCGAGGTTCAGCGAGTAACCCCACTCGGTCTGGACGAGGTCGAGCCCCAGGGCGACGGCCTTGGTCTGCTCGGCGTGGCGGGTGGTGGCGACGACGCGGAGGCGGGCGAGCGACGGCTGCGCGCGGGCGATCAGGGCCTTGCCCTCGGCGATCATCTTTTCTCCGCGGGCGCGGACCTGCTCGGGCGTCTCCCCGATGCGCGGGGTGGCGGCGGAGGTGACGATGCCCTGGCCGGTCTGGGCGCGGGTCATGCCCTGTTCGATCAGGCGCATGGCGTTGCCCCACTCGGAAAGCTCGCCGGTCCGGAGGTAACGGGTCACCTCGACATCGGGCAGCAGCGGAGGCCCCGCGGCGGGTTCACCTGCGGCGACGACGAAAAGGGAGGCGAGCAGGGCGAACATGGGCGAAGGGGGATTAGGATTCGTCGAACTTACGGACGAACAGCGCGTCCATCTCGTCGAGGAACAGTTTAGCATCTTTGCCCTTCACCGAGAAGCGCAGTTTCGATCCCTGACCCGCGGCCAGCATCATCAACCCCATGATGCTCTTGCCGTTCACGACTTCGTCGTCCTTGGAGACCGTGACCTCGACCTCGGGGTACCGGTTGGCGAGCCGCACGATCTGGGCGGCCGGACGCGTATGGATGCCCATCCGATTCTGGACGGTGAATTCGCGGGTGAGGGCCTCGGAGGAGTCTTCCATGATAAGGGGGGGCGCTGCGACGAACGAAGCGGACGGAAAAAGGGTGACGGCACCCCAAGTGGGTCAAGGTAATTAAGGCTGCCCCGCGAGGGAGGAACCACCACGGAGGGAGTTTCTCGAGGGAGATTGGGAAGGGGCAGCCCAGCCGCGGGGCTAGGTCGCCCCCACCCTCAAAAGGCCTAAGTGCGGGCCGGCGGGGGCAGACCCCCCGAAATCGACGATAATTTATCGAATTTGGGTGGTTTCACCCCTTGGCTTGACCTTCCTGCCCGGAGCCCTCCAATCGTCCCAAACGAACCACCGTGGCCAAGCCCGCTGTCCTCACCCATCCGGAATCCCTGAAGCGCCCCGCCGGGCCTTCGGAGTACGCCAAGCACCCGGTCAACGCCGCCCTCTCCAAGAAGGAGAAGGTCGCCCTTTACACCAAAATGGCCCGAATCCGCCATTTTGAGCAGCGCTGCATCCGCGTCTACCAGCAGGGTAAGATCGGGGGCTTCCTCCACCTCTACGTCGGCCAGGAAGCCGTGGCCGCCGGCACCATCTCCCTGCTGGGCAAGCACGACCACCTGATCACCGGGTACCGGGACCACGGCCACGCCCTCATGGTCGGCATGGGCATGAACGAATGCATGGCCGAGCTCACCGGCAAGGTGACCGGCTGCTCCCAGGGCAAGGGTGGCTCGATGCACTATTTCGCCCCCGACAAGAACTACTGGGGTGGCCACGGCATCGTCGGCGGCCAGGCCCCCCTCGGCACCGGCCTCGCCTACGCGGTCAAGTACATGGGCCTCAAGGGCTCCTGCCTCGCCTACATGGGCGACGGCGCCGTCAACCAGGGCGCGGTCCACGAGGCCTACAACCTCGCCGCCCTCTGGGATCTCCCGGTCATCTTCGTCGTCGAGAACAACGGCTACTCCATGGGCACCTCCCAGGAGCGTTCGACCGCCCACCCGGGCTGCCTGGCCAAGCGCGCCGAAGGCTACGGGATGGATTGGGATGTGATCAACGGCCACGACGTCTACGAGGTCCGCGCCAAGACCTCCGAAGCCCTCAAGCGGGCCCACGAGGAATCCCGCCCGACCGTCCTCGAGATCTTCACCTACCGCTACTACGGCCACTCGATGGCCGACCCGGACAAGACCTATCGCGACAAGGAGGAGATCAAGGAGTACCGCGAACAGAAGGACCCGGTCCTGCTCTTCGAGAAGGAACTGCTCGCCGAGAAGGTCCTGACCCCCGCGGAAGTCCAGGCGATCAACGAGGCCGCCATGGCCGAAGCCGACGAGGCCGCCGCCTTCGCCGACGCCTCCCCGGACCCGACGGTGGCCGACATCACCAAGCACATCTATTGGGAAGAGGACAACCGCGGGCCCAAGACCACGAGCCGCGGCACGATCATCTTCGAATAACCCTCCGCCCGCCTTTTCCATGCCCGTCATTTCCTACCGCGAGGCGCTCCGCGCCGCGATGCGCGAAGAGCTCCAGCGCGACGAGAAGGTCGTCCTCATGGGCGAAGAAGTCGCCCAGTTCAACGGCGCCTACAAGGTGACCGAAGGCCTCCTCAAGGAGTTCGGCCCCAAGCGCGTCGTCGACACCCCGATCTCCGAGGCCGGCTTCATCGGCCTGGGCATCGGCGCCTCGATGCTCGGCATCCGCCCGGTGATGGAGCTGATGTTCTGGTCTTTCTCTTACGTCGCGTTCGGCAACATCCGCTACATGTCCGGCGGCCTCATCAACTGCCCGATCGTCATCCGCGGTCCGGCCAACGGCGGCACCAACGTCGGCGCCACCCACTCGCACACGCCCGAGGCGATCCTCGCCTCCCATCCGGGCATCAAGGTCGTCTGCCCCGCCACCCCGTACGACGCGAAGGGCCTCATGAAGGCCGCCATCCGCGACAACGACCCGGTGTACGTGATGGAGAACACCATCCTCTACAACGACAAGGGCGAGGTGCCGGACGAGGACTACATCGTGCCGCTCGGCGTCGCCGACGTGAAGCGCACGGGCACCGACCTCACCATCGTGGCCCACGGCCGCGCCGTCATCACCTCCCTCAAGGCCGCCGAGATCCTGGAGCAGGAACACGGCGTCAGCGTCGAGGTCGTCGACCTCCGCTCGATCCGCCCGCTCGACGAGGAGACCGTCCTCGCCTCCGTCCGCAAGACGCACCGCGTCCTGCTGGTCGAGGAGAACAAGCCGTTCTGCGGCGTCGACGCCCAGGTCGCCTACCTCATCCAGTCGAAGGCGTTCGACGAGCTCGACGCCCCGATCCACCGCGTGTCCTCCATCGACGCCCCGCAGATCTACTGCAAGCGCATGGAGGACCAGCAGCTCCCCAATCCGGCGCGCGTCGTCGCCGAGGCCCTTAAGGTCCTCGCCTGATCGCCCCACCCCACCCCCTCAAACCCGATGGCTGAAATTATCGATATGCCGAAGCTCTCCGACACGATGTCGGTGGGTACTTTGGTGAAATGGAACATCAAGGAGGGCCAGACCGTGGCCTTCGGCGACATCCTGGGCGAAGTCGAGACCGACAAGGCGACGATGGAGCTCTCCTGCACCGTGCCCGGCACGATCCTCAAGATCTACGCCCCGGCCGGTTCGCAGCTGCCCGTCGGCGCGCCCATCTGCGCCATCGGCAAGGCGGGCGAGGCCGCGCCGACGCCTGGCCAGGCCGCCCCGGCCCCGAAGGCCGCGGCCCCCGCGATC
>Ga0255063_1000111_pt1 | contig 19801 bp, 16 predicted proteins | sample Colum_Cont_RepA__3_FD_188458 | JGI IMG/M metagenome (GOLD analysis project Ga0255063, IMG submission 188458) | Freshwater microbial communities from Columbia River, Oregon, United States - Colum_Cont_RepA_0h | ecosystem: Environmental > Aquatic > Freshwater > River | place: USA: Oregon... | reverse complement strand
GGTCAGCGCAGCCGCGCGCTGAGTTCCTCCAGCCTGCGTTTATCGGCCTCGCTGAGCGAGCCGAAACCCCGGGCGGAGATCTTATCCAGGAGCAAGTCGAGCTCGGCCCGGGCCTGTTGGCGCGTCAGCGGGGCCACGGCGGCGGTCTCCTCGTCGTCGTAGCGCACGACGTCGGGTTCCGGGGCGGTGGGCGGAGGCGGGGCCATCTCCTCCTGAGCGTCTTGGACCGAGAGATTTGTCTGGTTCAGGCGCCGGAAGGCCAACCAACCGAAGAGCAGGCCGCCGAGGTGGGCCGAGTGGGCAATCGAGTCGTTCCACGCGCCCTTCCACTGCGGCCAGGTGTGGCGACCCGGCAGTTCGGCGAAGGCCCAGCCAAGGAACGTGAACAGCGAGACGATGACGAGCAGCCAACGGACCTTGAGCGTCACCGGCAGGAAGAAGAACAGCAGCAGCGTGATCTGGTGGTCGAGCTTATCGAGCAGAGCCACGAGCATCAGAGCGTAGACGCCGGCGGAGATGCCCAGGAGCTGTCCGCTGCGGTCGCCGCCGAGGCCGGTCGACCACCAGACCACCGCGCCGATGAGCGTGCCGCCCGCGAGCACGGACCAGAAGGCCTGCCGGCCGTAGGTGCGTTCGACGATATCGCCGGTCCACCAGAGGATGAGTCCGTTGCCGAGCAGGTGCCAGAAGCCGTCGTGCAGCAGGCCGTGAGTGAGCCACTGCCAGAGCATCGGGGAGTTTTCGCCCAGCATCGCCCAGCCGAGGAAGTCCGCGCCAGCCGATGTCTGGATCAGCCCGAGGATGAAGCTCGCGACCAGCACGCCGAGCGTCCACACCGTCGCCGAGAGGCGCGGTCCGTCGGGGCGTCGCCCCCGCATGTAGGACCGGTCGGCGATGCCCATCGCGCGCGGGGGCTCAGAGCTTCGTCACGATCGCGTCGGCGAGGCCATACTCGATGGCCTCTTCGGCGGTCATGTAGAAGTCGCGGTCGGTATCCTTGATGACCTTCTCCAGCTTCTGCTTGGAGGCCTTGGCCAGGATCTCGTTGAGCTCGGTGCGGAGGCGTTCCATCTCCAGCGCCTGGATGTGGATGTCCACGGCCGGGGCTTGGATGCGGCCCATGATCAGGGGCTGGTGGATCATCACCCGGGCGTGCGGGAAGACGAGGCGGCCGCCCTTCTGCTTGGGGGCCTGGAGGAGGATGGAGCCCATCGACGCGGCCATGCCGGTGACGATGACCTTCACCGGCGAGGTGATCAGGCGGATGGTGTCGTAGACGGCCATGCCGGCGGTGATGGAGCCGCCCGGGGTGTTGATGTAGAAGAAGATGTCCTTCCCCGGCTCGGTGGTCTCGAGGTAGAGGAGCTTCTCGACGATGTCCTTGGCGGAAGCGTCGTCCACGGCGCCCCAGAGGAAGATCTTCCGCTGTTCGAGGAACTTCTTCTGGATGAGCATCGCGCTCGGGGTCGCCTCCTTCGGGGCTTCCGGGGTCTTCTCGTCCTCGTCTTCGTCGTCGTGGGCCATGGGAGGACGAAACTTGCCCGAAACCTCGTCCGAAGCAAGCGTGGCGACGGTTCGCGGCGGGGAAATATTCACAAAACACGGCGTCGACCCTCCCGTCCTTGCGCCCGCCCCGACCTTCTCCCTAAGTGGGGCGTGCCCACGCTCACCGTCACCGGTCTCCGTCGTCGCCTCGGTTCCGCCGAGGTGCTCGCGGGCGTGGACCTCGAGGTGCCCGCGGGCACGTTGTCTTGCCTCGTCGGCCCCTCCGGCAGCGGCAAGACGACGCTGCTCAAGATCCTCGCGGGCAAACTCGACCCCGAAGGCGGCAAGGTCTCGCTCGATGACCGCGACTGGTCGTTCACGCCGCCGGCCCAGCGCGGCATCGCGATGGTGATGCAGAATTACGCCTTGTTCCCGCATCTCAGCGTGCGGGAGAACGCGGCGTTCGGCCTCGAGGAACTCGGCGTCCCCTCCGCCGAAGCCGCCCGCCGCGCCGACGAGGCCCTGCGCTGGGTGCGCGCCCACGAGTGGGCCGCCCGCCGGCCGCAGGAGCTTTCCGGCGGCCAGCAGCAACGCGTCGCCTTGGCCCGGGCCCTCGCCCATGAGCCGAAGCTGCTCCTTTTGGACGAGCCCTTGAGCAACCTGGACGTGGCCTCCCGGCTGGAACTCCGGTCCATGCTCCGCGCGCTAGTCCGGGAGAAGGGGCTGACGGTCCTTTGCGTCCTCCATGACCAGAAGGATGCCCTGGCCATGGCCGACCGCCTGGGGGTCATGCGTGGGGGGAAGGTCATCCAATCCGGCCTGCCGATCGACGTCTACCGCCGCCCCATCGACAGCTGGACGGCGACCTTCCTGGGTATGGCTAACCTGTTTAAAGGCAAAGTCTTACAGGTTGGAGCGGGCGAGTTTGTGGCGGAGACGGCCCTGGGTGAGGTCCGGGGGGCCTTGGCGCTCCCGTCGGCGCCCCCTCAGGTCGGCGCGGAGATCGTGGTCTGCATCCGCCCGGAATGCCTGCACCTCGACACCCTCCCCCCTGACGAGAACGCTTTTGGGGGTAAAATCGTGGATTCCTTGTTCCAAGGCGACCACGCCCTGCACGATTTCGCGACCCCCTCGGGGGTGGCCCTCAAAGTGGCCGAATTCAACCCCCGCCAGAGGGTGGGATCCAGGGCCTCTTGGTTCGTCTGGGCCGAGCCTGAGGATGTGGTCGGCTTGCAATCTTAAGGCCCCTTCAGGTGGGGCGCGGTGAACAGTCTTAGGTTGTCCTCTTTCGGGGGATTCCCTTAGATAATACCATGGATAAGAAGCCGTCTACCCCTTCGGCCAAGCGCCAAGGTTTTTCCTTGGTGCTCGCCCTCGTCATGGCCGCCGCCCTGGTGATCGTGATCATCGTGCTGGCCGCCTTCCTCAAGGTCGAATCGCGCCTCGCGATCAACAGCGTCCTGCTGACGCGCGCCCGCCTCAACACCGTCGCTTCGCTGCGCCTCGCCCAGGGCAGTATGCAGCTCATGCTCGGGCCCGACACCCGTATCACCGCGCCCGCCTCGGCCTACGACGACCCGGCCTCCACCGACACCTTCGACTTCCCGATCCTCGGCGTTTGGCGCAGCTGGGAGGGCCTCGACCACGAGCTCGCCAACACCAACTACCTCGGCCGCCCGCTGCAGCGCCCGGACTACAACCTCAAGGCCACGGACAATTACAACAAGACCACCGGCGCGATCAACGCGCGCGGTCGCTTCCTCGGCTGGCTGACTTCCAACGCCTACGAGCCGCTGGTCGCCCCCTTGGCGCCGCCGCCTCCGCCGCCGCCGCTCCCGCCCGCCGCGCGCTTCGTCGCCACCAAGCCGGGCCCTGGTACTTTCCAGGGCGTCTTCAACGCCGCCCCGGGTCTGCCGCGGCCCGCGCCGGTCAAGCCCCTCGACCCGGCGACTCCTCGCCCCGTCCGCCCGCGCCCGCAGAAGCCGCCGGTCGCCGCCGTCCCCAGCCAGTTGCCCCTCTGGACCAACTCCGGCAACCTCGCGGCGCTGCTTTCGCCGGCCCTCGCCTATTCCTCCCCGCTCGTCGGCGCCAACACCGCCCCGGTGGACGTCAACGACCGCGTGACGCTGACGGCGCAGGATTTTCCGGCCAGCCTCACCAACCAGCCCGGCGACGGCACGTTCGCTTGGTGGGTCTCCGGTGAGAACCAGAAGGCCCTCGTGAGCCTCGAGACGGCGCCCGCGGCGCCCATCACCGGCACGGGCGTCAACGACATCCTCGAGGCCACCCGCCGGGCCCGCACCTTCGGCACCGTCGACTTCACCGCCCTGGGCCTGACCCAGCCGACGACCGCGCTGAACCTGCCCACGCGCGCGTCCTTCGACGCCGCCGTCAAGACCGGCCTCGTCTCCGTAAGCGTCGCCAACCGGGCCGGCTTCCATGATTACACGACCTACTCGCCGGGTCTCCTGATCAACGCCGCCAACGGCGGTTTCCGCCGCGACCTCTCCCTGCTGGCGGAAAGCTGGGACTGGATGAACCAGGTCGACTCCGGTCGCGATGTCCGCCTGCCCCTCTTCCGCAACCGCCCGAAGATCACCGCCGCCGCCAATGGCGCCGACCTGCTCTACGGCCGCCCCCTGCTCGATAGCCAGGCCCCCGGCACCGGCAACAAGACCCGCAAGACCCTGCTGTACTGGTGGTCCGACTACAGCACCATCGGCCAAGGCAACATCGATTATACCGGTGCGGCCAACGGCACCTACCGCGGCATCGGCTTCATCCCGCCGATCCGCAGCTGGAACACGATGGTCGACTACATGCTGCAGTACCGCAAGGCCGTGGTCGCCGGCACGCCGGCGCAGGTCGTCGAGATGCGTCCTCCGAGCGACGTCGGCACCACCGGCGCCAGCAACCCGATGTACAACTACCATGAGACGATCTACCGGCACCCGGTGGTCGCGCGCATGCAGTTCGTCTTCTCCGCCTCGGCCACGACGAACGGCGCGGGTCTCTACCAGCGGCACATCATCCTGCAGCCCGTCATCACCTTCTGGAATCCCTACAACGTCCGGATCAGGGTGCCCGACGTCACCCTCAACATCAAGGGTGACCAGCTGCCGGTCGGCTTCAGCCTCGGCCTGACGAGCACGACGATCGACCCGATCATCGTCCCCCTCGGCTACTGGTTCGCCATCAACCGCTGGGATGCCCTCCAGCTCCGGACGGTCTCGAACGGCGGGATCATGGACCTGGGGCCGGGCGAGACGCGCGTCTACTCCATCACCGACAACGGCTCCTTCGCCGGCGCCCGCGCCCCGGCCGTGGGCATGATCCCGGCCAGCTTCCCTTGGGCGTATGACACCACTCTCCGCGGCAATCCGATCGGCGCCGTCGCCTCCTTCAACATCAAGCCCGGCTATGTGGCCGGCTATAACGGCGGCTCGGGGCTCTGGCTCACCTGGCGCGACGACACCACGCCGCAGCCCGCCCGCGGGTCCATGGGCTTCGCCATGCGCAAGGTGAACACCGGCCGCGACGCGATCGGCCTGGACATGGTGCTCGGCTCGACCCTCAACTGGGCCCGCGCCACGCCGTTGCGCTTCAGCTTCGGCAACGACATCTGGACGGACTCCGCGATGTGGCTCTTCCAGTCGCTCTACGGTCCGGACGATCCCAACGTACCGCTCGGCTACGCCTACGACAGCGTCGTGAACACCTCCCGCCCGTTCGGCACGTTCGCCTTCGGCCTGCGCATGGCCAACGACGGCTCGACGCTCAACAATTACAGCCTCAGTTCCTCGGTCAGCGGCTCCGCCGGTTTCACGGCCGCCGACTACGGCATCGTCTCCCGCGGCGCCCTGCAGTCGAGCCCCTTCACCTGCTACACCGAGCTGGGCGACAAGTCGGCCGAGGTGCTCGTCTACAACGGCCTCAACATGATCGGCGGCACCAGCACTACCCAGAACGGCATCCGCTACTTCGGCTGCATGCACCCGATCAACGCGCCCTTCGACCTCTGGTGGCGCCCGATGTCGGGTTGGAGCGACAGCTACGCCCCGCAGGCCACCGCCGGCGCCCAGGGCTTCGTCGTCTCGGGCCTGGACGCCGCCACCGGCCTCAGCACGGCGGTGGTCGCCGAGCAGCCGATCACCCCCCTGCAGTCGCTCGCCGACCTCCAGAACTGGGACGCCCGCGGCTTCAACCCGGCGCCGCCCTTCATCTACGGCCTCATCGGCAATTCCGACGCCTCGCCCGTCCTGCCGTCCGACGACGTGGTCGGGCGCTGGTTCATGTCGAACCCGGCCGGCACCTTCCGCAACCGCGACCAGGTGCCCGCCGCGTTCCTGCAGCACGATGACCGTTACTGCCTCAACCACGTGCTGTTCGACGATTGGTTCGTCTCCTCGCTGGCCCCGGACTATTCCACCTGGACCCAGCTGAACGACGACAGCCGCGGGCTCGCGGCGGTCAACGCGCTCCGGACCTCCTGGACCCGCGCCATCGATGGGACCGCGCCCCTCGCCAACCGCGCCTACCGGCCGGCGCTGAACGCGAGCGAGCTCACCATGGACAGCCAAGGCTCCGTCACCTGGACCGGTCCCAACACGGGCAATGCGGTCACCGGCGGCGGCCCCCGCGTCCCGGACGCCTGGCTCAAGCTCGGCGCCTACCTGACCGTCAACGGCCAGTTCAACGTGAACAGCACGTCCGTGCCGGCTTGGCGCGCCGTCCTCGGCAGCCTCCGCGACCAGCGCATCCCCGTCCTCCGCACGGGCGCGGCCGCCGCCACGATGGATAGCGTCGGCGCCACCCGGACCTCCCTCGTGCGCATGCTGCCGTCGCCGGAAACCTTGAGCGGCACCTCCCGCGCCACGGCCCTGACCGGCTACAATGCCCTGACCGATGCGCAGCTCGACACCCTCGCCCAGCAGATCGTGAACCAGATCCGCATCCGCGGCCCGTTCCTCTCGCTCTCCGAGTTCGTCAACCGCCAGCTGATGGCCTTCGACGGCACGGCGACCGACCCGTGCCTCCGCGGCGCCCTGCAGTCCGCCCTCGAGGTCCTCCAGCAGTCGAGCGCCAGCTTGGCCCAGACCAACTCGACCCTCAAGGCCTACAACGTCAACGCGGCCAGCTTCGGTAAGCCCACCACGCCGGTCTCGGACCCGTCCAACAAGCTGAACCCCGCCGGCTTCTCGGCCGACTACATCAACCCGCAGGCCTCCGTCGGCAATTCCTCCGAAGGTCTTCCGGGCTGGCCCCGCCAGGCGGACCTCCTGCGTCGCCTCGCGCCGATCATGTCGGTGCGCGACGAGACCTTCACGGTCCGTTCGCTCGGCGAAGTGGTGACCGCCGAAGGCACGGCCCGCGCCTGGTGCGAAGCCGTCTACCAGCGCGTGCCCGAGTACGTCGACCCGCGCATCGAGCCGTGGAAGGCCCCGATGGGCGACTTCATCCCCGCGAGCGGCGCCTACCCGGAAAGCCCCGGCAAGCCGTTCCCGTACATGGCCAACGCCGTCTTCGGTCGCCGCCTGAAGCTGGTGTCGTTCCGCTGGCTGCGCGCCGACGAGATCTAAGCCCCTCTCGTTCCCTCGGACGCCGAAGGGCGGGACCTCCCGGGGTCCCGCCCTTTTTCGTCGGCAGACTTTGCTCGCCTCCGGTGGCCATTCCGCCCCTGCTGGGGGCTTGGACAACTCGCCGACCATCCGCTCCGAACTCGGCCCGACGCTCAAGCTGGCGGTGCCGATCATGCTGGGCATGCTCGGCTACGGCCTGATGTTCGTCGTCGACGTGGCGATGGCCGGACACCTCGGCGAGACGGCCTTGGCGGCCTCGGCGCTGGCCTCGAACCTCAACTACATCCCGTACGTCTTCGGCATCGGGGTCGTCGGCGCCATCGCGGTCTACCAGTCGCAGGATAACGGCGCCGGGGTCGGGGAGTCGGCGCCCGCGATCCTGCGGCACGGCATGGTCTTGGCCGTCGCCATCAGCGTCGTCGCCGCGATCGGCTCGCACGCGGCCGCGGACTTCATCCCCTTGCTGGGCTCCTCGCCCGCGGTCAGCGCCGAGGCCCGGGAGTTCTTCATCCTCATGTCCTGGGCGATGGTGCCGGGCCTGGCGTTCCACGCGCTGCGCGGGCACCGCGATTCCCAGCACCAGCCGTGGATCTCCCTCGCGTGGCTGAGCGTCGGCATCCTCGCCAACATCTTCCTCAACTGGCTCTGGATGTTCGGTCACTGGGGCTTCCCCGCGCTGGGGCTCGCCGGCGCCGGTTGGGCCACGCTCGCCGCCCGCCTTATCATGCTGCTCGGCCTGTGGTGGACGCCAGGCCGCGGCGAGGTGCGCTGGGCGGACGGGCTCCAACTGGCCGTTTTCCGTCGCCTGCTGAAGACCGGCTGGCCCGCCGGGTTGCACAGCCTCAGCGAGGTCGGCATCTTCGCGGTCGTGCCCGTCATGGCCGGCTGGATCAACGCCACCGCGCAGGCCGCCCACCAGGTCGCCATCAGCACCGCGTCCGCGGCCTTCATGCTCCCGCTCGGGCTCGGCATCGCCGCCGGCATCCGCGTCGGCGAGGCCTACGGCGCCAAGGACCCGCGCAAGGTGCAGGCCGTCGGGCTCGGTGCCCTGGTCCTTGGCGGGCTCATCATGGCCGTCTACGGACTCGGCATGATCCTGCTGCGTCCCGTGTTGATGCAGACGTACGGCGTGGCCGGGACCGAGACCGCCGCGCTCGCCTCGACCTTGCTGATCTTCGCCGCCGTGTGGGCGCCCTTCGACGGCGTCCAGGTGGTGGCCGCCTACCTGCTGCGCTCCGTCAACCGCGCCGCCTGGGCGTCGTGGAGCGTGTTCATCGTGTACTGGCTGTTCTGCCTGCCGCTCGCGCTGGCGCTGGCGTTCCCCGCGGGCTTCCGGCTCTTCGGCCTGCCGGTCGGCGTCTGGGGCCTGGGGGCGGTCGGCATCTGGATCGCGCTGGCGACGGGGTTGATCCTCGTCTCGCTGGCCATGGCTTGGAAGTTCCGCCGGACCGCCCAGACCGGGGTCGACGACGCCTGAGGTCGGCCTCAACTGGCCGGTCCGGGCACAAAAAAGCCGGCTGGTCGGCCGGCTTTTCGGAGGCTGGAGGCGTCGCTTAGAGCGCGCAGGCGGCGGAGGTCGTCGGGACGATCTCGACCTTGCGGTGCTCGGCGTCCCACTTGACGAGGCCGTCGGCCTTGGCGAAGAGGGTGTGGTCGCGGCCCATGCCGACGTTGCGACCCGGGCGCATCACGGTGCCGCGCTGGCGGATGATGATGGAGCCGGCGGTGGCGAATTCGCCGCCGTAGAGCTTCACGCCGAGGCGCTTGGAGGTGGAGTCGCGGCCGTTGGAGGAAGTCCCGCCGCCTTTCTTAGTTGCCATGGTGGTGGTGCGTTAAGGGGGATTAACCGGAGATGGAGTCGACCTTGATGACGGACAGCTCCTGACGGTGGCCGCGACGGCGGTAGTAGCCCTTGCGGCGGCGGTGCTTGAAGATGTCGATCTTCTCGCCGCGCTTGTTCTCGAGGATGGTGGCGGTCACCTTGGCGCCGGCCACGGTGGGCGTGCCGATCTTCGCGTTGGCGCCTTCGCCCACGAGGAGGACCTGGTCAAAGGTGAGTTTGTCCCCTTCGTTCTTACCAGGGTACTGGTTGACGATGAGGATGTCGCCTTGCTTGACGGTGAACTGGCGACCGGAGGTGATAAATGTGGCCTTCATGGCTGTCGGAAGGTCGGAGCAAAGGGAGGGCAGGGGGGTTTGCAAGGGGATTTTAGGGGTTCGGCTGAAATCACCTCCCTGGGGGGTCTTCCGGGGGGTATACCGGGGGTAAATCGAGGTTTTCGCCGTTTCCCCTGCTTATTTCTTTTCCGTCCGGGTCGCCCCACCCCATCTTGGGGGCCATGAACCCGTTCCACGCCGCCGGCGACCTGCCCGACCCGGACAAAGCTTTGTCCCAGGAACTGACCCGCAATCTCCTGCAAGGACCCCGGGTCCACGCGACGGCCTACGTCCACCCCCGCTCGGTCGTGATCGGCAACGTGACGGTGGGCGCCGCGGCCAGCATCTGGCCCTGCGCGGTGCTGCGGGGCGACATCGCCGCCATCGAGGTGGGCGATGGCTCCAATATCCAGGACGGGGCGGTGGTGCACGTGGCGGATGCGATGCCCGCCGTGATCGGCCAGCGCGTGACCGTCGGGCACCTGGCCATGCTCCACGCCTGCCGGATCGAGGACGAATGCCTGATCGGCATGCACGCCACGATCCTCGACGGCGCCGTCATCGGCGCGCGCAGCATCGTCGGCGCCCAGGCGCTCGTGACCAAGGGCACGGTGGTGCCGCCCGGTTCGCTCGTCCTCGGCTCTCCCGCCAAGGTCGTCCGCCCGCTGACGTCGGCCGAGCAGGCGGCGCTGCCGGGTTGGGCGGAGAAGTACATCAAGGTCGCCGCGCACCACCGCCGCTGCTGCGAGTGAGCGGCCCGGAGGTCCAGTCGATTGAGACGGTGCTGGGCCCCGAGGTCTGGCGTCCGCGGCAAGCGGCCCATCGGGCGCGCGGGGCCGCGTTCGGGGAAGCCCGTCGCCGCCGCGCGGAGGCCGGGGAGCGCGAGCCGGTCGAGGATTTCCTCTTCACCTATTACCCGTTCCGCCTGAGCGCGCTCCAACGCTGGACGCCCGGCGCCGGCGTGGCCCTGGCGCAGGCCGACGAGCTGCTGACGGACGCGCGCCTTGGCCGCGGGGCCGACGGCCTGGTGCGCGTCGTCGCGCCGGACGAGGCGCAGCGTGCCCGCCTGGTTTTCGCGCGCGACCTGTGCGTCGCCGTCGCCGGGCGCCCGGCGTTCCTCGGGTGCTTCGGGCTGCACGAATGGGCGATGGTCTACCGGCAGGCCGCCGAACGCCGCCACCAAGGCTGGCCGCTGCGGCTGGGGCCGGAGGGCACCGACGCGGTCGTGCGCGCCCTGCCGATCCGCTGCACCCATTACGACGCGTTCCGCTTCTTCACGCCGCCCGCGCGGCCGATGAACAAGCTGAGCCCCGACCTGGATGGCCGCCTGGCCAACGAGCAGCCGGGCTGCGTGCACGTCACGATGGACCTCTACAAGTGGGCGATGAAGTCGGCCCCGTGGGTGCCGGCGGAGTTGGCGGCCGACGCCTTCGAGCTCGCGCGCGACGCGCGGTCCGTCGACATGCGCGCCAGTCCCTACGATTTCTCGGCGGTCGGCCTCGCGCCGATCCGCATCGAGACCGCGGAGGGACGCGGCGAGTACGAGCAGGAGCAACGCCGACTCGCGAAAAAGGCGGAACCCCTGCGGGCCCGCCTCGTCGCGTCGCTGAACCTGGCGCTCAGCGTGCCGTCCCGGTGATCAGGGCAGCGTCTCGACCTTGATGTCCTTGTAGTCCACCTTGCAGCCCGGGTCGTGCGCCTGCAGGGCGAAGGTGCCCGCGCCGAGCTTGCGGCCGGCCATGCCCTTCGGCGGGGTCCAGTCGGCGGGCTCGGTGAAGTCGACGGTCTGCTTGCCGTTGATCCAGATCTGGACGCGCTTGCCTTCGACGCGGATGCGGTAGTCGAACCACTCGTCGTCGGGCGCGGCCGGGGTGTCCATGACGTCCTTCACGGCGTAGAGGCCGCCGGTCTTCTTCTTGTCGCCATGCGTGGCGTTGACCTGGCACTCGTAGCCGGCGGCCGGCCAGCCGCCGTCCTGGTAGGCGGTGTGGAAGTAGATGCCCGAGTTGGCGCCCTTGTAGGTCTTCACCTTGGCGGTGAACTCGAAGTTCCGGAAGGTGGCCTGGCCGTCCGCGCCGACGTAGAACAGGTGGCCTTGGCCGCCGCGGACCTGCAGCACGCCGTCGACGACCTGGTAGGTGCCCGCGGGGGAGTTCTTGGAGGGCTTCCAACCCGCGAGGGTCTTGCCGTCGAGGAGGGGGACGGCTTCGCCGGCCTGCCCGGCGATGGCGCCGAGGCAGAGGACGCCGACCAGGCGGAGGAGGGACGAGGGGGTGCTCATATCACCCTTATTCCAAGGGCGAACCGCCCGCGCTGGCAAGGTTAAGTGAAGACCTTGATCCCGGCCTCGCGCATCTCGTTCAGGCGCTTCTTGAGCGTGGAGCGGTTGATGCCCAGGATGAGGGCCGAGCGCAGCTGGTTGCCGCGGGTCTCCTCCATCGCGCGGCGGATCATGTCGAGCTCGATGGCCGCGAGGATGTCGCGCCCGTCGCCGGAGCGGAGCTGGCGGTAGATCGCGTCGTAGGCGCCGGTCAGGCCGGCGGCCGCGGGGGTCGCGACGCCTTCCGGCGCGGCGGCGGGCGCGGCGCCCGGGGCGGGGGCCGCGGCGGGCGCGGCCTTGCGGGGCGAGAGCACGTCCGGGGGCAGGTCCTTCGCGAGGATCGTCTCGCCCTTGGCGAGCACGTTGGCGCGCTGGACGACGTTCTCGAGCTCGCGGACGTTGCCCGGCCAGTCGTAGGCGAGGAGCGCGTCGAGGGCCTCGGTGGTCAGGCGCTTCGGGCGCTGCTTCTTCGCGGCGGCCTGGCGCTGCAGCATGTAGTCGACGAGCAGGGGGATGTCCGTCTTGCGGTGGCGCAGGGCGGGCAGGCGGATGCGGAAGACGTTGAGGCGGTAGTAGAGGTCCTCGCGGAACTGCCGCGAGGCCACCATCGCCTCGAGGTCCTTGTTGGTGGCCGCGACGAGGCGCACGCTGACCTTGATGGTCGTGGTGCCGCCGACGCGCTGGATCTCGCCTTCCTGGATCGCGCGGAGGACCTTGGTCTGCGTCGGCAGGGACATGTCGCCGATCTCGTCGAGGAAGATGGTGCCGCCGTCGCAGAGCTCGAACTTGCCGGGCTTGAGGTTGGTCGCGCCGGTGAAGGCGCCCTTCTCGTGGCCGAAGAGCTCGGACTCGATGAGGTTCTCGGGGATGGCCGCGCAGTTGACGGCGACGAACGGGCCCTTGGCGCGCAGCGAGTGCTGGTGGATGCAGCGGGCGACGAGTTCCTTGCCGGTGCCGCTCTCGCCGGTGATCAGCACGGTGGCCTCGCTGGCCGCGACCTGGCCGATCGACTTGAGCACCTCCTGCATCGGCTCGGAGCTGCCGACGATGCCTTCCTTGTAGTCGGCCGGGTTGACGAGCGAGCGGCCCGCCTTGCCGGCGTTGGCGAGGTCGCGCCGGGCGCCGAGCGCCTTGTCGACGAGGGCGATCAGCTTCGCCTGGTCGAACGGCTTCATGACGTAGTCGTAGGCGCCGAACTTCATCGCCTCGATGGCGGTCTGCGTCGTGCCGAAGGCCGTCATCAGGATGACCATCGCCTGGGGCTGCGCGCCGCGCAGCATCTGCAACGTCTCGATGCCGCTCATCCCGCCCATGCGGTTGTCGAGCAGGATGACGTCGGGCTGCTCGCGCTTGGCGAGCGCCACGCCGGTCTCGCCGCTGTCCGCCTCGAGGACCTGGTGGCCTAGCCCGGCCAAGGCTCGCCGCAGCGAGTAACGCAGGTCCTTGTCATCGTCGATGACCAGGACTTTGGCGGCCGTGGCGGCGGGAGGTAGGCTCATGATGAGTAAAAGTAGGCAGATTTCGTGCCAGTCCCGAACAGCCATGGATAATGAGTAGTAACAGGCTCGCCGCAACCTAGGTTTGTCTATTTTTAGGCATAAAGAAGGCATACACCCCCTTGCTTTGGGTTTTGGGGGGCTTAGGGTCGAAGGATGGCCTCACGGGTGAAACGGCTGGTCCTCTGGCTCCTGGCCGCCGTGGTTGCCTTCGGCGGCTTGGCCAATGCCTGGGTCTGGTCCGCCGGCTGGGGACGTTTCCATGCGGACCCGGCGGAGCTCCCGGCCGGCAGCATCGTGGTCCTCCTGGGCACGAATGAGCTCTTGGCGGATCAGCGGACGCCCTCGGGGACGTACCGCGCGCGGATCGAGGCGACGGTCCGGCTTTGCGCCGGCGGTCGCCCGCGTCTCGTCGTGGCGTCCGGCACGCCGGAGCAAGCGGCGACCATGGCGCGCCAACTGGTCGCAGCCGGCGTCCGCACGCCGATCGTCGAGGACCCTTATGGCTGGCGGACGCTCGATTCCGCGGTCCGGGCCCACGCCGCTTACCCGGGGGCGCACGTCGTGTTCGTCTCGCAAGGCTGGCACGATGTCCGCGCCCTCTGGATCGCGGACCGCCTCGGCCTCTCCGCGACCGCCTACGCCGCCGAGTTCGGGGCGGGTTGGCGCGCGTGGTGGTCGGCCGGCCGCGACGTCCTGGCCAAGCCCAAGGCGCTCCTCGACTGGGTCGCCGGCCAGCCGCTGGCGACGGCGGTGCCGCCGGCGGAAGGCAACGTCCCGCACCGCTGATCAACCCGCCTCGTGCCGCCCGTCCGGTCGGCGGAGCAACAGCCCGCGGATCTCCAGCAAGGCCAGCATGGCGGCGGCCTCGGCCGGGGCGCAGTGCGTCGCCTCCGCCAGCGATTCGGCGTCGTGGGCCGTGCCGCCGGCGAACGGCCGCAGCCACCGCGCGTGCTCGGGGGCGGGCGCCGCCGGCGAAGGCAAGGGTAACGCCGCCTGGTCGCGCGCCTCGCCCAGTTCGCGGAGGATGTCGTCGACGCCGGTCACCAACGTCGCGCCGTCGCGCAGCAGCGCATGGCAGCCGCGGCTCGCCGGACTGTCCACGCGGCCGGGCACCGCGCACAGCGTCTTGCCGAGGTCGCCGGCGAAGCGCGCGGTGATGAGGCTGCCGCCATCGACGTCGGTCTCGATCACCACGACCGCCCGCGCGAGGGCGGCGACGATCCGGTTGCGTTGCGGGAAGCTCTGCCGGTCCGCCGGTCGGCCGAGCGGGAATTCGCTCAGCACGCCGCCGCGCTCCCGCATCCGGGCGCGCAGCGCGCGGCCCTCCGGCGGGTAGGTGAGGTCCAGGCCGTGGCCGAGCACGGCCACCGTCCGTCCCTCCGCGTCGAGGGCGCCCTCGTGCGCCGCGGTGTCGATGCCCCGCGCCAAGCCGCTCACGATCCACCAGCCCGCCGCCGCGAGGTCGCGCGCGAAACGCCGGGCCAGCCCGGCGCCATAGGCGGTGCAATGGCGCGAGCCGATGATCGCCACCGCGCGTTCCCCCGGCAACGTCGCGCCCTCCGCGTAGAGCACGAGCGGCGGATCCCAGAGCGGCGCGAACGCGAGCGGCCAGTCCGGGGCGCCTTCGGCGACCACGCGGAAGCCGAGCGCCTCGACCCGCGCCAACTCCGCGGCCCAATCGAAATCGCGCGCCGCGATCGTCGCGGCGAGCTTGGCTCCCACGCCCTTGAGGCGGGCGAGTTCGGCCGGGCGCGCCCGCAGCGCGGCCGCCAGGTCGCCGCCGAACGCGTCGCGCAGGCGCCGCACCGTGGCGGGTCCCACGCCGGGGAGGGCGTTCAGGAGCAGGCGTTGCGCGAGCGGATCCGCGGGAATCGGGAACATCCCGCCATCCTGTCGGCGCCGTCAATCGAGCAACGCCGGGGATAGCTCAGTCAGCAGCTCGGTGGTTCGCACCGCTTCCTCCCCCCGTCTTTCCCCCAGGAGGTCGGCCGCCCGGCCATGCCAGGTCGCCGCCAGCACCACCGCGTCAAAGGCGCCGAGCCCGAGCTCCGTCCGGCGGGCGAGCGTCGCCGCGACGATCCCGGCGAGCAGGTCGCCGGAGCCGCCGCGCGCCAGCACGGGCCCGCCGAAGGGGATGTGCGTCGTGCGCCGCCCGTCCGTCACGCAGGTGAGCGGTCCCTTGAGCACGACGATCGCGCCGGTCAGCCGCGCGTAGGCCCGGGCGGCCGCGACGCCGGCGGCGTGGCCTGAGAGGCGGCGGAATTCGCCGGCGTGCGGGAGCAGCACCAGCGGGGCTGTGCGGCGGGCCGCGGCGACCACGGCGGGCCGGAGCGCATCCGCGTCGAGCACCAGCGCGCCCGCGTAGGCGCGGACCAGCCGGCGCAGGAAAGCCTCGGCCGCCGGTCCCATGCCCGAGCCCGCGAGCAACGCATCCTTGTTCGCCAGCGCCGGACGCAGCCGCGCCCAACCCGTGGCCGCGAGCGTGCCCCGCCGGTCCGTGGGCAAGCCGCGCCACATGGCCTCGGGCAGGGCGGTGGCGGCGCGCGGGACCAGCGTCCGCGGTAGGGCGGTGGTGACCAAGCCCGCGCCCGCCCGCAGCGCCGCCATCGTGTTCATCAGCACCGCGCCCGGAAAGTCGTCGGATCCGCCGACGATGAGCAGGCGACCCTGTCGGCGCTTCTCGGTGTCGGCCGCGCGGGGTCGGCGCAGCGGCGCCAAGACCGCGTCGGTGGAGCAGGACTCGGCCGTCTCCGGGAAGGACAGCCCGAGGTCGACGACGCGGAGCCGGCCGACGAACCGTCGGGCGCGCGGCGCGAGCAAGGGACGCTTGAGGCAGCCGAGGGCGAAGGTGACGTCGGCGCGGAAAGCCGGCCCGGTGGCGTCGTCCCCGAGTCCGCTCGGCAGGTCCACCGCCACGCGCAACCCCTGCAGCGCCTCGGTGGCGCGGAGGAAGCGGACGAGGTCGGCGGGGACTTTCCCGCGCAAGCCTTGGCCGAGTACGCCGTCGAGGATGAGGCAGAAGGGACTCCGCGCCAGCCGCGGCAGGTCGGCGGCCGCGGCCACGCGCATGCCCTTCCGGAAGCGTCGCCAGACCGTGGCGGGCTGGCCGGCCTTCGGGGCGCCCTGCGCGAAGACGACGGTGATCTCTGCGCCGGCATCGGCGAACACGCTGGCCGCGAGGACCGCATCCGCGCCGTTGTTGCCCTTGCCGGCGAGCACCAGCACGCGTCGGGCCGGTCGGCGCAGCAGCTGGGCCGAGCGGACGGCGAGGTTCGCCGCGGCGCGGATCATCAGGTCGAAGGAGCGTTCGGCATCGCCGCCGATCGCCGCCGCCTCGGCCGCGGCGGCCGCGGCGCAGGAGAGGACCGGCAGGGCGGTGGGCTCCATCTCAGCGCACGAGGACCGCGAAGGCCTGCGCGAGGTCGTCGGTATGGGTGAGCGACACCAGCAGGCGCGTCGCGCCCCGCTTCGCGAGCAACGTGCGGGCGCGGTCGTCGAGTTCGACCACCGGTTCGCCTTCGGGTCCGCTGAGGATGGCGACGCTCGTCAGCGCGAGCTCGGCGCCGATGCCCGTCCCGAAGGCCTTGCTCGCGGCCTCCTTCGCGGCGAAGCGCGCCGCCAGCGACGGGAGCGGGTCGGCCTTGGCCAGGCACAGCGCCTGCTCGGCCGGGGTGAAGACCTTGGCGAGGAAGGCATCGCCATGCCGCGCGTGCGCCGCGCGGATGCGGGCGACCTCGGTCAGGTCGACGCCCACGCCGATCACGTTGCCGCCCTGGAGGTTCATGCGCCGCCCCGGAGATGGGCCTTCATCTCCGCGACCGCCGCGCGGACGCCCGTGAGGAGCGAGCGCGCCACGATGGTGTGCCCGATGTTCAGCTCGTGCAGGTGCGGGAGCGTGAGGATGGCGCGGATGTTGTCGTAATTGATGCCGTGGCCCGCGTTGACCACCAGCCCGAGCCGGTGCGCTTGTTCGCACCCGGCGCGCAGCCGCGCCAATTCCGCGTCCGCCGCTGGGCTGAGCCAGGCGTTGGCGAAGGCGCCGGTGTGCAGCTCGACGACGGGCGCGCCGACGGCGTGGGCGGCGTCGATCTGGGTGGCCTCGGGGCCGATGAACAGGGAGACTTCGATGCCGGCGTCGCGCAGCGCGGCCACCGTGGCGGCGACGCGGTCGCGCTGGCCGGCGACCTCCAGGCCGCCTTCGGTCGTGATCTCCTCGCGCGATTCGGGCACCAGGCAGACGGCGGCGGGCCGGAGCCGCCGGGCGAAGTCCGTCATCCAGGGGGTGCAGGCCATCTCGAGGTTGAGCCGCACGCCCGGCAGGCGGGCGATCGCGAGGACGTCGTCCTCCTGGATGTGGCGGCGGTCCTCGCGGAGGTGGACGGTGATACCGTCGGCGCCGCCGGCCAGGGCTTCGCGGGTGAAGGCCAGCGGGCTCGGCTCGGCGTGCGGCGAGGCGTGGCTGCCGCGGTAGCGGGCCTGGCGGACGGTCGCGGCGTGGTCGATGTTGACCCCGAGGAGGATCGGTCGGCTCATTGCTTCTTCAGCTTCTCGAGCTCCTTCTGGATCTTCTCCTTGTCGTGCACCAGCTTGCGGCCCAGCTCGGGCTCGTCGCACTTGTTGAAGTAGGGCAGCATCACGTCGATCAGGCCGAGCACGGTCTTCATGCGGAAGACGTCGTTGCCGGTGTCCTCCATCTCGCGCACGTAGATGCGGCGCATCTCCTCGAGGTAGAAGCGCTCCAGCTTCTTGTTCCCCTTCACGGCCGCGTAGAAGTTGTCGAGCAGGCCGCGGAAGGTCGGCAGGTGCTCCCGGTTATCCTGCAGCGCATGGCGTAGGTAGAAGAAGAGGTTCTCCTGACCCTTGGGGGTCGTGTCCTTGGCCAGCTGGCGGGCGGTGCGCTCGGCGGCGACGACGATGAGGTCGTACCGCGTCTTGTCCATCGTATCGCCGCGCAGGCGCTTCTTCTCGCGCATGAACACCTCGTAGGACTGGCGGCATTCCTTGAAGATCTGCTCCGGGGTCATCTTCGGGTCGGTCCAGACATGCTTCTCCGCGTAGCCGTCGGCGATCGCGAGCATGTCGGGCCAGCGCTTGTCCTCGTCCGACACGTTGAAGGCCACGCGCATGTCCCGCAGGAACCCGCGCCAGCGCTCGTGGTCGGCCTTCGCGCCGAGGTCCGCGAGGCAGGCGGCGGCCTCCTTCCAGCCGTCGAGGGAGAGTTCGGCCGCGTGGGTGGCGAAACGCAGGCAGGCGTAGCGGCCCTCCTGGTCGCTGTTCGCGGCGTGGACGCGGGCCGCGAGGCGCAGGCGGAAGGCCTTTTCGTAGTGCGACTTCATCCGGCGCTTGGGGTCGCCGGTGATCTGCACCTCGAACTCGCCGATGCCGCGCCCCGTCTGCGGGTCGCGGGTGTGGCCGTTGGCGTAGCCGTCCGCGTAGCGGCCGGTGCCCGGCAGGTTGCGGGGTTCGTTGAAGGGGCGGAAGCCGTTGCCCATGTTCCACTGGTGGTTCGGCATCAGGTAGGCGAACCAGGCGTGGCCGCCGCGGTTGCCGTCGCCGCCGACGGAGGCCGCGGGGATGCCGTAGGCGCGCGCCGCGGTGGTGCCGAAGTGGGACTGGTCCATGCAGATGCCGCCGACCTCGAGGATCTCCTCGAGCGTGCCCCGGGTGAAGCTCTCCGCCAGCGGCTTGTAGGCCTTCTTGCCGGGCGGGGCCTTCGGGGGCTTGGCGCCCGTGACGAAGTCCATGCGGTAGCTGATCATCGGGTAGGCCTCGCTCCAATCCTTCTGCTGGTCGCCGTTGGCGAGCTTCAGTTTCTTCAGGTCGTTCTCCTTGAGGGCCCACTCCATCTCCTCGTTCGTCGCCTCGGCGCTGACGACCCAGACCAATTCGTAGGGGGCGAGCTTCTTGATGTCCGTCTCCAGCCGCTGGCGCTGGGCGTTGTCGCGGAAGTAGCGGTAGCGCTCCAGCGCGTCGACCGTGAAGCGCTCATGCTTCGGGTCGCGGGCGCGGGCGAAGGTGAACTTCTGGTCGAAGACCAGCGCGGTCGCCACCTGCAGGTTCGCGTACTTCCCCTTGAGCTCCTTGGCGTCGTCGGCGTCCAGGCGGGCCCACACTCGCAGCGCGTTGCCCAGGTTGTCCTCGGGCTTGAGGTTGGCGAGGAAGAGCTCGAGGCGCTCGGGGTCGGCCAGCAGGGCGATGAGGAAAGGCTGGACCTGCTCGTCGGTCATGAACTGCCGCAGCGTGGCCGGCGTCACCTGGCGCACGAACTCCGCCTGCGTCATGCCGATCGCGAAGTACTCGTTTTCCCAGAGGTCGTCGAAGCGGCGGGCCCCGTCGGTCGCCGACGTGGCGGTCAGCGCAGGGTAGAGCCCGTAGCGGAGACGGTCGTAATGGCTTTCCCACTTGCCGTCGTAGACGCGGGCCTTGGCGTCGGCCAGCAGGGTCGCGCGGCATTTCGGGTCGCGGCGCGAGATGGAATCGAACGGGTAGGGGCGCGGGGCCAGGGCGGGCAATTCCTCCTTCACCGTCGGCGTCACCGCGGTGGCGGGACCCGTCGGCTTGATCGGCGGCTCGACGGCGGGTCCGGTGCCGGCGGTGGCCCCGGGTACGGTCTCGGCGACCGTGGCGGGCGCGGCCTTGCCGCCGAAGAAGCCGGCCACGTCGTCGATCAGGCTCGGGGCGCCGTCCGGTCCCGCGAGTTCCCGCGGGTGGAGGGTGCGATCGTAGACCGCGTAGCCGAACCAGGCCGCGGCCACGTGCAC
>Ga0255063_1000088_pt1 | contig 22010 bp, 18 predicted proteins | sample Colum_Cont_RepA__3_FD_188458 | JGI IMG/M metagenome (GOLD analysis project Ga0255063, IMG submission 188458) | Freshwater microbial communities from Columbia River, Oregon, United States - Colum_Cont_RepA_0h | ecosystem: Environmental > Aquatic > Freshwater > River | place: USA: Oregon... | reverse complement strand
ATGGAGCTGATGTTCTGGTCCTTCTCGTACGTCGCGTTCGACCAGATCGTGAACAACGCCGGCAACATCCGCTACATGTCCGGCGGCCTCATCAACTGCCCGATCGTCATCCGCGGTCCGGCCAACGGCGGCACCAACGTCGGCGCCACCCACTCCCACACGCCCGAGGCCATCCTCGCCTCGCACCCCGGCATCAAGGTCGTCTGCCCGGCCACCCCGTACGACGCCAAGGGCCTGCTCAAGGCGGCCATCCGCGACAACGACCCGGTCTACGTGATGGAGAACACCATCCTTTATAACGATAAGGGCGAAGTGCCCGACGAAGACTACATCGTGCCGCTCGGCCTGGCCGACGTGAAGCGCGTAGGCACCGACCTGACGATCGTGGCCCACGGCCGCGCCGTGATCACGAGCCTCAAGGCCGCCGAGATCCTCGAACAGGAACACGGCGTCAGCGTCGAGGTCGTCGACCTCCGCTCGATCCGCCCGCTCGACGAGGAGACCATCCTCGCCTCCGTCCGCAAGACGCACCGCGCCCTGCTCGTCGAAGAGAACAAGCCCTTCTGCGGCGTCGACGCCCAGGTGGCCTACCTCATCCAGTCGCGCGCGTTCGACGAACTCGACGCCCCGATCCACCGCGTGTCCTCCATCGACGCCCCGCAGATCTACTGCAAGCGCATGGAAGACCAGCAGCTCCCCGACGTGAACCGCGTCGTCCGCGAAGCCCTCAAGGTCCTCGCCTGACCCCCGCACCCCTTACCCTTCAACTCCGATGGCTGAAATTATCGATATGCCGAAGCTCTCCGACACGATGTCGGTGGGGACTTTGGTGAAATGGAACATCAAGGAAGGCCAAGTGGTGGCCTTCGGAGACATCCTGGCCGAAGTCGAGACCGACAAGGCGACGATGGAGCTTTCCTGCACGGTGCCGGGCACGATCCTCAAGATCTACGCCACGGCCGGCCAGCAGCTGCCCGTCGGCGCTCCCATCTGCGCCATCGGCAAGAAGGGCGAAGCCGCCCCTGCGCCCACCGCCGCGCCGGCGCCCAAGGCTCCCGCGACCGCCGTCCCGGCGATCCCTGAGAAGACCGACGTGAGCTGCATCCCCGCCGCGCCTGCTTCTTCCGGCTCCGTCGCTCCGCAGTCCGACGGCTCCCGCACCAAGGCTTCCCCGTACGCGAAACGCATGGCGGAAAAGGCCGCGCTCAACGTCGCCGCCCTCGCCGGCTCCGGCCCCGGTGGCCGCGTCGTCGGCCGCGATGTCGCCGCCGCCGCTTCGGCTCCGGCCGCCGCCGCTCCTTCCGGTCCGCTCAACGTCGCGGTCGCTCCGCCCGCCGACGGCAAGGGCATCCAGCCTGACGCCGACGTCCCCGTGGGCGGCATGCGCCAGACGATCGCCCGCCGGCTCCTGGAGTCCAAGATCACCGTCCCGCACTTCTATCTCGAAGTCGAAGTGGACGCCGCGCCGCTCATGGCGATGCGCGAATCGCTGAACAAGCGCCTCGCCGAGACCGGCGCCGACGCGATCAAGCTCTCGGTCAACGACTTCATCCTGAAGGCCTCCGCCGAAGCCCTCCGCCGCGTCCCCGCGGTCAACGCCTCCTGGGCCGGCACGAGCATCCGCACCCACGGCGCGGTGCACCTCTCCTTCGGCGTCGCCCTCGAAGACGGCCTGGTCACCCCGGTCATCCGCGACGCGCACGCCAAGACGCTGAAGGATATCGCCGTCGAGGCGAAGTCCCTCATCGGCAAGGCCCGCTCGAAGAAGCTCACGCCGAACGAGATGTCGGGCTCGACCTTCACGGTCACCAACCTCGGCATGTACGGCGTCACCGGTTTCTTCGGCATCATCAACGTGCCCAACGCCGCGATCCTCTCCGTCGGCGCGACCATCAAGAAGCCCGTCGTCGACGCCCAGGACCGCCTGGTCATCGGCCACCGCATGGTGATCGGCCTCTCCGGCGACCACCGCGTGGTCGACGGCGCCAACGGCGCGCAGTTCCTCCAGGCGCTCAAGCAGCTCCTCGAAGAACCGGCGCTGATGCTGATCTAAGCGAAGCGCAGGCTCTCCCGAAACCCGGGCCCGCGAGGCGCCCGGGTTTTTTGTGCCCGCGTCAGAACGTGCGCACCGCCGACAGGCCGCCGTCCACGTGCAACACCTGGCCGGTCATGAAGCGCGCGTGCCCGGAGAGAAGGTGCGCGACGAGCGCGGCCAGGTCTTCGGAGCGACCGACCTGCTGGAGCGGGTGACGCTTGCCGGCGGCTTCCTTCTTGAGGTCGGAGTTGAGCAACGCGCCGGCGAGCGGCGTGTCGGTGAGCGACGGCGCGATGACGTTCACGCGGATGGCCGGCGCCCATTCGGCGGCGAGGCTCCGGGCGAGCGCTTCGACGGCCCCCTTGGCGGCGGCGATGCTCGCGTGCATGGGCATGCCCTGCGCGACGGCGACGGTGGAGAAGAGCACGACGGACGCATTGCCCGAGGCCTTGAGCGCGGGGAGCGCCGACTGCAGCGCGGCGATGGCGCCGAAGAGATTCACCTGGAGGTCGCGCTGGAAATCTTCCGCCGTGAGACGGTGGAACGGCTTGAGCGAGATGGAGCCGGGGAAATACACGAAGCCGTCGAGGCGCTCGGGCCAGACGAGCGGTCCGGGCGCGGCGGCGTCGAACGGCTGCGCGCCGATCCCGAGGTCGGCGAGCTTCTCGGGCGAACGGCAGGCGGCGTGGACCGTATGGCCGTCGGACTGGAGCTGCGCGACGGTCGCGCGGCCGATGCCGGAAGTTCCGCCGATGATCGCGATGTGCTTGGACATGGGCGTAAGGTTGCGGGCCGGCCTGCCGGGTCAAACGGCCGGCGTCTTTTCCGGGCACGAAAAAGGCCGGAGGCGAACCTCCGGCCTGATGCGGGCGACCGGCGGGTCGCTTACTTCTTCTTCGGAGCCTTGCGCGGGGTCTTCTTGTCGAGGTTCGCCTTGAGTTCTTCTTCGGAGAACTTGGAGACGACGCCGGCGGCGGGGACTTCGGCCTTGGCGGTCCAGACGATCGCATTGAGGACGAGGGTGCGCTGGCTGTCGTTCGACCAGCCGGCGTGATAGTGTCCGCCAGTGAAACCGAAGCCACGACCGCCGTCCTTACGCTCGACGGCCCAGGCGACGACCGCGGGCTTCTTGTCTTCGAGGACGAGCTTCTTGACGTCGGGGTTGCCGGAGTGCGGGCCTTCGGCGCGACTCATGGTCTCGGCGGGAGCGAGCGCGGACAGGAGCGGGGTGACGCCTTCCATGCCGTCACGGAAGCGCATGTTGAAATACCACTCGTCGTTGGAGCCGAACGGCTTCACGCCGCGGCTGGCCGGGTGATCGGGGATGACCTTGAAGTCGGCGGTCCAGTGCGGGTTCACGGACCAGTGCTGCTCGAAGTAACCGCCGAGCCAGTCCTTGAACTCGAGGGCGCCCTTGCCCTTGGAGGAACGACCGGCAGGGGGCGGGCTCACGGGCTTGCCGTCGACGCTCAGCCAGCCGGCGCGCTCGTAGGCGGGCTCGACGGCGTAGTGGAGACAGACGAAGCCGGTGCCGGCCGCCATCTTCTTGGCGAGCTGGTCGAGGTGCGGGAGGGCCGGGTGTCCGCCGCCGCCGTCGGAGTAGATCACGATCGTGTCCGCCTTGGCGACGCGCTCGTCGGACGGCCATTCGCCGTTGAGGGCGACGTCGACGTTGACGAGTTCGGCGGCGGACTGCTTCAGGCCGGCGGCGAGGAGCTGGATGCCGGCGTTATGCTCGTGCTCGCCGGGGCCATGGCTCGGACGACCGGCGATGAGGAGGACGTTCTTCTTGTCCGCGGCCGAGACGAACGCGGCCGAGAGCAGGAGGAGACCGAGGAGGGATTTCTTCATGAGTGGTTATTTGATTTCCTTGAGGACGAGGTCCTTGAACTGGACCACCATGGGCGGGCCGGCGTGGAGCTGGAGGGCGAGCAGGCCCTGCTTGGCGCCGACGGCGGTCTCGTCGGTGACGTCGACGGTCTGGACGCCGTTGATGAAGTGCTGCAGGTGGCCGCCCTTGGCGACGACGCGGTATTCGTTCCAGTCGCCGGCCTTGATCTTGGCCTGGATCTCTTCGGTCTTGCCGAGCGAACCGGTGATTTCGATCTTCGGCTTCTTGGCGTCGGCGCCTTCCTTGATCACGACCTTCTCGCCACGTTTGGCGAGGATGCCGCGGCCCCTCTCCTCATAGAGGATGCCGGAGTAGGTCTTGCCCGCTTCGAAGTCGCCCTGGTAACCGGAGATCACGAAGCCCTTCGCGTCGACGAGCTTGCTGCGGTACTGGACGCCGGAGTTGCCGCCGACGATCTTGTACTGGAACGTGAGCTCGAAGTCGGCGACTTCGCCTTCCCATACGAGGAAGGTGTTGCCCTTGGTGGGCTTCTCCTTGGTCGTGCGGCCGGTGATGACGCCGTCTTCGACGGACCAGAAATCCAGGCCTTTCCAGCCCGTGAGGTCCTTGCCGTTGAAGAGGTTCTTGTCCTCGGCGGAGACCGACGCGCAGAGCGCGGCGAGCGCGAGGAAGGGGGTGAGCAGCTTCATGAGAGGAGGCGCGGGCGGCTTACTTCTGCTTGCCGAAGAAACGGTTCAGGTTCTTCAGGCCCTTGACGGCGATGTCGTCGCGGTGCGGCTCCATGGCGCGCCAGATGGCGGCCGCGCGGGCGATCACCTTGACGTCGGTGGTGAAGGACTCGATGACGACGTCCTGCTTGTAGCCGATCTTCTTGAGCGCGGCGACGATGGGCTTCCAGTCGAGGGAGTCGCCGCCGGGGGTGCCGCGATCGGTGCCGCAGGCATGGAAGTGGCCGAGGTGCTTGCCGGCCTTGAGGATGGCGGCGGCCTGGTTCTTCTCCTCGATGTTCATGTGGAACGTATCGAGGTGGAGCTTCACGTTCGGGAGGTTGATCGCCTTGACGAGGCGCAGGCCCTGGTCGCAGGTGTTGAGGAAGTCGGTCTCGAAGCGGTTCAGGGGCTCGATGTCGAGCTCGACGCCCTTCTTCTGCGCGTACTTGCCGATGACCTTGAGGTTCTTGACGACGAGCTTGAAGTGCTTGGCCTTGGCCTTGTCGTCATGCGCGCCGATGAGGCCGACGACGGAATAGAGCGGACCGATGATGCGCGGGCAGCCGGCGACGGCGGCCTGGTCGATCAACGCCATGATGTACTTGCGGCCGGCGGCCTGGTCCTTGGCGGAACCGCGCAGGTCGCGACCGGGGCCCATGCAGGCGCAGATGGAGCCGATGGCGATGCCGGCGCTCGCGGCGGCGGCCTTCAGGAACTTCGGGTCGGTATGCGAAGGATCCTCGATCGGGATCTCGACGGTGTGGAAGCCCCAGTTCTTGAGCTTCTTGAACAGGTGCACGCTCTCGTTGGTGAACGGAGAGGCGTAGAGGAACGTATTGAGGCCGAAACGCATGGGTGTGTGGGTGATTGGGGGAGGAGCGGAGTTTCAGAGGGGGTCAGGGGGCGGTCAAGGCTGGGCGTGGGGACGAGGCCTATCAAGGGACGAGTTCGCCGAGGATCAGCAGCGCGCCCGGGAAGAAATGCAGGGGGGCGAAGCGTTCGGGCTTATCGATCTGGTTCTTGTTCTTCGCCAGGACGGCGGCCTTGTCGATCGGGTCGGCCAGCAGCTCGAGCCGGACGGTGTGCACGCCCTCGGGGAGGTCGGTGCCGACGGTGAGGGTGCCCAGGCGATTATAGGTGGAGTAAGCGTCGATGCGCTGGACGACGAAAGGTTTGCCGCCATCGAGCGTGACGGCGACCTTGCCGCCGGCCGGGCCGAGCAGGTCGTACACGGCGCAGTGCGTGCCCTTGAATTTGAATTCGAGGCTCTGGCCGGGCTGGGTCAGCTTGACCATCGCCGGCAGACGGTTCGCCCAGCCCTTGGCGAAGGCGTCGGTCTTCATGTCGACCGGCGTCAGCCCCGCGGAGAGCTTGGCGGCGGTGATCGGGACGAGCGTCGCGCGCTCGAAGTTCGCCGGATCGAGGGCGAGGTTGCTCACGTGCGCGGTCGGCGTGGCGTTCGCGATGGCGAGGGCCGGCAGCGAACGGACGATGGCCTGCGTATAAAGCACCTGGCCGGTGGAATCATGCGGGTGGACGCCGTCCCGCGCGAAGACGAACTTGTCGCCGAGCGCGGCCTTGTCGGCGGCGGTCTGCGGCAACGGCGCCTTCCAGAGGAGCTGGCCGGCCTTGGCCAGCCGCGCGACCTCCATGCCGAGCGTGATCGTCGGGATGCCGTAATGGTCGGCGACCTTCTCCATCGCGCTCGCGGAGCGCTGCAGCTTGCCCTCGAGCATGGCGGGGGAAAGCGCCTCGGTCAGGGTATAGACGAAGCAGATGTCGGTCTTGGGATTGGCCTTCCAGGTCTGGCGCACGATGCCTTCCATGCAGCGGATGATGCGACGCGGGTCGGTGCCGCCGTCGTTGACGGCGAACTCGACGAAGAGGAGATCGGGGCCCTTGGAAAGCACGTCCTGCTGGACCCGGAAGACGCCGAGGTCCGAACCGGTGCCGCCGATGGCCGCGTTGATCTCGGTGAAGGTCGACTGCGGGTAGGCCTTCTTGAAATGGGCGAGGGTCTGCACCCGCCAGCCGTTCTGCGCGGTGATCGAACCGCCGAGGTAACCGATCTTCACTTCGGCGCCGGTCGTCTGGGCCTTCAGGAAGAAGTTCGGCAGGCCGCCGCGGGCGCGGACTTCCTGCGCGTCGGCGAGCGGGTAATCCTGGTCGGCGGCGCGACCGAGCACGGCGGCGCAGAGCGCCAAGGCGGAGAAGAGCAGTCTCATGGGGGTGCAAGATTAGACGGGGAATAACCCCGCGAGTTCCAGCCTATTGCCCGGACGCGTCCGAAAAATGAAAGTCCGTCTTCCTTCCCGCACCGAGTCCCGTAAGTTCGGGACATGGACAACCTCACGCACGCCGCCCTGGGCATCGCCGCCGGGGTCGCCGTCCATCGCCGCGGCGGCTCGGTCTCCGCCGCCGCCGTGGCCGCCCTGCTCGCGTCCGAGGCGCCGGACCTCGACGTGTTCATCCGGGCCGCCGACGACCCGCTCGTCGCCTTCCGCTGGCACCGTCACTTCACGCACAGCTTCGTGTTCATGCCGGTGCTCGCGCTGGCGGCCGCGTGGCTCACGACCCTCTTCTTCCATCGCCGCCATAACGTCGGCTGGCGCGAACTGTTCCTGCCCGCCCTCGCCGGCGCGCTCACGCACCTGCTCTGCGACGGCTGCACGAGCTACGGCACGATGCTGCTCTGGCCGTTCACGGAGGCGCGTTACTCCTGGGATTGCCTCCCGATCATCGACCTCGCGGTCACCCTGCCCGTGCTGACGTTCGCCGTGCTCGCCTGGCGCCGGCACTCGCCGCGGCTGGCGGCTTACGCGCTGCTGTGGTTCGGCGCCTACGCCGCGCTCGGCCTGACGCAGCAGGCCCGCGCCGAACGCAGCCTGCGGGCCTGGCTGGCGGCCCAGTCCGTCACGCCGGAGCGCCTCGCGGTGAAGCCGACGGTCTCCAACCTCGTCGTCTGGCGCGCGGTCTGGCTGCACCAAGGTCGCTGGCATGTGGCGGCGGTGCGCAACCTGCCGTTCACACCGACCCGTCTCGTGGTCGGCGAGACCCGCGCGGCCTGGTCACCGACGTCCGCCGGCAATCCCCCGCCCTTCTCCGAAGGCGCGCACCTGATCGCCGACTTCTCCCGGTTCACCGGCGGCTGGAACACCTATGACCAGGCCGACGGCGCGATCCTCGTCGGCGACATCCGTTTCGCGATGCTTCCGACCAGCAGCCGCCCGCTGTGGTCCGTGCGATGCGCTCCCGGCGGCACGCTCGCCGACACGACGCTGATCATGGACCGCAGCCTCCGGGATGGTGACTGGGGGCGCCTCGGCGCCTTGCTCACCGGGTCGGATTCGCGCTTCGTCGAAATCGACTAAGGCGCGCCGCGGAGCGTCGCGTCCCCGCTACGCGATGACTCAGCGCAGTTCGAAGCGATAACTGGCGACGGCTTCGGAGGCGACCGGCGCGCGATTACGCGTGGCCGGCTCGAAGGTCGAAGCCCGGGCGGCCTCCAGCGCGGCCTCATCAAGCAGGCGGCTGCCGGAGCTGGTGGTGAGCTCGACCTGCCGGACGGAGCCGTCCGCGGCGAGCAGGATGCGGACACCGACGACGCCGGCGACGCCGGCGCGACGCGCCCGCTCAGGATAAGCGGGCTCCTGCCGCGCGCGGAAGGCCGGCGGTACGAAGACTTCCGCGACGGGCGCGGGCGGGGCGACGGACACGCCCCTAGGTTCGGCGGCGACAGGAGCCACGACAGCGGGCGAAGCCGCCACCGGGGCGGTCGCCGGCGGAAGAGCGGCGGGCGTCACCGGGACGAAGACGGGCGTCACGGGCAAGATGAGCCCGGCGCCGAGGGCCGCGCCTTCCTTAGCCTCGCCAGGCAAGGCGACCGGCTCCGGCAGCAAGGTCACGAGGATATGGCCGCCTTCCGTGGCCGGCTCGCCGACGCCGCGCAGTCCGCCGACCCAGACGGCGCCGAGGGCCATCGCGTGGGCGCAGGCCACCGCGGTCCAGATCAGGCGATGTCGACGACGTTCAGACACGCGGTGAGAGTCGGTTCGACGGCGAGTTCAGTCAAGGACGAGGCGTGTCATTTCGCGAGGTCCGGCGGCACCATCCACAGCAGGCTCCAGGCCCCGAACGGGCGCGCGCGGTCCGGCTTGCTCCGCCGCTCCAACGCCATCAGCCCGGCCTTACGGAAACGGACCGCTTCGCCGCCATCGGCCAGGCCGAGCAGGAGCGCGGCCAGTTCGGCGAGGTGCGGATTATGGCCGACGAGCAGCCGGCTGCGGCGCGACTTGGCGAGCTGGGCGGCGGTCTTCCGCGGATCGTCCTCCGGCTCCAGGCCCGCGAGCACCTTCAGGGGCAGCACGGAGCGGGTCGCCAGCCGCAGCAGCTGCGCCGTCCGGACCGCGCGCACGAGGGGGCTGTGCTCGATCGCCTCGACTTCCGCCAAAGCCGCGGCGCCGACGCCTGGGGCCAGCAAGGCGACCTGGCGCTGCCCATGGGGCGTGAGGTCGCGCGAGGCGTCCGGCGTCCCGGGGACGGCTTCGGCATGGCGGAGCAGGTAGAGACGCATGACGGCAACGTGACGTTTCGCCGAGCCGTTGCAAATCGGACTTGCTCCGCCGTCTCGTCCGTCAACCAATCGCCCGTGCGCTTCGTCGCCACCGCCCTCCTCCTCTGCGCCGCGCTCACCGCGGAGACGGCCGCCCAGACGCGCTACTCGACCCAAGGGATGACCGTGGCGGGGCAGATCTGCGTCGACGCCGCGACCGGCGCCGTGCTGTCACAGAAACTGGCGGACTTCCCGGCGGACCCGGCGAGCGTGACGAAGCTGATGACCTTCCTGCTCGTCCTCGAGGACATCCGCGACGGGCGGACGACGCTGCGCAGCCGCGTGGGCGTCACCAAGGAAGCCGCGGCCACCGGGGGCTCGCAGGTCTGGCTGGCCGTCGGCGAGACGTTCACGGTGGAAGACATGCTCTACGCGCTGATGCTCCAATCCGCCAATGACGTCGCGGTGGCCTTGGCCGTCGACCGGGCCGGCAGCACGGCGGCCTTCGTCGCCCGCATGAACCGCCGGGCGGCCGAACTCGGCATGACGCGCACCCGCTTTGTCTCGCCCAATGGGCTGACCGAAGGCCGTGGTCCGCATGACAGCTCGACCGCCCGCGACCTGGCCCGGCTAGGCGTCGTACTCTGCGGCATGCCCGAAGCCCTGCGCTTCACCTCGGCCAAACGTCACGTCCTCCACCGCCCGCTCAAGCCCATGGAGATGCTGAACCACAACCATCTGCTGGCCTCGTTCCCCGGCTGCGATGGGCTGAAAACCGGCTACACCTCGAGCGCCCAGGCCTCGATCATGACCACGGCCAAGGCCGGACCCCAGCGGGTCATCGCGGTCGTGCTCGGTTGCCGCAGCCCCCTTGGCGGTAAGGCCTCCCAGCGCCTGCGGGATGACTTGGCCGCCACCCTGATGCGGGAAGGCCTGGCCAAACTCCAGGCCCAGGCGGCCGCCCAAGCCCGCCTGCCAGCGCTGAAGCAAGCCCCCAAGATCAGCGTAAAACCTAAGGAAGAGCCCGGTTTCTGGGACTGGCTGGGGGATTTGTTTAGCTTCTAACCCCCGGCCAGAAGGGGGTGGAAAGAAGTAGTGAACATTTGTTCATTTTGCTTGCCACGTTCGCCGTGCCCGGCAAATTCCATTCCGCATACCCAACGTTATGTCCGCCAAATCCGAACCCACCGCTAAGGAAAAATCTGCCAACCAGGCAGCCGAGAAGAAGACCCTCGATCTGGCTCTCTCCGCCATCAACAAGCAGTATGGCGACGGCACCCTGATGCGCATGGGAGACGCGACCAAGATGCAGGTCTCGTCCGTCTCCACTGGCTCGGTCGCCATCGACCTTGCCTTGGGCGTCGGCGGCCTCCCCCGCGGCCGTATCGTCGAGATCTTCGGCCCGGAATCCTCCGGTAAGACGACGCTCTGTCTCTCCATCATCGCCGAGATCCAGCGCCAGGGCGGTAACGCCGTCTTCGTCGACGTCGAACACGCCCTCGACCCTCGCTACTCCAAGGTGGTCGGCGTCGACCTCGATAACCTCCTGGTCTCCCAGCCCGAATCCGGCGAAGACGCCCTCAATATCGTCGAAACCCTCATCCGCTCCGGCGCGGTCGATGTGGTCGTCATCGACTCCGTCGCCGCCCTCGTCTCCAAGCAGGAGCTCGACGGCCAGATGGGCGACGCGACCGTCGGCGTCCAGGCCCGCATGATGAGTCAGGCCATGCGCCGCCTCACGGCCGCCATCAGCCGCACGAATTGCATCTGTATCTTCACGAATCAGATCCGCGAGAAGATCGGCGTGATGTTCGGCAGCCCCGAGACCACCCCCGGTGGCCGCGCCCTGAAGTTCTTCTCCTCCGTCCGTATCGACATCCGTCGTATCGGCCAGATCAAGGAGCCTTCCGGCAAGGTCATCGGCAACCGCACCAAGGTGAAGGTCGTGAAGAACAAGGTCGCCCCTCCCTTCACGGAGTGCGAGTTCGACATCATGTACACCGAAGGCATCTCCCGCTCCGGCTCCGTCCTCGACCTCGGCATCGAACACAAGATCCTCGAGAAGAAGGGCGCCTGGATCGCCTATAACGGCCAGCTCATCGGCCAGGGCCGCGAAGCCGCCAAGGACTACCTCATCAAGAACCCGAAGGTCCTGGAGGAAATCCAGAAGACCATCATGGAGAAGGTCCAGGTCGTCGGCGGCATGACCCTCGGCGTCGGCGTCGCCGAGAACGTCACGGCCGAATAATCAATCGTTGTTGGCTAGCCATAGCCCGGGCCGCACGAAAGTGCGGCCCGTTTCATTGGCGGGGTCCGCTCAGCGTACCTCTTCGACCTTGAGGGTCGAATCGACGGGCTTGATCGTCGCCTGCAGCGCGGCGGCCAACCGGTCGAACTCGACCTGCGAGCTCTTCACGACGGCTTCCATGTCCTTCTTGGCCTCGGGGCTCCGGAAGAGGGTCTTGATCTGCTTGGTCTCATAGGCCTGCTTCTCTTCCACGGCCTTCCAGATCTTCGCGAACGTCGGCGAGGTAGGATTCTGAGGGAACACCGCCGCGAGGTTCACGCCCTTGGCGAGCTCGGCGGCGGTGAAGATCTTGGAGGCTTCGCCCCAGGTGACCTTCACCTGCGCGGTCTTGGCGCCGGCGACGCGCAAAGTCAGGCGATTCAGCTTCTTCTGGAAATCAGCCAGGGCCACGCCGGCGGCGATCGAGCCGTCCTTGGTGACGTCGCCCGGCTCGAACGAAGCGGGAATCCGGAAGCTGCGCAGCGAGACCACGCCACCCTCGGACTTCATGATACGCTGGCCATAGCGGGCGTTGGCCTTGCCGCTCGCGAGGTCGACGTCGATCTGGCCGACGTCGCCGCGCAGGCCGAGGCCTTCGAGGAAAGCGGTGGCCATCATGACGTGACCAGCCCAGCCGGGGTGCACGCCATCGTTGCCCTCGAGCTTGAAGCCTTCGCCATACTTGGCCCGGGTCTCATGGCCCTTCACGAGCATCGGCCAATAGACGTCGGCGAACGCGACCTGCTCGGCCTGCGCGACTTCGATGTTGATATTCCGGAAATTAAGCAGCGCGAGGTTGAGCTCCTGCCAGGTGCCCTTCGCGGACTTCACCCACGGCGGGACGGAATGGATCGTACCCGAAGAGCCCAGTACGACGCGCGCGCCGGCCTCCTTGAACTTACGCACGACGGCGGTCTGGTTCGCGCGGTAGGTCGCGGCGATGGCCTCGTCCTGCGGCACGTAACGGAAATCATTCATTCCGTAGCAGGTGGTCGCGATGGTCGGCTTGAAACGTAGGACGTCGTTGTCGATGCGCTTAAGGAAGCCGCCGGCCTGCTCGCCGCTCCAGCCATACTGGCGGACGGTGACGTGCAGGTCGGAACGCGCGGCGACGATATACGCCTCCATCAGCAGGCTGTATTTCTTCTGCTCGGTGATCGAGTCGCCGCAGATCGCGAGGCGGTCGCCCTTCTGGAGCAACGGCGCGGGCGTCTTGGGGGCGAGCAGGCCGACATACTCGGGCGGGACGATCTCGGGCCGAGGCTGGGTCTGCTGGCAACCGACCAGGCCGAGACAGAGGAGGAGAAGCGCGCAGGGGTATCGCATGCCTTCCTTTTACCGATTCGGGGCGATGAATCACTCCTCTTCTCTCCCCTGCTTGCTTTTCGCGGAGTTTTTCTTCATATTGACTATCCCCTGCGGTGTTCGACACCCGCGGCAGCCTCCCTTCCCTACGAACATAATATACGGGAGGTGCGACCCGACCGGCCTCGTCCGAGCCGTGGCAACGTACCGCCCACCTAAATCCAGGAATAAGTGGAGCTCCAATCGGAATCGGCACAGGCGGGGACCCTTTGAATAGAGATGATAGAGGACAGATAGGGATGCGATGAGATCGCATCCGTTGGGATGGCGGACGCAGCAGGGGGTCAGACCGCTTCTGATCGATATCGCCCAGAAGCGGTCTGACCCCCTACTGCCTAGTTCACGTGTTGGCCTAACCGCCCACCGCTAACCGCCAACCGCTTACACCCGCGTTCATCCCAGCTTCAACGCCCCGCCTTCGCAGAGGCTCGGATTACCGAACGTCTTCATGGGGTGGCCGAAACCTTGGGCGATCGACATGAGCAGGCGGTTGTGCGGCTCCTTCTTGAACTTGATCGCCCGGCCGGTCTTGAAGCCGAGGCCGCCGCCGATGAGCACCCAGGGGATATCCTCGAGCGTGTGGCTGTTACCCTTCCCGAGCTCGTTGGTCCACACGATCGTGGTGTTGTCCAGCATGTTGCCCTTGCCGTCCGGCTCCGGCGTCTCCTGCAGGCGCTTGGCGAGGTGGGCGATCTGCTCGGCGAACCAGGTGTTGATCTTGGTGAGCTTGTCGACCGAGCCGGTGTTGAGATCCGGATCGTGCGAAAGCGCATGGTGGCCTTCGTCGATGCCGATCCACTTCATGCGGGCGCCGCCGACGGAATTGGTGAACTGGAACGTCGAGACGCGTGCCATGTCGTTCTGGAAGGCGCTGATGAGGAGTTCGGTCTGCAGGCGCGTGATCTGCGGGATGCTGTCGTTGTCGAGCGGCACGCCGGGCTCCGGCGGATGCGGCACCTTGAGCGCCGCCTGCGACTGGCTTTCCTTGAGGCCGCGCTCGAGCTCGCGCAGGGCCGTCGCGTGCTGGTCCAACAGCGCGCGGTCGCCCTTGTCCACGGCGTTGGCGACCTTGGCGATGTCATCCTTGAGTCCGTCGAGGACGGACCCGAGGTTCTCGCCTTCCTTCATCGAGCCATAGAGCTTGTCGAAGAGTTCATAAGGGCTGGAGATCGGCGCGACGGGCTGATTGGCGCCGGCGTAACTCCAGCGCGTCCACGGATCGGCACGGTTGCCGACGGCGACGCCGATCTCGAGGGAGCCGAAGCGGGTCTTAGTCTGCGGGTTCGCCTGGAGATAGGTGCGGAGGGTCTGGTCAATGGAAGGACCGCTGGCCCAGCCGGCCGGAGCGCCGCCGCCGCCCATGATGTTGCCCGGGAAGAGCTCGATGCCGGTGAGCAGGCAGCTCATGCCGCGCATGTGCGAATCGCCATCACCGCGGACGCGGTTGTTCACGCCCTTGAGCGTGAGCAGCTTGTCCTTGAAAGGCTCGAAGGGCTTCATGATCGCCTTGAGCCGGAAGTCGGCGCCTTCCTCGTCGGGCCAGAAGGCCGGCGGGACGACGCCGTTGGGCGAGAAGACGAAGATGACGCGCTGGCGTCGTCCGGTGCCAGGCTCAGCCGCGCCGAGCGAGGCGAGACCGCCGAGGAGCGGCAGAGCGGCGGCCGAAAGGCCGAGGCGGCGGAGGAAATCGCGACGATGTTGGAGGGTCATGGGCTTAGCGGGCGGAAGGGATGGCGGGAGTGGAAGGAGTGGCGACGGTCGGACGTAAGGCGGCGACGACCGCGACCTCGACGGCGAGGTTGCGGACATGGAAATTATCGGCGCGGAACTTGTCCGTCAGGCGGCCGACGAGCTCGGGCGCATAGGCGGCCGGCGGCTGCTTGACGAGCGAGTGGAAGAGATTGCGCACGAAGCCGGCCTGGCCGGCCTGGCTCTCCGCGGCGTGGACGCCGACATCGCGGGCGCCCTTGAGCGTGAGCACGCTGCCGTCGGCGGCGACGTAATCGGAGACCGGGTCGACGGGTTTCTTGTTATCCGTGGCGCGCACGCGGCCGACGGCGTCGAAGCGCTCGAAGCTGAAGCCGAGCGGATTGATGGTGACGTGGCACGACATGCACGCGGGCTTGGACGTGAGCTCGGTGACTTTCTCCCGCATGGTGAAGGAGGGATCGAACTTGTCGTCCATGAAGGCGATGGCCATGGGCGGCGGCTTGAGCATGCGCCCGAGGATATTGCGCGTCACGAAGACGCCGCGATGGATCGGAGAAGTCGACTTGGTGTAGGAGAAGGTCGCGAGCAGGTACGGATGCGTCAGCACGCCGGCCCGCTGGTCGGCATCCATCTTGACGGGCTGGAAGCCGGCGCCGGGCGCGACCTTCTGGCCGTAGAACTTCGCGAGACGCTCGTTCATGAGGATGGTGTCGCCGAGGAGGAGCTGGCGGTAGTCGGACTTCTCCGACCAGACGATATCCTCAGCGAAGAGGTCGAGCGAGGTGCGCAGGTCCATGACCACGCCTTGGTCGAAGCCGGGATATTCCTTCTGGTCCTTGGCGATCTCGGCGCCTTCCTCGACATGCAGCCAATCGTGCAGGAAGTCGCGCAGCTTGGCCTTGGCGCGCGGGTCCTTCATCATGCGCTGGGCCTGCTGGCGCACCTGGGCTTCGGTCTTCAGCTGGCCAGAGGCGGCGGCCTTGAGGAGCGACGCATCCGGGACGGAATCCCAGAGCGCGAGGGCGAGGCGCGAGGCGACGGCGTAATCGTCCTGCGGACCGGTGCCCGGATACAGGAATGCGGGGTTGGAGAGCGTGAAGATGAAGGCGCGCTTGGTGGCGACCTCCGGGGCCACGCCGGCGGCATAGATCTGCTCGAGGTCGGCCTGCTGCTCGGCGGTCAGCGGGCGGCGATAAGCCGACTGAGCGAAGCGCAACGAGAAGGCCTTGAGCTTCTCCGCGCGGTCGGGGGCGTCAGCCTTGGTACCGGCGAGGGCGAAGAGCCGCGGGCCGATCTGGGCCGAGACCTGCTGCGCGCCCTTGGCGACGGCCTCGGTCCATTCCCGTGAGACGGAGGAGCCACGCTCATAGCCGATGCTGCCGTCGTCGGGCGGCAGGGGCACGGAAATGACGTTCACGTAGGCGGAAGGCTTCGGCGAGAGATGCGTGCGCGGGACCAAGGTCCAGTCGCCGCCGGGCGGACGCCACTCGAGCTTCAGGCCGGCGGTCTTGTCCTTGTATTTGAAGAACTCGATCTTGAGCGCGTAGCTGCGGCCGCCGAGGAGGAAGATGGGGGCGGAGGCCGAACGGGACATGCCCGAGCTCACCCAGAGGTCGATGAGCGCGTTCTTCTCGCTGCCGCCTTCCGGCGGGTTGACGTAAAGACGGACGCCGTTGAGCGAGGTGATGCGGAATTCGTATTCGCCGGTGTCGGGCGCGAGGACCGAGCCGCTCCAGTTGATGCTGAACTGCTCGGCATACGTGCCCTTCGCCGGCGGCTTGGCGCCGAAGTCGAAGTCGATGACCGGATCGACCTGCTGCTTGAAGGTGGCCTCCGGGCGGTTGCGGTCCGGCATCTTCGGGTCGCGCTCGGGGCGTTCCCGATAGACGGCGGCTAGTCCGCCCGACTCGGTCGTCCCGAAGGCGCCGCGGAGCGAGCCGAGCAGGTCGGCGATGCTCTCGCGGTATTGGCGGACCGTCAGGTGCGCCAGCTCGATGCGGGGCGGATGATTACGGGCGCGGGCCTCGGCGGAGTAGAAGGCCTGGTGGATATATTCGGCGGATGCCGTGGCGTCGGCCAGCGACAGCGTGCCAGGATCGTTCTCCGGCATCTCCCGGGCGATATACTTGGCCAGGGAAGCGACCGACTTCTCGCCGACGAGGGGTTCGTCCGACTTGCCGGCGACGCCTTCACCCACCGGGCCGTGGCAGCTCATGCAGTCCTGACGGTAGACGGCTTCGCCGGACCGGGGCGCCGCCAGGTGCTTCTTATAATAGCGCTGGCCTTGACGACCGGCGAAGGCGAGGACGGCCACGCCGACGACGGCGAGCCCGACCTTGATGGTCCGGGAAATGGGCATGGGGTTATGACCGACTAAGACAACCGATAGTTCCCCTAAATCAAGCCCGCCTCGCCGAAACTGAACCACCCTTTGCCCGCGGGATCGGCCTCCGGGCGGCCCACGACCACATGGTCGAGCAATTCGACGCCCACCACCCTGCCCGCGTCGGCCAGCTGCCGAGTCACCGCCCGGTCCGCCGGACTGGGCGTGGGATCACCGCTCGGGTGGTTGTGGGCGACGATGGCCGCCGAGGCGGCGTGCTTGAGCGCGTGCCGGAAGACCTCGCGCGGATGCAGCAACGCGCTGGTCGCGGTGCCGGAACTGACCTCGTGCAGGGCGAGCAGGCGGTTGCGACGGTTGAGGCAGAGCACCCAGCATTTCTCGACGGCGAGTCCGGCCGCGAACGGCTCGAGCCGCGCCCAGACCTTGGCCGGCGCGTCGAGCTTCTCGCCGGGATCCTGCGCGCGCTCGCGGATCCGCCGGGCGAGCTCCATCGCCGCCGCCAGCTCGGCGGCCTTGGCGGGACCGAGTCCGTGGACGCGTCCGAAGTCATGCGTGTCCCAGGTCGCGAGCGCGCCGAGCGTGCCGGACTCGGCGAGCAGCGCCGACGCGACAATGGGCGCCGGCGCGCCCTTGGTGCCGGCGCCGATCAGCAGCTCGAGGAGCTCGGCGTCGAGGAGGGCGCGCGGCCCGAGGCGGACGAGGCGTTCACGCGGACGGTCTTCCGGAGGTTGCATCCTCCGATGACCGTCTCGTCCGCTCGCGGGCTCAACTCAGGTTATGCCTCAGCGAAACCCATCAGGCGGCGCTCAGGCCGCCGGGCCGGCCTTCTCGTCGAGGAACGTGACCTTGCCGGTCTTGATGTCGTACATCGCGCCGAGGATGGCGATCTTGCCCGCCTGCTCGAGCTCGCGCAAGGTGCGGCTGGCGGAGCGGATGCCGGCGATCGTCCGGACCACGTTGCGCGTGGCCACGTCGTCCACGAAGATCCGCTTGGTCTCGAGGGTCACCCAGTCGCCATGCGGCTTGGTGCCCGGCTCGATGGACTTCTGGATCTCGTTGACCAGCGAGTCGAGGTGCTCGCACCCCGTCGCCTGCGAAGCGGTCTTGCCGGTCTCGAACAGTTCCACCGAGGCCTTGACCGCGCCGCAGCTGGTGTGGCCCATCACGAGGACCAGGCGGGAGCCGGCCACGGCGCAGGCGAATTCCATGCTGCCGAGGACCTTTTCCTTCGCTACGTTGCCCGCGATGCGGATGACGAAGGCGTCGCCCAGGCCCATGTCGAAGATCAGTTCGACGGGGCTGCGGGAATCGATGCAGCTGAGCACGACCGCCATCGGGTATTGCGCGGCCGACGTCGCGTCGACCTGCCGGGCGAGGTCCCGGGTGAGGCGACGGCCGGTCACGAACCGCTGGTTGCCGTCCTTGAGGAACTGCAGGACGCGCTCCGGAGTCAGCTGCGCCTGCACCTCGCGGGTGCTGACGTCCACGAACTGGATCTCATCCTCCATCACGTAGCGTTCCTTGAAACCGACGAGGCTCACCTTGAGGTTCCGCGCCGGCGCGGTCTGTTTGCGGAAGTCATCGATCAGGTCCAGGATGTCCGGATCGATGTAGTCCGTGTTGCGCGCGTCGAGCACCACATGGCCGTCCGTCGGCACCGAGTCGAGCGTCTGTTCGAGCACGGCGCGGTTGAGGAAGCTCACCTGGTTGGAGAATTCGATCCGGAGCACGTCGCCGCTCACGTGGTGCTCCATGAAACGCAGGATGGGGCGGCGGTAGTTGCTATGCAGGATGAAGGCCAGGCCGGTGCCGAGGCCGATGAGGACGCCGATCAGCAGGTCCGTGAACACGATGGCGAAGACCGTGACGATGAAGGGGACGAACTGGCTGCGTCCTTCCGCCCACATCTGGCGAAAGAGCGCCGGGCTGGCCAGCTTCAGGCCCGTGACGATCAGCACCGCGGCCAAGGAGGCCAGGGGGATCTCGTTCAGCCAGCGCGGCGCGAAAAGCACCAGGAGGGCGAGCAGCGCGCCGTGGAAGAAGGCCGACAGGCGCGTCGCGGCGCCCGCGTTGATGTTCACCGAGCTGCGTACGATGACCGAAGTGATCGGCAGGCCGCCGAGGAGGCCCGACACCATGTTGCCGGCGCCCTGCGCCATGAGCTCGCGGTTCGGCGGGCTGACCCGCTTGCGCGGATCCAACTTGTCCACGGCCTCGAGGTTCAGAAGCGTCTCCAGGGAGGCGACGACGGCGATCGTGACGGCGGCCATGATGATCGCGGGGTTACCGAAGGCCTTCAGGTCCGGACTGGGCAGGGCGCGCAGGAATTCCCCTAGCCCGGCCACCGTCGGCAGCTGCACCAGGTGGGACGGTCCGATGGCCCACGAGCTGCCCTTCGCCTTCAGCACCAGATTGACCGCGACGCCGAGCAGTACGACCACCAGCGGCGCCGGGATGAGCGACTTCTTGAAGCGGCTCCGATCCCACGCCAGCAGGATCGCGAGGGACACCAGTCCGATCATCATCGCCCCGGCATCCAAGTCGAAGAGGGAGGAGAAGAGCTCCGAAATGGTGTTCTTGCCGTCGGCCTGCAGGAAGCCCATGCTGCCTTCGGGATCCGCGTCATGGCCGACCATGTGGGGAATCTGCTTGAGGATGAGGATCAGGCCGATGGCGGCGAGCAGGCCCTTGATGACGCTCGAGGGGAAGAAGGCCGCGATGAAGCCGGCGCGCAACGCGCCGAGCAGGATCTGGATCGCGCCCGCCATGATCACCGCCACGAGGAAGGCCTCGTAAGATCCGAGCACCGCCACCTGCCCGAGGACCACGGCCACCAAGCCCGCGGCGGGCCCGCTGACGCTGGTGTGCGAGCCGCTCAGCCACGAGACCAGCAGGCCGCCCACGACGCCGCTGACGATGCCAGCCACCATCGGCGCGCCCGAAGCCAAGGCGATGCCGAGGCACAAGGGGAGCGCGACCAGGAAGACGACCAAACCGCCGGCGAGGTCTTTGGACAAGGAGTTCCAACCGGAGACGGGAGCCGAAGGAGTCGGCGAGGGGGCGTTATTTTCAGACATAGGAGATAGTAAATATAGGTAATTGTCGTTAAATGAGGTTCAAGCCAGACCGCAACCAACCCGGAGGCGAGGATGCTAAAAGTCTGTGACAAACCGGTGTCGCTTCGGCTTTCCCTGCGGCCAGGGGCTTTCCGGGGCCCAGCTGAAGATCATGCAGGAATGCGTCACCCTCGCGATCTTCGTGCCGTTCGTGCTGATCTTCTTGGGTGAAAAGTGGAAATGGGGCTATTTGTGGGTTTTTACTGCCTGCTGGGGGCGGTTTTCTTCATCTTCCGGCCGGACCGTGGTTGAAACTCTTCCCACCCCCCGGTGTAATATCCACATAATGAAGACGTCCCTCCTCGCCCTGCTCGCCGCCGCCTCCGTCGCGCTGGCCGCCACCACCTCGACGAACAACAAGAAGCCCAGCGGGCCGACCCCGCCCGGCGGCAATAAGACGGCCACCGCGGAGAAGACCGCCACGACGGAGAAGAAGCCGAAGAAGGAAGCCAAGGCCGAAGCGCCGGCGGCCGACCCGGTCTCGCTCGTCGTGCAGACGGTGGACGCCACGACCCAGATGGCCCTGGACGCCGCGAAGGCCGCCCAAGCGGAAGCCGATAAGCTCGCCGCGATCGGCAGCGGCAAGGTCGCCGCCGGCCCCTCGAACGCGAAGCTCGCCGAAGCCGCCGTCGGCACCGGCGTCGCGGTCGCCAAAGAACTCTCCAAGCCGAAGAAGGAAGCGGACTCCGAAGAGAAGCCCGAGCCGAAGAAGCCCGAGCCGAAAGCCGAGAAGAAGCCGGCTGCCGAAAAGCCCAAGAAGGCCGCCGGCGCCTGAGCGGTCCCGCGATATCCTGAAAAAGCCCCGGCCGACGGGGCTTTTTCATGCCCGTCGCCGGATGGCTTGCAACTTACCCGCGGCCCCGATGTTTAATCAGTAACCCCATGCGCTCGCTCGCCCTGCTCTGCTTCGCCGCCTTGGCCGTCGCCGCCGAACCCGCCAAGGAGGCCGCTCCGGCCACCTCGACGCCGACTCCGGCCGCGCCGGCGCCCAAGCCTTTCTTCGATCCGAACGCGCCCGCGCCCACCGTCGACCCGACCCAGCCCACGCCGGAACCCTCGATTCCCGAGCCGGAGAAAAAGAAGAAGCCGGTCGTCCCCGAGCGTAAGAAGAAGAAAGAGAAGAAGTGAGGTAGGGACAGCACCACGTGCTGTCCTTCTTTTTGGGTAGGGTCGGGACCGCGTCACGACATAGGTGCAGGCTACTTCCGGTCTCCGGTTTCCCCTTGAGCCCTGTCTCTCTGTCTTGGGTAAGGATGCGATGACAACGCATCCGCCAGGCCGCCGCAGGGCGGGCGAAGGTAGGGGCGTGGCTACGCCGCGCCCTCCGGCCCGAAGGTCACGATGAATCGTGCCCCTACCTAGGTTCGCCCTGCGGCGAACGTTTCACAACTTAGGACGCGATAGTGATCACGTCCCTACCTCGATACAGAGGAAGAGCCAAAGGGAGACCGGAAACCGGGAGGTTTGCTTCGGGCATTACTAAGAACCCCAGCCAATCATCCGGTCTCCGGTTTCCCCTTGAGCCCTGTCTCTCTGCCTTGGGTAGGGATGCGATGACATCGCATCCGTTCGCCGAATGGTGAACGCTTGGCAGGGGCGTGGCTACGCCGCGCCCTCCGGCCCGAAGGTCACGATGAATCGTGCCCCTACCTAGGTTCGCCCTGCGGCGAACGAGGACAGCACGTGGTGCTGTCCCTACCTCGAGGCAAGGGCGGCACCCTCGTGTCCTCCGGCCCTCGCGTCCTCGACTCTAGTCGACGAGGATCTCGCGGGGGCTCGAGCCGTTCTCGGGACCGACGTAACCCTTGTCGTGGAGGATGTCCATGATGCGGGCGGCGCGATTGTAGCCGAGCTTCAGGCGGCGCTGGAGCATCGACACGGAGGCGCGACGGGTCTCCTTGATGATCGCCCAGCTCTGCGCGACCAGCGGGTCTTCGCCTTCCTCGCCCTCGCCGCCTTCTTCGCCGCCTTCGGCGCCGTCCTTGATGGCCTTGATGACGTCCTGGGCGAACTCGGGCTTACCGTTCTTCTCGGCGAGG
>Ga0255063_1000084_pt1 | contig 22289 bp, 17 predicted proteins | sample Colum_Cont_RepA__3_FD_188458 | JGI IMG/M metagenome (GOLD analysis project Ga0255063, IMG submission 188458) | Freshwater microbial communities from Columbia River, Oregon, United States - Colum_Cont_RepA_0h | ecosystem: Environmental > Aquatic > Freshwater > River | place: USA: Oregon... | reverse complement strand
ACACTAATCTCGGCACACCTTTAAAGTGCCTTAGTTTGGCTGCACACGCACCAATAAACTCATCTGAGCTTGTGTCATCTAGCTCATTTATAATTGAAAGTAATTTATTCACCTGATGTTCAATTTAAAAACAATTTCAGAAATTAAAGGTGTGATTAAACCATTTTCAGATTTGTTTCTCACATATTTTAAATCTCGATATTTGTCTTTAAGTTCTTCACAAACAAAATTGATATATTTTGCTAAAGTTTTTTCATCAGGGAATCCACCTTTTTTCATAAAGTATCTTCTCTGAATCAATTTAGAAGCAATGTATCTTATCAATTTCTCTTCGTAGTTCATTGTTCCAGCTCTACCCATGCTACATTTTGTGATGGGATGCTCAAAAGTGTTTTTCTCAAATCTTGGTCTTCGAAGATTGTGTGGTGTTCTTTTGTTATAACAAGGTAGCCTTTTTTCTTTTCGAGTAACTTGTTTGGATTATAGATTTCAAAGTTCCAGACACCAAATCCCCTATTGTTAGATATAATTTCGTTAGCCACAAATAGTAATTAGGTTAAAACTTTTATCAAGCCTTGCTCGTATATTCTTTTGGAACCTAAAATATGAAAAAAAAGTTAGAATCTAAGCAAATCTGCACAATGTGCAACGAAGAAATTAAAACTGCCGACCCATTTGTTTTTTACCTAAACGAGGAGCAATGCTATTTCTGTAATAATTGTGCTGAGCCTTTCAAAGCTGGTCTTTCGATTGGACAACTTGAAATTAACTCAAAGTTTCTGTCTTTTATTGCCGATTTACCAGATTCTGAAGCTAAAGGTGAAATCAGAAAAGCTCTGTTCATGCTCACTCCAATGTCTAAAATGACTCAATCTAATGAGCCTAAGCAAGAAAAACAAATTGTTGAAAATGATATTTTCACTCCAAAGCAACTTTTTGATGAGATTGATAAAACTGTCATAGGGCAAGAGGCGGCAAAAAAAGCTATCTCAATTGCTGTAATTAATCACCTTCAATCAATTGAAGATTTTGAACCAACCAATCAAACTGATAAGCATCACGTACTTATGCTTGGAAAATCTGGCTCTGGCAAAACTTTGATTGCTAATACCGTAGCTGGGCTTTTTGACCTACCTTTTGCGATTGGTGATGCCACAAGTTATTCTCCCACGGGTTTTCAAGGCTCAGATGCAGATTCTGTAGTTCAAGAGCTTGTTCATGAAACTGAAATGGATTTTGAAAGAGCAGAACGCGGAATTGTGTTTATTGACGAAATTGACAAAATCTGTAGCTCAAATAAATCTGCTGGTAGATACGAATCATTCATTGGGTCAACACAATCTACTTTTCTAAAGCTTGTGGAAGGAAAAACTGTAAAGATTCCTGGGCAAGTTTTTGGTGAGATGCCAGGCTCATCATTTAATATTGATACTGGAAGAATGCTTTTCTTCTTTGGCGGAGCATTTAATGGCTTGTCTGATATTCTCGCTAAGAAAATGGGCAAAAAAGATAGGTCATTAGGTTTGATGAAGCTTTAAAATCATATGAGATTTTTAGCCAAGCTTCAAGAGAAGAAATGGTTGAAGCCCTCATTGAGTTTGGTATGCTTTCAGAGCTTGTTGGTAGAATACCTACTATTGTTGCTTTGAAACCACTATCAAAAGACGATTTGATGAGTGTACTTTTGAAATCATCAGCTTCACCAATTAAAAAACAAAAAATGTTATTTGCTAGGTCTGGATATTCTCTTGAGTTTTCAGATGAATTTTTAACTAGTTTAGTTGATAAGTCTTATAAGTCTGCTGTTGGAACTAGAGCTTTAGATTCTTATGTCAAGCAAGCTGTAAGTGCCGCTAGCTTCGACTTGCTTACTTTGGTCAAAAGTGCTACAAGCAGAGGCAATGTCTTAATCACCGCTGATTGCCTTCAAGACCCATCATGCTATCAAACAACAAAAATACATGTAGCCACTTCTATGGCGGCTATTTCTACAGCATCTCCAGTAATTTGAAGGTGCTGTAGTTTTTTTCAGTAAAATATTATTGTGGGCAAAAAGTGGTCTTTAAAAATAGAAAAAATTGAAAAAGTGGCCCAAGTGCCACCTGTAAATCTAGCTACTCCTACTACTCCTACTTCTCAACCTGCTCCCCCAGCTCAAGATAGAGTTACTCAATTAATGAACACGCCTGGGGCTTTGCTTACTCTTGGAAAAGGAGACACATCGCTTTTCAGAAGACCGCTATCTGGCCCTGAGACAGCTACTCTTATGAAATGGCAGATTACCAGCCAAGATGTAATTAATTCAATTGACTCAAGCTTAAGAAAACAAGGTTTTAATCCTAAGGTTATTTACAGTCCAGAGCAAATTGCTGCTTTTAGAAATCGCTTAGATGCTGATTTGAAGCAAGAATATGCTCCTATTTTAAGTCTTTTCAATGGTGAGTATTTAAATGAAAAATAATTATTCAAAAATTGAAAGCTTGTTTGCCGAATTAGATTACTATGAAAGCAAAGGACTTTATAAACTTGCTGATAGTATCTCTGCTAAAATTAAAAAAGTAGCAAAGCAATTTAATGCTGACACTGACACGGGTTTGGCAGGTTTTGGTGATTTTTTAAAAAATCAAAGATTACAGGATTCATGTGAAATTCCAGAATGTCAAGAGTTTTTTTGCGGTGGTGGAAGTGGAGAATTTAATATTACTCCAGAAGCGGGTGATTTTTTAGACAAAGAATATAAAAAAAATCCAAATGCAAATTATGTTGATTTGATGCTAAAATACAACACAACATATTCAGGTCAAGCAATTAAACTACCAAATCTCACACCTGATAAAGCTAATAAAATGGCGGAATGTTATAAAAAATTGTTTTTACAATCTTCTTCTCCTGTAGCAGTGGGGGCTACAGCTTCACAGAATGCATCTACAACACAACAATCGAGCCCAAATAGACAGCTTATGCCACCATTGTAATTCTGTACAATTAGATTGTGTCAATGAAATGCCCTTTCTACAATAACTCGTGCATATTAAAACCTCAAGCTAATTTACCTGATTTCAAACTTGAGCATAACTGCAAGGGTGCTTTAAATGCTTGTTCATTTTTTATTAAAGAAAAACTTAGACAAATAAAAATAGACACAAAAGTAAAGATTTTTATTAAACAAGTGGAAAATGTTTATCTTGTTAAAGCTGATGCCTTGGTATATCCCACAAACAATCTGCTTCAAATTGATGACCCGTTGTTGAATAGAATGACGTTTAATCAAGCTCAAGAAAAATGTGATTTAATTTTAAAAAACTCAGTGAAAATGGGATATCCTTATGGATTTGAGTGTGAGCCTAATTGGAAAATTAAACAAAAATACTTCATCAACGCAGTGGTGGCTGGAGCATCAAGGCTTGTTAACGAGCCAGATGTAATGGCGGCGATGAAAAAAACAATTATCTATGCAGATAATATGGGATTTGAAACACTTCTTATCTCTCCATGTGATAATGGCACACACGATATTAATCTAACAGGGCTAGCTCAATTGAGTGCTATTTTCACTATGGTTCAAGTTCATAATTTTTCTTCATTAAAAAGTATTTATATTTGCATGGAGGACGAGGAATCAGAACAGGCTTTCATAGAATACTATAATAGGATATTCGGGAGCAAAGATGACCAACGAGACAAAGAAAACACTGCTGTTAGTTCTGAACTCAAATGAGAAACCAGCCTTCATCGTAGATGGCAACTCAATAGTCCTTATAAATGAAGCTTTTACTAAAAATGGCTTCACAAACAAAAATTACAAAGACAAAGCAAAAGAAGCACACTGTCAAATTGTTGAAAAAAAATTAGATGATAATTTAGTTTTGTGTGAAATTGTTAATTGCGACCTATACCTTCTTCAGCAATCACAACTAAAACTTAGCCAAGCAATGGCATTATTATAATGGACGACAGAAATTACGACTTTTCAACATTATCAGAAAGAATATCCGCACAAACTCAAGCTTATGTTGAGTTTTCTAATGCGTTGGTAAAAATTATTGAGCAAACTGCACAAATCAGAGATAGCGTTACCGATAATAACAATCATCTTTTGGAAGATTATAGAGAATTAAATAATAAGTTTCAAACTTTGCTTTTGGACTTGAATAATTTTTTTACAGAAAACAAGTACAAACACAAAAATATTGATGATGATTTAGACACAATTAAAGCAAGCTTGACTAATTATGAGCAGAAATTAAAAGATTTAATCAAGGAAATGAATGATAACAATACTCAGTTATTTGGGATGATTGAGAATGTTGTGAAGCACTCAAGAGAAATTAAAGATAATCATTCTATTCAAAAAACAGACACACAATCCTATTACGATTTATTAATCAAAAAAATTGATACATTGAACACTACCATTGCTGAGCAAAATTTGCTTGTATCTGGATTCAAGAAAACAATTGATAAATATAAGATTTTGATTTGGTGTGCTGGTGGTTTAATAGCAATACTGGGCACTCTTTCTCAATTTGGGATTTTATCTCTCACTTGGTTTAAAAAGTAATTAGCCCAGTCTTTTGAAAAACTCAGTGATATTTGCTTCTTTGAGTGGCCCCACAAATGTTTTGAAATTATCTTCGCACAAAGGACAAACCCAGTTCGTTGCAAACAATGGTTTGTGACTAAAACAAAAATGCCTTTGGCATGTGTCACAAGTGCAATATGTTCTGAGAGGCATTCCGTCATTGCACAAGGCACAAGTTTTTACGTCAATTCCGTAATTGCCGTAATTTCTCTCATCACCAAACATAATTATTTATTCGACAAGTGAGATAGAGAAGCCTTTAAGAAATTATAATAGATGGCTTTAATTTTCCGAGACCGTATTAGACAAAAAGTAGCTGCCGTGGGCACAGGCGGATTAAGTTTAAGCCAGCCTATCGCTTCATATACAATTTTTGGTGATGCAAATCTTGGAAATAATTCTTTTCCATATTGTGTGGTCAATGATTTACAATATGAAGTGGGAATTGGCTCATATACTTCTGCTGCTGATTCAGGTACTTTGTATGGTGTTTTAAACAGAAATCTTGTTTTATCAAACTCAAACGGCGATACAAGTTTAATTAATTTCTCTGGAAATACAGCCGATGCTTTTATTGCAAATGCTGCTGAGCTTTCTGTTCTTGTTTCTAGTCAGCCTGTTCCTAACACATTTAAGCTAATTAAATGGACAGGAGCACAATATGAACTTATTGACCCGATAGAAAACGGGCCAGCTTTAGGAGCTTCAATTAGTTCATCAATCATGTTCTATAATTCATCAAATACTAATTTTGATGCTGACCCGAATCTTAAGTTTTTCCCAGGTAACACTCCTGAGCTTTTTGTAAATGGTGTGATTCAAGCTACAGCCAAAGCTTTTGTGATTCCACACCCCGCAAAAGAAGGAATAAAGCTACATCACGGCTCTTTAGAAGGCCCAGAATACGGAATATATTACCGAGGAAGTGTTTTTACAAACTACAAAGCCTCAATAATTTTGCCCGATTATTTCCAAGCTTTATCAAAATATGATTTCACAGTATTAACATCAGCTTCCACTTTTGTGCCAATTAAAACTATCACCACACAATCTGAAGTACAAATCAAACTTTTGATTCCCACTTTCAAAAAAGTAAAAATAGACTACTTAGTAATCGCTGGCAGAAATGACATTCCATTCAGATTGGAGGGTTAATGTTTTCTGACGATTCATTTGCTGGCTTAAGTTTTGCTGATTTTTTCAAAAACTTTAATGCCCCAATTCTATACGTTTATAGAAACGCTCGCACTCTTGTAATTGCTTGCATAGCTGATGATGGAATTGCTGTTACAGATGTATCATCAAAAGCTGGAAGAAGTGAAGTGGAGGCAATTCTTCCAGAAAACGGATATCCAATTACATTCTTAGAGCAAAAACAAGGCAGGTCTTTTGTTGAATCAATTATTCCTGAGCAAGGAATGATAATTACAGAGGCTGACGCTAAACAAATTAAAACAAAAGTGGAAGCTATTTTGCCTGAAGCTGGATATACAATCACCGACCTTCAAAATAAAGTGGCTAGAACAAAAGTAGAGCCTATGGAGTTAGAAGATGGAACAATAATTACAGATGTTGTGGTAAGAATTATAAGAACAAAAGTAGAAGCTACTCATGGAAATATTACAAGTCCTCAACCAGGACTTTAAGGCAAAAATTGATAAAAAAACTACGTGGCTAATTTATTTTATAGAAATACTCTTTCAAAGATTTCATTTGAAGTGCTTGATGCTAATAACAATTTAGTGGGGCTATCAAGCTCAAGAGTGATTAAATGGTATATTTACACACCCGATAATTATATCATATCAAATGACATCAATGTGGCATCCAACAACTACGCTAATGGTATTGGAAGTTATTCTCCCACGCCATTGGTTTTAGAACAAGAACCTGGTGTTTACTACATTAACTATTTGCTAACAAAAGTGGGCGAATATAAATACAAGTTTCAAGTGGTAGATGACCCCACTCTGACTAATGTTGCTATTTCAGGTGACATTAAAGTAATAACAGACGGAATATTTTAATGCCAGCTTCAACAAACAAAAGTATACTTATTACACCAGGCTCGTATAGTAGCCTCACCACTTCTGTTTCTCAAATAGACTTAAAATGGTATGAGTCAGGAATAGGTACTTTTGTTTTTGTTCCAAATAGTGGAGATTTACGCTCAACTATATACAACTGGCAACAAAACTCAGAGCCTGTAATTTTATTTGGTGGTATCGGAACATACAACAACCAAAGAAAGTTTGTCGGCCCTTATCAAGATTTTTCTGGAAGTTTTACAGGTATTACAGATTTTCCTTACATTCAATTTTACCCTCTGTCTGGTACAATAAACGCCAATACTATAAACGTTACTGGAGTAGCTTCATTTACTCAAATTTATGTAAATGGTCTCTCAACAATTGGCTCGCTATATTTACCAGGGCCATTTTATGATAATAGTTTTAACCCAGGCACTTTAGGTCAACTTTTACAATCTACTGGCTCAGGAATTGCGTGGACTTCTGTAAACACTACTGGAATTATCACAGCTTCAGGCGGAATTTCAAATCGGGTAACGAAGTTTTTAGACGAAGACACAATCGGTAACAGCACAATCACGGATACAGGCACTGCGGTTTCTATCGGAGTGGGGCTTACAGTAAATGGAGCGGTAACATCATTTGGATTTTATGGACCAGGCACATTCATAACAAATCTGAATGCATCTAACTTAGCATCAGGCACAGTGCCCTCAGACCGTGTATCGGGTAGCTATTCAGGAATCACATCTGTTGGCAATCTTGATTTACTCTACGTAATTGGTGTAGCCACTGCTTCAGCATTTTTTGGAAATGGAGCTAATCTTTCTAATCTGAATGCATCTAATTTAGTATCTGGTACAGTGCCTTCAGCTGTGATTTCAGGTAGTTATTCAGGAATCACATCTGTTGGTACATTATCCCAAATTATTGTTTCAGGATTCTCAACAATAAATAATATCAGAATAAGTGGAGCTTTATATGATGGTAGCTTTAGTTCTGGCTCAGCTAATCAAGTGTTAATTTCTACAGGCACAGGAATTGCATGGACTACATCTACATCCACTGGTATTCTTACTGGCTCAGGCACAATCAACACTGTACCTAAATTCAACACAGCTAACTCTCTTACTAATTCCAACATCACTGACAACGGAATTGCTGTCACAGTGGCTTCAAGACTTAATGTTGTAGGCATAGGGTCATTTACAAATGATTTGATAGTTAATCAAATTACTGTTGGACAAGGTGGTGGGCAAAATGTAACAAATACCGTATTAGGATTAAGTGCACTTTTTGTGAATACTTCGGGGGTGCAAAACACAGCTCTTGGTTATCAAGCTGGTTTAGCAAATACATCTGGTTCAAACAATATTTTTGTTGGTTATCAAGCTGGTGTTGCTAATACTACTGGTTCAAATAATATAGCTGTTGGTACTTTAGCTCTAGTGAGCAACACTTCAGGAGCAAATAATGTAGCTCATGGCTCTGAAGCTTTAAGATATTATGTTACAGTAAGTAACCAAACAGCAATTGGTTATCAAGCGTTGCGTGGTAACTCTACTACCCTCTTGAACACTGGCGACACGAACACAGCTGTTGGTTATCAAGCAGGTTTAGCTAATACATCTGGTTCAGGAAATACTTTCGTAGGTTACGTAGTTGGCAGAGCAAACACAACAGGGCAACAAAATACTTTTGTTGGAAATGCCGCAGGTTATCTAAACACATCAGGAAGCTACAATAATGTTTTTGGTAGCTCTTCTTTATCAGCTTCTAACACAGGTAATTCAAACCAAGTTTTTGGCTACTTAGCTTTGTTTGTAAACACTTCTGGAGGCAACAACCACGCTTTTGGCAATAACTCTCTTGAAAGTAACACCACTGCAAGCAATAATGTTGCATTTGGAAACCAAACATTAACAAGAGTGGCTACAAATGGTAATAACGTGGCTGTAGGATTTGCCGCTCTACGTTATACCACTGCTGCAAACCAAGTAGCAATGGGTTATCAAGCTCTTCAAGGTTCAGCTACCACTGAACTCAACACTGGTACTCAAAATACTGCTATTGGTTACCAAGCTGGACTTGCCAACACTTCTGGCTCCAATAACATATTTGTCGGTTATCAAGCTGGACTTGCTAACACATCTGGTTCTAATAATGTATTCGTCGGAAATATTGCTGGTTCTAAGAACACAACTGGGATTGAAAATACAGGTGTGGGAGCGGGAGCTCTAAGAGATAATACTAGCGGTCAAGATAATACAGCACTAGGCAACGCCACTTTGGTGGCAAATACCACTGGTAGCTATAATAATGCTGTAGGTGTATATGCATTGCTGGCAAATACTACTGGTACTACTAATCAAGCCTTTGGTTATTTAGCATTAACTGGCAACATTACTGGTGGAGGAAATCTTGCTTTTGGTCACGCTTCTTTACAAAATAACACTACAGCGAACACTAATGTTGCTTTTGGAAATCAAACTTTAACAAGAGTTACCACAAATGGCAACAACACCGCAGTGGGGTCTGAAGCATTACGTTATGCCACAGTTGCTAACCAAGTAGCAGTGGGCTATCAAGCGCTTACTGGCTCTGCCACTTCCCAGCTCAACTCAGGTACTCAAAATACAGCATTGGGTTATCAAGCTGGTACTGCAAATACATCTGGCTCTAATAACGTATTTATAGGATTTCAAGCTGGTTCAGCAAATACTTCAGGTACAGATAACACTTTTGTTGGAAGTACAGCAGGAAGAATAAATGACGCTGGAAGTAACAATACGGCAGTGGGGTCAGGAGCTTTACCAAGTAACACTTCGGGAAATCTAAACTCTGCTTTTGGTAATACAGCCCTCAATAGTAACTCCACTGGTTCACAAAACACTGCTTCGGGCTATGGAGCTTTAAATGCTAACACTACTGGCTCCAATAATTCCGCTTTTGGATTTAATTGTTTGCAAAATAACCTTACTACAAGCGGTAATACCGCTGTTGGTAGAGATGGTTTAAGATATTATGCCAATACAGACAATCAAACTGCGGTAGGTTTTGGAGCTTTGCGAGGCAATAGTACTGTGGCCCTTAACACTGGCACCCAAAATACTGCTATTGGTTACCAAGCTGGTTTAGCAAATACATCTGGTTCAAACAACGTATTTGTAGGATTTCAAGCTGGAACAGCTAATACTACTGGTTCATCCAATGCTTTTATTGGAGGCTCTTCGGGAGCAAGCAATACATCAGGTGATAGAAATGCAAGTCTTGGTCATCAAGCCTTACAATCAAATACTATAAATGGACAAAATGTAGCAGTAGGCCAAGCTGCATTAAGATATTTTGACCAACCTAATCAAACCGCAGTGGGTTGGCAAGCACTTCAAGGTAGCTCTACAGTGGCTTTGAACACAGGCGTACAAAATGTAGCATTAGGTTATCAAGCTGGATTAGCTAATACTTCTGGCTCTAACAACTCTTATTTAGGCTTTAGAGCGGGAACTGCAAATACTTCTGGAAACAGTAACATTTTTGTTGGGACTAATGCTGGTGCTTCCATAGTTTCTGGGTCAAACAATATAATAATTGGAACTTTTGCAGATGGTGCTATTGGAAGTTTATATCAAATTGCACTTGGAATTTCTGTAACTCCCACAGGGTCTAACATGGGTGCTTGGGGAAGAAATTCTGATTCACTTCGAACTGACCTTGGTATAGGCACATATACTCCTCTTTCAAGACTTCATGTAGAAACATTAGCTGCTGGAAACATGGGTCTTTACATAGCTGGCTCTGCATCTCAAACTGCTGACTTAGTAGAAATAAACGCTACAACAGTGGGTCAAAACTACTTTACCATCACTGGAATTGGCTCTGTGGGTATTTATACTAATTTACCTTCGCAAGCACTTGATGTTAATGGTGGAACAAGACTTCGTGGTAGATTATTTGACAACTCAAATTCTGCTGGCTCAGCTAATCAAGTTTTGATTTCCACAGGCTCTGGGATAGCTTGGACAACATCTACCGCAACAGGTATCCTCACTGGTTCAGGTACTATCAATACTGTACCTAAGTTTAATACGGCTAATTCTCTAACTAATTCTAATATCACCGATTCTGGCACTCAGATTGTGTTAGGGTCTGCATCATCTATCTCAGGAATTGTTACATCATTTGGTTACTTTGGTCCTGGCACAAACATAACTAATCTGAATGCATCTAATTTAGCCTCTGGCACAGTGCCTTCAGCTGTAGTTTCAGGTAGTTATTCAGGCATCACTTCCGTAGGCACACAATCTCAATTAATCGTATCAGGATTCTCAACATTAAATAATGTTAGAATAACAGGAGCATTGTACGATGGCAGTTTCAGTCCAGGCACGACAGACCAAATATTGATATCAACTGGAGCTGGCATTTCTTGGACATCTGCTACAGCCACAGGAATTGTTACAGGCTCTGGCTCTGCTTCACAAGTTGCATATTGGGCTGGAACAAGTAGAGTTACAGGAAACAATCTGTTTGTTTACAATGGAATTGGCTCAGTGGGTATTGGAACTAACATTCCAGAGTATGCTCTTCACGTAGTTGGCACAATGGCTGCAACTATAAAATCGTTTATTATTGACCACCCAACACAATCTGGCAAAAAACTTCGCTACGCTTCTCTTGAAGGGCCAGAAAATGGTGTTTATATAAGAGGAAGAAGCTCAGACCCAATCATTATTCTTCCAAATTATTGGACAGGATTAGTAGATGAAGATACAATTACTGTAAACATCACTCCTGTAGGTAAATATCAAAACATTTATGTAGAAAAAATTGTAGATTATGTGGTTTATGTAAAATGTAACAGTATGTTCTGCACACATTTAGATTATTTCTATACAGTTTACGGTGAAAGAAAAGATGTAAGTAAACTAGAGGTGGAGATTTAATGTCAGTAAGTTATAATTCGGGCTCAATCGTGACCAATGGCCTTATTTATTGTTTAGACCCATCAAGTGTAAAATGTTACCCAGGTACTGGTGTGGCTGTAACAAGCTCTGTGTCTGGGGCTTACACAGGAGCATTAGTGGGCGTGGCTTTATCTTCAATTGGCACAAGTTTTTATCCAGCGGTATTTAATAACTTTGCCACTTCAATTACTGACCAAAATTGGATAACATTATCACCAACAATTACATGGGCAAATAACACAGCTTATACTTTAGATTTTTACGTAAAATGCATCTCTAAAGCATCTACAACTATAATGTCTCTTACTGGTAATGCTAGCACACATCCTTGGCTTTTAATCAATACTAACTCAGGTGGAACAGCTGGCTGGACTCTTCAATTTAGAGATGCTACAGCAGTTTATTCTTCCTTTGCAACAATTTCGGATTATGATATAAGAAATACGTATGCAAATATCACTTTTGTCGCAGATGCAAGCAGAAATATAAGCTTTTTTTTGAATGGAATATTAAGACAAGTGATTGGACTAACTACATCATCTGCACTCACAATGGTGCGAATTATGGGCGGATATGATTCAAGTGGTAATTATTATTCATGGCAAGGTCAATTTGGCTCCACATTAATTTACAATAGAGCTTTATCAACATCTGAAATTCAACAAAACTTTCAAGTTATGAGAGGGAGGTATGGTATTTAAATGGGATTAGGACACTCGCCAACAATAATTACAAATGGTCTCTTTGTTATGCTTGATGCAGGAAACGTAAAATCTTATACTGGAATTGGGACTATCTGGACAGATATTACCAGAAATTCTTACGATGGCACACTGCAAGGTGTAACAACATTTAATAGTGCTAATCTTGGCTCATTTTCATTTAATGGAACAACAGATTTCATTTCTATGGATATGAGTGTTCCGCTTGGCACAGCTTTCACAATTGGAGCGTGGGTAAGACCAGCTACTGGAATTGGTGCTACCGCAGGCTCAAGTATTATTTATGGGCCTCAAGCTAATGGGGCTGATAATTATTTTGCCGTAACTAGCGGAAATAGGACCCAAGTGCATTTTACAAGAATTGCAGATGTTGACAATGTTTTTGTTCAAGGAACTTTGCCAGTGATATTGAATGACTGGAACTATTTAGCAATGACTCTAGGAATTTCAACTGTTATGACATATGTCAATGGGCAGCTAGATATTTCTATAACCACTAATTTTACAATTGGCTCTTGGACAAGTGTGACGAATAGTATAGGACGAAGGTCAAATATCAATCAGAGATATTGGGTGGGAAATATTTCAAATGTCCACATGTATAATAGAGTACTTTCTCAAGCTGAAATTCAACAAAATTTTGATGCATTAAGAGGGAGGTATGGTATTTAATGTCAGCTTATGGTGGTCCTCAGATTGTGTCAGACGGATTAGTATTATGTTTTGACCCGGCTAATCCAAGGTCATATATTGGTGGAGCCACTTCATGTTTTGATTTATCTGGATTTAATTTTTCAGGTGCAGTGCAATCTGGAATTGCTTTTTCGTCTAGTGTTGCAGGTAATTTTGTTTTGGGAGCAACAACATCAGCTATAGTTTCCAATATGACCACCACTTTGCAAAGCACTTTCACAATTAGTATTTGGTTTACCACTCTTGCTCAAGTAAATACACCTAAAGAAGCCAAGTTGTTTTCTAAAAGCTCACAAAACGCAACATCTACAACGGATGCCCCGATTAACATTGCTCTTTCTGATACAGGAAGAAGTGTTACAGTGGGGTTAAGAAATGGACTGTCATACGCTGCAAATTATCCAGTGGGGGGTGTAGATTTAATTGCTAATAACATTTTTTTACAAAACTCTTGGGCTAATGTAGTGATTAAATATAACCAAGTTAGTTTAGAGATTTGGGGCAATGGGAATTATTTTACAGGAATTGCATGGACTGGCACATTGTCAAATAACCCCGGAAGAGCTTATACTCTTGGCAGAGCTGCTTTTGAAATAAGTGTTCCTGCTTCATATACCCAGTATTCAGGAAATCTTGGGGTATTTCAAATGTATAACAGGAGCTTATCCACGTCTGAAATTCAACAAAACTTCAACGCATTAAGAGGAAGATATGGTATTTAATCAAGGATTTTAGGTTAATTTTCATTAAAAATAGTATATGCCAAAAGATGTGAGAATAATTCCAGCACAGGGCTCAATAGATTTTTCTTTGAGTCAAGGGTTTATCACATCTTTAATTCAGTTAACAGACTCCGGTACATTATCAATTGCTTCTACTGGGCCTATACAAATAGGTGCGTCAAATACAGTGGCAATTCAGATTGTGTCTAATAATTTTGTTGGAATAAATACAGCAATACCTTCTCAAAATCTACATGTTCAAGGAAATCTAAGACTTACTGGCGGTTTATATGATAGCACAAACAGCCCAGGAACAGCTAATCAGCTTCTCATTTCTACTGGCTCAGGGGTTGCCTGGACATCAGTAAATGTAACTGGAATCCTTACAGCATCAGGAGGTATAGCGAACAGAGTATCAAAATTTCTAGATGAAGATACATTAGGTAATTCCAACATTACTGACTCTGGCACTCAGATTGTGTTGGGGTCTGCTTCATCTGTATCTGGAATTCTCACTTCATTTGGTTACTTTGGGCCTGGTACAAATATAACCAATCTGAATGCATCTAATCTTGCATCTGGTACAGTTCCTTCAGCTGTTGTTTCAGGCTCTTATTCAGGCATTACTTCTGTTGGTACATTAAATGGTTTAACTGTTTCGCCAGGAAATATTGTTCTTTCACCTAGCGTAAGGTCTCAAACCACATCATCACCTGCTAGATACTTATATAGAGGAATAAATAATACTTTGGGAGCTAGAAACGAAAGCTCTGTATCACTTTCTCCTACTTTTGGAAGAATATTAAATAGAAATCCAGATTTACTTGACCAAAGATTAGGTTATAGCACATACGATAACAATAACTCAAGCCAAGTTAACATTGGTGTAACATCTGATTTTTCTGCTCCTAATAGCTCAGGCTATGTTTTGGCAATTAACTATTTAGGCATTGGAATTACTGCGCCAAGCCCTGGACTTGGTGGATATTTTGTAGGACTTGGAAAAGTAACAGGTCCAAGAGATTTACCTAATTTATATGGATACAGAAGAGGAGAAAGGATTTGGCACAGAATCTGGGCTAGCATTTCTACGGGTTATAGCATTAATTTCGGCTCAAATGCTTATGGGGATAATGGTCAATTTACTTGGATTTCCAGCACTATTGGGACAAACGATTGGTATCTTTATGAAGCAATTCAAAACATTGGTACATCTGGAACTTTTTCTGATACTGCTTACTATTATCTTAATTCCTCAGTAGGAACATCTAATCCAGTAACTTGGTACGTGGCTTCCACGCATTTGATTGGTGAAGATGAATCGCCCACTGTTCAATATACTTCAAACTTGAATATTGGATACACCACTGGATTAAATCAGAACTTTGGAGATTTCGCTAATACAGGCACTACACTTTTAGCTCTAAACTCAGCTAACGTGGGAATAAGAACTTTTTCACCAACAAGAGCTTTTGACGTAAACGCTGATATAAGATTGCGAGCAATTTTGTATGATGGAAACAATACTGCTGGCTCAGCTGGACAACTTCTTGCATCCACTGCCACAGGTGTAGTTTGGACTTCCGCCACAGCATCTGGTATTGTTACAGGAATTGGCTCAATTAATGTAATACCAAAATTTGGCTCGGCTTTTTCACTTACCACATCAAATATTTCTGACAGCGGCACTCAGATTGTGTTTAATACTAACACAAATACAGTGGGCCTTGCTACATTTAGAAACATTTCTCTCACCACATCTTCCCTCACCACATCTGCATTTATGCAATTTGTTGGAGCTTATGGTGACCCAATTACTTTGAATGTAGGTCTTGCTACAACAGGCTCAATAAGCTTTAATGGTTCTCAAGGGCAACTATTTACAATTACAAACAATCTGACAACAGGAAGTATTTTCTCTGTTAATGATGTCTCAGGTATTCCAAGTATAGATGTAAATGCCAATGGAAACATTTTAATAGCTCCTTACGGAGGGAACATTGGGATAGGAACAACAAATGCTCCCGACCCATTTAGGGTGCAAACTACATCAAGATTTATTGGTTTAGCTACTTTTGGCGCGGTAAACATCACTAGAAATCTTTATGACGCAAACTCATCCACTGGTTTAGCTGGTCAATTATTGTCTTCGGTGGGTGCAGGTGTAGCTTGGTCTTCAGCCGCTTCATTAGGTGTGGTCACAGGAACAGGAGCAGCAAGTCAAATTACTGTATGGAACTCAAACAATACTATAACAGGTTTTAGCACGTTTGTATTTGTTAATCCTGGGGTGGGTATCAATACCACAGCTCCAATTAAAAGCTTACATATTAGAAATAATGGTATTCTTATTGATGGTAGCTCTACTTCAGACCCAACTGGATATTCACCAAGGCTTATTATAGATTCGGGAGCTTCCACAGCTTTCGTTCTTGCAGACTTCAAAAACAATCTGGGAAGCGTATTTTATGTTACAGGTTCCCGTGTTTCTATCGGAAACTCAAGTGTTGTAACTAACGTTTTTAATGTTAACGGTGGTGATGCACTTATTAACACCTTGGTAGTGGGCCTTGGTAGTGGCCAAATTGCTACAAATACAGCCCTCGGAGTTTCTGCACTTGCAGCAAATACTACAGGAAATCAGCTCACAGCAATTGGGTATCAAGCTGGTTTGTCAAATACAAACGCGGTAGACAATACTTTTATTGGGTATCAAGCTGGCAGAAACAATAGTGCTGGCAATTCTAATACCGCTGTAGGCTCTGCGGCATTGAATGCAAATACTTCAGGTATTCAAAATGCAGCCTTGGGAAGGCAAGCTTTAGTTTCCAATACCACTGGCAGCAACAACACTGCTATGGGTCTTCAAGCACTAAATGCTAATACTACAGGTTCTAACAATACTGCGTTTGGATTTTTAGCTTTACAAAATAATGTTACTACCAGCGGCAATACAGCTCTTGGTAGAGAAGCTTTAAGATATTATGCTAATTCAAGTAACCAAACTGCAATAGGCTTCCAGGCTTTGCAAGGAAATGCTACTGTGGCCCTCAACACTGGAACACAAAACTCAGTTTTTGGTTATCAAGCAGGTTTTGCTATAACATCAGGTTCGAATAATACACTTGCTGGATATCAAGCTGGACTGGCAGTATCATCTGGCTCGCAGAACACATTTTTAGGAAGAATTTCTGGTAATACTATTACCACTGGCTCAAATAATACATTACTTGGTGACAGCACTGCTGGAGCAGAAGGAAGCAGCTATCAAATTGCAATTGGTCAAGGAGCTGCACCCACTGCATCAAACCTTGGAGCCTGGGGCGGTAATACTAATGCTACACGAACTAATCTTGGTGTTGGAACCTTCACTCCTTTAGGAAGACTTCATGTAGAAACGCTAGCAGCCGCTAACATTGGTGTTTACATTGCTGGTTCTGCTTCACAAACTGGAAATCTTTTCGAAATAGATTCTACAACTAATGGTTCTGCATATTTTGTTACAACAGGAATTGGTTCTGTAGGTATTTACACTTCAGTGCCAACCCAGCCACTTCATGTTCAAGGAAATGTAAGAATCACTGGCGGAATATTAGATTCAAACAATCAGATTGGGTTGGCTGGGTCAGTATTGTCGTCAACAGGCTCAGGCATTTCTTGGATTGCATCTGCTGGAGCATCAAGCGTCACTGGCTCTGGCTCTACGAACCGTGTTGCTAAGTTTTCTGGCCCAACATCAGTTACTGATTCAACAATAACAGACACAGGCTCAGTGGTGACCATCGGTGTAGGTTTATCGGTGTCAGGATTTAGTAGCAGTTTTGGTTTTTATGGCCCTGGTACATTTATTACCAATCTTAATTCATCTAATTTAGTTTCTGGTACAGTGCCTTCATCTGTTGTTAGTGGTGCTTATTCAGGTATCACCTCTGTTGGTACACTATCACAATTAATTGTCACAGGTATCTCAACGATACAAAATCTGGAATTAGATGGTTGGTTGAGAGATGTAAATAACTCAACAGGAAGCTCTGGCCAAATACTTTCTTCAACAGGCTCAGGTGTGGCTTGGTCAAGCTTTACATCACTTGGAATTGTTACTGGTTCAGGCTCTGCAAATCAAGTAACTTTTTGGGCGACAAATGACAGAATAACAGGAATTTCTACTTTTATTTATAATGGTGCACTTGGAATTGGAACAATTAATCCGCGTGGCTCTCTGGAAACTAATAATGAAATTTATGTAGACAACATTTATTTTGGCATTGGAAACTCATTTACAAATACTTTAATTGGATTTGCGGTCTCTGATGGAAGCTTTTTAGACGAAAGTGTTTTGATTGGTTATAATGTTAATGATGGCTCAAATTCATCAAAAGGCGTAATAATTGGAAGTAATGCTTCCAAGGGAAATGATTTTAGCGGTTTTATTGATAATGCTTTTAGTCATGTTATAATTGGAACTAGGGCATCTAGTAATAATATTATAAGACCAGGTGGTGGCGGTAAAGTAATAATTGGAAGTAATGCCTACAGCTACATCAACAATATTAATGACCAAGATAGTGGCAATTTAGTTGTTATTGGCACAGATGCCTATTCCGGCTCGGCTGCAAATCTAAAAGAAGATGTGGTAAGGTCAACGATAATTGGCCCCAACGCTTCACAATATGCAAGTCATGGTGATTCAGTAATAATTGGAACGTTAACTGGATTCAATACAGACCCTGCAAACTTATATTCTTCTATCTACAATACTATTATTGGAAATGATGCTGGAGTAAATTTTAACTCTGCATCTTACAATACCATTATTGGTCGTGCAGCTAATTCTCAAACTGCTAATAGTGTGTTTTCTGGAGGGTATAATGTCCTTTTGGGTGATAGCACTCAAGTTTCGAATAATAATTATCAAATTGCAATTGGAGCAAATGCTACAGTTTCAAAAGCAAACTCTGGAGCTTGGGGTGGAATCACAAATCTTGATAGAGTAGATTTAGGAATAGGAACATTTGCAGCTGCGGCAAGACTACATGTGCAAACTTTAAGTTCTGTTAATAATGGTATTTTAGTAGCAGGTGGTGTAGGCCAAACTGCAAGTTTGCTTGAAGTAGACGCCACATTAAATGGGGCCACTTATTTTATAGTAACGGGTATTGGCTCAGTGGGTGTCAATACTTCTATCCCAACACAATCTCTGGATGTCAATGGCGGCTTGAGATTAAGAGAGAGACTTTTTGATAATTCTAACTCATCAGGTTCTATCAATCAAATTTTAATTTCCACAGGGTCTGGCATAGCTTGGACAACATCTACCGCAACAGGTATTATTACTGGCTCAGGCGTGGTTAACTCTGTTGCAAGATTTAGCGGACCCAATTCACTTTCTACTTCAACTATCACGGACAATGGTTCCGTAGTAACAATTGGAGTGGGTGTATCAATAGCTGGATTTTCTAGTTCTTTTGGGTTCTATGGCCCAGGCACAAATCTAACTAATCTAAATGCTTCTAACTTAGCTTCAGGAACTGTTCCTTCAGCTGTTGTTTCAGGTAGCTACTCTGGAATTACATCTGTAGGAAATCTCACTAATCTAAATGTCATTGGTATTGCATCAGCTACAGGTTTCTCTGGAGATGGTGCTAATCTAACTAATCTAAATGCAACTAATCTCGCCTCTGGCACTGTAAACTCAGCTAGAATAAGCGGAAGCTACTCTGGTATTACATCTGTAGGAAATCTCACTAATCTCAATGTCATTGGAATAGCAACAGCCACAGGATTCTCTGGCAATGGAGCTAATCTAACTAACTTGAATGCTAGCAACTTAGCCTCTGGTACAGTTCCTTCAGCTGTTGTTTCAGGCTCATATTCAGGCATTACTTCTGTTGGAACACAATCTCAACTTATTGTTTCAGGATTTTCTACATTAAGCAATGTAAGAATAAGTGGAGCTTTATATGATACATCTTTTGGGCCTGGTTTACCAGGAAGACTACTTTCTTCTACAGGCTCAGGTATTGCTTGGACAACTACTGATGCTTCTGGAATTGTTACGTCACTGGCAGGCACAGTAAATGCTATTCCAAAATACAATTCGCCATTTTCATTTACTACTTCTACAATTACTGATAATGGTGTGGCTGTTACAGTGGCTTCAAGGCTCAATGTCACTGGAATTGGCTCATTTACTGCTGATTTAATTGTCAATGGTCTTACCGTAGGGCTTGGCTCTGGTCAAAACAATACCAACGTAGTTATTGGCCTTACTGCACTTGCTAGAAATCCATCAAATAGCTCTACATTAATTGCAATAGGAGACAGAGCAATGAACTTAGCTTTTGGCTCATTCTTTGGCTCAATTGCAATAGGTTCACAGGCTTTGCAAAATAATCAAGCCTCAAGAAATATCGGTATTGGCAACCAGGCTTTACGGTCAACAACAACAGGGGCTTCTAATGTGGCTATTGGCCATCTTTCTATGGACCAAAATGTTTCTGGAAGCGCTAGTGTTGCTGTAGGGCGAGGAACACTTCAGAACTCTACATCAAGCTCTAACACAGCTGTGGGTGATTCTGTTTTGAACTTAGCCACAACTGATGAAAACACAGCAGTGGGTGTTCAAGCTTTGAATAATCTTACCTCTGGAAGAGCAAATCAAGCTTTTGGCTCTTATGCTTTAAGATATGTAGCTACAGTAAGCAATCTGACAGCAGTGGGTTACGCTGCGTTAGCTGGCTCTGCCACTACCACTTTAAACTCTGGTACACAAAACACAGCACTCGGATATCAGGCAGGCACAGCAAATACTTCCGGTGCAAACAATGTATTTATAGGTTTTCAAGCTGGACTTGCTAACACATCTGGCTCTAGAAATGTATTTGTCGGAAGGTCTTCTGGCGTATTTATATCATCTGGCTCCGATAATACATTCATCGGTGATGCTACAAATGGTGTACCAGGTGCAAGTTATCAGATTGGTGTTGGGGCATCTGTAATTCCCACCGCCTCAAACTTTGGTGCTTGGGGTGGAAATACTAACGCAACACGAACTGATTTAGGTGTAGGTACGTTTTCTCCGCAGGCAAGAATACATGTAGAAACGTTAGCTGCTGGAAATAGAGGCTTATATATTGCTGGAGCAGCTTCACAAACATCTAACTTAATTGAAGTAGATGCCACAACTGATGGTTCTCCACTCTTCCTAGTCACTGGAATTGGCTCGGTAGGAATTAACACAGGGCATGCTCCAAGATACCTCTATGTGCAAGGCGACACAAGGCTTAATGGACCTGTGGGAATTGTAGGGGACCCTGTTGCTGGGTATCCTCTTAGTGTAAGTGGTAGTATTAATCTCACGCAAGGAAGTGTTTTAAGCTGGGCTGCTGGTAATGCAGACATACAATCTGGCGGAAGTAGTGCATGGGATATGCGATTCCGAACTTTTTCTGGTTCTTTTGCAAGAGAAAACATGCGAATAATGTCTAATGGGAATGTAGGTATTGGAACTTCAGGTCCATTTGCTAAACTGCATGTTCAAGGAATTGCTGAAACAAACACCCCATTAATTCTATCTGGATTTGGAACACCCACTGTTGATTTATTCAGAATTGAACAAAATCTTGGAGGCACTAGATATATTACTGTGGACTCAACAGGAGAATTGGGAATTGGAACATCTACTCCTACACAATCTTTACACGTTCAATTAAACTCAAGATTCAACGGGGCAATTTTTGATGTCAATAATTTACCTGGTGCACCAATTGGAATTGTATCTCAAGCTCTTTTCTCAACAGGAACTGGTGTTACTTGGGCTCCAGTAAAGAGAAATCTTGTTGTGCCTCTTATGACAGCTTTTAATCCTACCCAAGTGGGGATTGACTCGGCCATCTTTATTGTCCCGCAAGACCCAATCAACGGTACATCTTCTATGACTTTTAACTTCAGACGAGTGAATGTTCGTGTAGAAACTCCGTCTGCGGCTGGAATTACTACTATAAACATTGCCAAATCAACAGGTACGGGTCAGTTTGTGGGAACAAGCATTTTGTCTGCTAACATCAATCTTACAGGTGCATCTACTTACGAAACCTTTGGCACATCATTTGCTGTTGGCTACACCACAGCATCGTCTGGAGATAAACTAGCTATTAACTTTGTAGGAGTGAATACCTTCCATCAGAATCTCACAGTGGAGCTTATAGCAATAGAAGCATGAAACTAGAAAAAACAATCTTAAACAACAGAGAAGTGTGGATGGGGCCAGATAATTGTTTTTATTCAATGATTCCTCCTTATGAAAACTTTTGTTTTCGTTATTTTTTACCCGATACTTTCCAACATACAATCTTACAACTAGGCTCATGCGGAAACTCATTTAGATATTTACTCAAAGAAAAATACCCAGACACAATCTTAACAGATGTAGATATAGAAGATTATTCAGAATGCTCGGATAATTTTGTTCAAGCAGATGCATTTGAATTTGTAAAAAACACGAGCAATTTTTATGATTATTCAATAGTAGATTTAGCTAACACAACAAATGTGTGTGAAGAAATATATGATGAAGA
>Ga0255063_1000078_pt1 | contig 22839 bp, 16 predicted proteins | sample Colum_Cont_RepA__3_FD_188458 | JGI IMG/M metagenome (GOLD analysis project Ga0255063, IMG submission 188458) | Freshwater microbial communities from Columbia River, Oregon, United States - Colum_Cont_RepA_0h | ecosystem: Environmental > Aquatic > Freshwater > River | place: USA: Oregon... | reverse complement strand
CGCAACCGTAATTGGAAAGGTCGCACGTACTGTCCGAATGAGAGCAGATACAACTGAGATTGATCGTATGTCAGTAGGCGAGAAGCTTATGAAGCTCGCAACTGAAGGTGATGATACAGCAGCAAACTCTGCAGTAACATTCTCTAAGATCTCTCTTTCAACAAAGAAGCTTCGTCTAGATTGGGAACTTTCAACTGAGTCTCTAGAAGACAATATTGAAGGTGCTGATCTTGAGGATCACATTGCCCGCATGATGGCAACACAGGCAGGTAACGACATTGAAGATGTAATCCTTAACGGAAATACATCACTTACATCAGATAACCTATACAAGGCATTTGATGGTGTAGTAAAGAAGGCAAAGGCAAACGGTCACGTTGTTGATGCTGGTGGAGCTGCCGTTTCACGTGCAGTATTCAACTCAGCACTCAAGGCACTTCCACGTAAGTACAAGCAGCGCCGTGCTGACCTTCGTTTCTTGGCAGGTTCAAACCTTATCCAAGACTTCCTATATGCTAACAGCATTGGAACAAACCAGACTATCCCACAGGATATCGCTTCAAGCGTAATCCGTGGACAAGGCGTACAGCCTCTAGGTGGTCCAGCAGGTTATGTGGCTCCATTTGCATTCGGTATTCCGATTGTTGAAGTTCCACTACTTCCTGAAGCACAAGATGGCGACTACACAGGTGAGACAGGTAACCACGGAGATATCCACTTGACATTCCCAAATAACGTTGTTATTGGTATCAAGCGTGATGTAACTGTTTACCGCTTCTTCTGGCCACGTAAGGACTCAATTGAGTACACAATGTATACTCGTGTTGGCGTCCAGATCGAACAAGCAGACGCTTGGGTCGTTGTTAAGAACGTTAAGGTAGCTTCCTAATTAGGAATTAACCCGTAAGAAAGGCCCCCAAATTAATTTTTGGGGGCTTTTCATTTTAATTTAGTAATGCTATAATTGATTTGAGTAGAATTAGGAGATATATATGTCATTCGAGACATTGAAAGTATCTGAGTTAAAAAAGATTGCAGAAGATTTCGCAGTCGAAACTGAAGGCCTAAAAAATAAAGCCGACATTATTGCAGCACTCGCAGAAGAGGGCGTAACTTGGTCTGTATATAACAAGACCATTGAGAAGATGGAAGAAGACGAAGAAGATATGTCAGTAGAGGTATTACCTAAGTTTGATCCAAAGGCGGAACAGCCAGCAGACACAGTATTAGTAAGAATGACCAGAGCAAACTTTAGATATGATATTATGGGTCATACATTCACAAAAGATCATCCTTTTGTAGCAATGAATAAAGACAAGGCTCAAGAAATTTTTGATAAGGAGGAGGGCTTTAGATTAGCAACTCCAAAGGAAGTCCAGGAGTACTACAACTAATCTAGGCCTATAAAATGGCAGAGATATTAATTAACAGTCAGTCACCAATAACACACAAGGTATTTTGGAATGGTGATGTAGCAAATGCAGACAACCTTCCAACAGTTGGTCTATATGACGTTACGTTAGATCCTACAGCCAGCCCTTATATTAGTCCTACACAATTACTTACAACCCTTACATCATCTTTAGATGAAAACAATCCTGGGACATATACTACAAATGTTCCATATCAGTATACAAACAAGAACAGAACGCTAAGACTTGTTTGGAATTATACTGTAAATGGAACAGCGGTTTCAAAAGCAGATGAAGTTTATGTAGTAACTCCGTATGTAGATTTTAATCATGCTCAGGATATAGGCTTTAGCACAGATCCTTCAGATCCAAATTATAAGTCTTATAAAGAATTATTGATGGCAGAAAAATATGCACGTAAAGCTATAGAGCAACATACTGGACAAAATTTTTATCTATACGACGACGTTTTTGTTGTTTATGGATATGATTCAGATGTTCTTCCGCTTCCTTCAAAAATTGCTGAAGTTTATTATTTATACGCCAGAGACATTCTTTTAATAGATGCAATCGAAGGAATAGACAATTGGAATTATCCACTAGATATTTCTGAAACAGGCTATGGAATTAGAGTTAATCGTGCTGATATGCTAGATAATACCGTGTATACAGCAAACGGAATGGTTCCTCCAAGTATAAATGACTATGGACGTGGAGCTTTTCAGTCTGGAGTACCTTACAGAGTTGAAGGTAGATTTGGTTGGGATAAAGTTCCAGATGATGTAGAACTAGCAGCTATAGAATTAATGAAAGATTACTTTAATAAAGATACTGTATGGAGAAATAAGTATATAAAGAAAATCTCTACATTCGACTGGGACTTTGAATATACTGGAGAAGCGTATACTGGTACAGGAAATGCATATGCAGATAAATTGCTAGCGGATTATGTACTTACAGCAAAGGTAGAGCTTATATAATGAACGATTTGATAGACTCAGTTCTGTCTATGTATCTAGATGTTTATAAACAAACTGAAGTCCAAGATCCAGATACTGGTGCTATTATTCGTGAGTGGTCATATTATAAAACTGTGGCATGCCATGCAAAAGGTGTTATTAGTAACTCTGCGACAACCAGATCTAGCGATAAGCAAATCTTTTCAAATAAATATTTAAATGATCAAATTATTCAAGTTAGAACTTCTGAAAGACTAACCCCTAGGGAAAAAGTAACAAACATAAGAGATAGCAGCGACAATGTTATTTGGCATGAAATTAACTTTCCAACCGAAACCCCAACAGTATTTGAGGTTATGGGAACAACTCCAGTTACTGATCCGTTTGGTCGTGTGATAGCATATAACTCATCTATGAAGAGATCGGAGAATCAGCAAATTGGACAATAGCAATCTTTTAGTTCAAGCATCCAGTGGTCTAGAAAGACTAATGGGTGGATCTGGTCCAGGCGGAACTTTAAAAGATAGTACTGTAGCGCAAGTATCCGCATACATATATTATCAGGCTAACGTAATAGCAAAGCTAACATCTAGCAAGCAATTCCAAAATGCTTTTACAAAAACAATATTTGATCAAATAAATGACGACTTTGGAAATTACGTAGACGCACTTGCAAGAACAAGACCAAAGTCTCTTCATCATGTTTATGAGTGGAAAAAAGTTGGTAACCCTACTGCAAGACTATTTAAGATAAACAAGATTTCAGAGCAAGGTCTTTCTTTTAGAGTTAATTATGAATTTAAACCTTCAAGATCTATGGTTCCAACTGGCAGGGGTAGAAGAAGACATATGTTTATAAACAAGGCGTCAGTTATGGAAGATGGACTACCTTTGGTTATTAGGCCAAAAAATTCTGAAAGACTAGTTTTTGAATATAATGGAGAAACAGTATTCATGCCTAAAGGCGCAGCGGTTACAGTAAAAAAACCTGGAGGATCGGCAGCAAGAAATCAATTTGCGCTTGCTTACTCCAGATTTTTCAGTGGTCAGCTAGTAAACACATCTATTAAAAATTCTGGATTTCAATCATTGTTTAATTCAAGATTAACTAAGGCCATGAAACTACCTTCTAACATTAAAAAGGTTCAATATAAATTTTCTCCTAATATTGTTAGGTCTCAGGCAGACTCAGCATTAGCCCTAGCATTTGGAGGTGCTCTATGACAGCTAATTATAAGTTAGACGCAATGTTCGAGCTTAGAAAATATTTATGGGATCAATTGGCCTCAAGAAACATATTCGATGAAAATGACTATTGGAGCGATAACCTAAATGAAAATATAGTTCCAATTATTCCAGTGCAGCAATCTGCAGAAATGAACCAGTTCTTAAGCGGCAAAAAGCATATCGTATATGACAAGGTAGGAATGTCATATGAAGATAACTGGCTTATATGCTGTGAGCAGATAATGCTTACGCTATATTCAACATCTATATCTGATATCAATGAGATTAGAAACTATCTGACTGATGAATTTAGAAGAATGGATGAGTCTGCTAGAGATATCAATAAGTGGTCTGGCTTATCTGACAAGTTTAAATTTCACACCATATGGGTGGCCGATATCTCCCCAACTGCTCCATCAGAGGAGCTACAGGGGTTCTTTGCCGCAGAGGTCATTCTAGAAATTAAATATTCCAGAATAACAGACTCTCAAGGCAGATTCTTGTAGGGGTTTGCCTTTTTACTCTTAATAGACTAAAATTGTACCAAGAGGGAAGAGGCCTAGCCAGCCAGATTTTTAGATTTACAATTTAATAACCAAAGAATTCCAGGAGGTGGAAACACAATATGGCACAAAACGCAGGTAATGCTAAAAACATTCTCGTAGGTGCATCCCCATTGTTTATTTCGAATATCGATTCAACATCAGCAGGATACGCAGCATACGAGAACTCAGAGCCAGGAACAACAAACGCAGGAGCATTTGCAACAGGAGTATCCTATACAAAGACTCTTAACGATGTTGACTCTGGTACTTTCTATTACAGAAACGTAGGTTTTACCAACAACGGTTTGCAGATTACATACAATCCAACATTCGATTCAGTAACTGTCGACCAGCTTCTTGATACAGCAAAGCTGTTCAAGTCAGCGATGGAAGTTATGATCGCAACTGAAATGTCAGAAGGTACACTAGAGAACGTTCTAGTTGTATTCGGACAACCAGACGATCCAACTAATAACTCTGCAATTACACAAAATAATACATTTATTACATCAGGTACAGGAACTACAAAGAAGGATACTCTAGGTCTAGCAGCTGGAGCTCTTGGTATCGCACCAACAGAGCGTCAGCTAGTTGCAGTTGGTCAAGCACCAACAGCAGCAGGATCACAGACAGAGCGTGTATATTATGCACGTCGTGTTCTCTCTGTTCAACAGTCACAGTTTACTTTGGCTCGTTCAGCCCCAACCACATTCCCAGTAACATTCCGTCTTCTTCCAACCGCTATGAGCGGCTACGAAGGACAAGAATACGGTAAGATTATTGACCGTGTATTGGTAGCGTAATTAAGTAATTAATTCCATAAGGCCCCTGAGAAATCAGGGGCTTTCTGGTTGTATTAGTATATTATTTTTAGTATAATGATTGAGAGTAGATCCTAGGAGGATTAAATTGGCAACAACAGTATATGATGTAGAAGAAATTCAACTACAGAACGGGCAGACAGCAAAGCTAAAGCCACTATCAATTAAAGAACTACGTAAGTTCATGACAGCAATACAGAAGACAAGCGAATCTCAAACAGAAGATGAGACACTTAACATCTTGATAGACGCATGTGCAATTGCATTAGAAAAGCAGCTACCAGATTTAGTAGCAGACAGAGACGCATTTGAAGATGCTCTAGATGTTCCAACAATGAACCGCATTCTTGAAGTTTGCGGAGGAATCAAGCTTGACGACCCAAACCTACTAGCGGCAGCGGTTCTGGCTGGTCAGAACTAGACTTAGCCGCTTTAGAAGGAGAACTTTTTCTTTTAGGACATTGGAAAAATTACGATGAACTTGAAGAAAATTTATCAATGCCAGAACTTATAAATACTTTCCAGGCTTTGAAGAAAAAGGAACACGATGCAAAAAAGTTCCAAGCATCTTTAAAGGGGGTAGATATAGGTGAATACGAAGAAGATAAAAAGGAGGCTTCTAGTTTTGAAGACATACAGTTGAGAGCAGCAGGAATAAATGCTACTAGCAACGATGTTGTATCACTACAAGGAAGATTCGCAGCTCAAGCTGGATTCGGAATTGGAGAAGGACTAGGATACTCTAAGGAGTAAATTGAGATAAATGGCTGACGAAACAATCAGTACCCGCATAGTCGCTAATGCCGACTTCTCAGCCCTTATTGCCGATGTGCATAGGGTTACTGCCAGCCTATCTAAATTACAAGAGCAATTAGCTAACTCTAACAAGATGTTGGCAAACCAAATTGCTGTAATGAATAGGTCTTTTTCTGACACCCTAAGAAGTACAGGCCAGTTCTCAACACACTTTGTAAGCCTACAATCAGATGTAGAAAAATTTGGTAAAAATCTTGACGGTGGAAAACTAAAGCTAAATCAATACTTTAATACATTTAGAGATCACGCAAGAACATCTGGCGGACTCATAAGAGACCTTGCTAAGCAGCAAGTAGCATTACAAAATTCAGTACTACAACCACTAGGCAGAAACGCTCAGGGACTAATGCAGTTCAATGTGCATGTTCCAAGAGGTCTCGATGAAGTAAAGAATAAGACTGCAATTGCAAGACAAGAATTGCAGATTATGAATAAGGTTATCCAGGATGGTGCTGGACAACTTATTAACTGGGGTAAAAATACTCAGTGGGCTGGTCGTCAGCTAACAGTAGGATTAACTGTTCCGCTTATGGCATTTGGTAAAGCAGCAGCAGATGCATTTAGAGCAGCAGACGAAGAACTAGTCCGTCTAACAAAGGTATATGGAGATGTTGCTGGAACATCGGCACAAGAACTTGGTAAGGTTAGATCAGAAGTTACTCAAACTGCTAAAGAGATTTCAGCAGCAATGGGTGTTAGTTTTAAGGAAACAATTGGTCTAGCTGCGGATATTGCGGCAACAGGAAAAACTGGAGACGAGCTTCTAGGGTCTATTAAGGAAACAACAAGACTTGCAGTTCTTGGTGAAGTAGATCGACAAGAAGCAATGAAGGCAACTCTAGCAATTCAATCAGCGTTTAAACAAAATACAGATGAGCTTTCTCAATCAATTAACTTCCTTAACGCAGTTGAAAACCAAACATCAACAACTCTTAATGACTTAGTAGAAGCTATTCCAAAAGCTGGTCCAGTAATTCAAGGATTGGGTGGAAGCGTACAAGACTTAGCTCTCTATCTAACTGCTATGCGTGAAGGTGGTATTAATGCATCAGAAGGAGCAAACGCTCTAAAATCAGCACTTGCATCTTTGATTAACCCAACAGATGTTGCTGTAGATAAATTTAAAGCACTTGGCATAGACCTTTTAGGTATTGTAAATAATAACGCTGGAAACCTTACAGGTACATTAATGGCTCTTCAAGCATCACTAGATGCTCTAGATCCTCTAAAGAAGCAACAGGCAATCGAGCAGCTATTTGGTAAATTCCAGTTCTCAAGACTAAATGCTTTGTTTGAGAATCTTGGAAGACAAGGAAGCCAGACACTACAGGTGCTTGATCTTATGAAGGCTTCATCAGAAGATTTAGCTGCAGTAGCTGGTCGAGAATTAACGGCTGTTACAGAATCTGCTTCAGGTAAATATCGTAGAGCGCTAGAAAGTTTGAAGGCATCTCTGATGGGTGTTGGAGAACAGTTCCTGACTATTAATACGTCTCTTATTCAAATAATTGACAAGGTAGTGCAATTTGCAAGTAATCTTCCTGGCCCAATTAAACAAGTTTTAGGATTGCTAGGCGGAATCACAGCAATTGCTGGTCCTCTAATTATGATCACTGGTGTACTCGCTAACTTCTTTGGATACATAATGAAGGGTGTCTTCCACATGAAGGCATTCTTTAAGGGTGGAGAAGGATGGAAATATCTAACTCCAGAAATGTTGGCAGCTGAAAAAGCTGGAAGATTAGTTGAGCAATCATTTTATAGCGATGCAAAAGCAGCAGCAGTATTAAAGCAAGCATTGGGAAACTTAATTGATGAGTTTTCAGTATTAGAAGCAAAAGCAAAATCAGGAGCACTTAGTGTAAATCCAGCAGTATCAACCATGGCTGGAAACTTAGTTATGGCCGCAGGCGGCGGAAGAGTTGTAAATCCACAACATCCGTTAGCGGGTCCAATGGGAACAAGAGCAAGCTCACACATGGTTCCACGATCTGGAATGACAGAGCAAGAAAGACTTGCACAAACTATGTTTGGAATGGTTCCAGGATCTGGAATGGTAAACCAGAAGATTGGACAAAACCCTCAGATATACATGAACGATGCTTTGCCAAATGTTCCTGGATTAACAACTGTTGGCGGAGTTTCAACTGGAATAGTTTCAGGAGAAGCAGCAAGATGGCATGCTATGATGGCAACGCTTGGAATGCAATCTAAGGCAGAGATTGAAGCATTAAAGAAGCAGATAGTTGCTACTGGCACAGTAAGTAAAGAATTTATGATGCAGTTTGATGACATTCTTCCAGTTGTATCTAAGCTTACAGATAATGCTGCTAGAGAATCTGCGTTAATTGTTGCAGAACTTCGTGCAGGCAAAATGACAGTAGAAGCAGCAAAAGCAAAAATTATTGCTCTTAATTTAGAAACAGAAAGAATGATTACGTCTGCAGTTGGTGCACAGGCAACTTCAATGGGTAGAACAATTAACCCTACTATGGTTCCTACACTAAATCAGCCAGTAGTTGATGCCACTGGTAAGTCTAATATGAGAGAGTTATTTAAAAAGGGTAAGACAAGAGACTTTATTAATAGAGTAGCAGGAGCACTTGGAGTAAGAACTTCAGGCGCTGGATATAATATTGAAACAACTGTTCCTAGAAGAATGAATGCTGGTGGACCTGTTTATAAGGTTACTGGAGGTGAGATGGGCTCCCATCCAGGAAGCCCAAGAGGTTCCGATACAATTCCAGCCTGGCTATCTGAAGGAGAGTTTGTTATACGTGCTTCTTCAGTTACTCCAGAAACATTACCTATACTTCAAGCAATCAATGAAGGTGGACCAGAACATTTATCTGCACAGATGCTTTGGCAGTCATCTGCTTTAAATCAGGGTCTAGAAGGAAGAGGAGTTGGCGGAAATGCTCCTATGGCTTTAAGTGGAAGAAATATTGCTGCAGACTATAAGGGATTAAGGTCGGCAGGACTTCCACCAGTATCACTTTTATATGATGCTGGAAAGAGATTAGGGTATGATCAAAATAAACTACGTTTCCATTTAAATAATTATGAAAAGGCATTAAGACAAAGGCTTGCATCATACGGCAATAGAGTTGTAACAAAACAAGAGCTAGAGCTAATTCAAGAAAATCTTTTAAAAAGACATGCTGCACAATTATTTAGAGTTGATCCATCTACTGGATCTAAAATAAACTTCTTCCAAGAAACAGCATTAATGGGCTCAAGACGTGTTGGTGGTAAGGGTGGCACAGGTTTTATAGGAAATATAATGAGAGCCTTGCTAGGAACATCAAGTGGATTTAGCGGTAGACAAAATGAAGCTCATTTAATGACAGCACAGGAATTGTTAGATAGTCCGCAATATTCAATGTCAGGAGATTCACTTACACATATTCCTACTGGTACAACTACAAACCCTAGAGCAAACAAAATGACTTTAACTAAAATGTTTGGTGCACAAAAAGGTCATCTAGGTTCAAAGATGTGGGGCTCAATTGGTCAAATAACAAGAAGGTTGGCTTCTTTAAGAAGAGGCGGAGGTCTTAGATTTGCAAACGGTGGAATGGTTCCAGGTGTAAGATATTTACAAGAAGGAACAGATGAGCCAGTTAAAAAATCTGCTGGTATGGGCGGAATGGGATCTTTTGTTGGCGGTCTCGGATTACAGATGGCTGGCGGGGCAGTCGGAGGAACTGCAGGATCAGTAATGTCAAACCTTGGTATGGCTATGCAGTTTATGCCAATGCTAGGAATACTTCCAAAACTAACAGGCGGAACTAAAATATTTTCAACTGCTATGAGGGGACTAACTAATGGAATAAAGGGAGCAGTAGCTGCCATGAGAGCATTTGCTGTAGCAAATCCTTTACTTTTAGCAGGAACTGTCGCAGTCGCTGGACTAATTGCTGGATTCAAAGCATGGCGTAAAGAAATTGAAGAAACTAGACGTGAGCAAACAAACACGTTTGGAATAACTGATAAGGGTGCCAAAGAGCTTGGAATTAAATATGTAACACTTACTGATAGAGTTAAAGCTCTTAAAGAAGAGCAAAAGCTTTTAGCAGATCAAGCAAAGTCTGCTTATGAAAACTATCAGTCATCTGGTGTTAGCGGTCTTACTTTAACTATTAAAGAATTGAAAGAATTAAAGCAGCGTGTAAAAACAGACATGCCAGAGATACTTGCTACATTTAATAGCATTGATTCTAGTAAGGTAAATGAATTAGCAGCTAACCTAAAGGCTCAAATGGTTGCAAGCGGAAGAAGCGTTGAAGACGCAACTAATCTTATATATGCTCTAATTGAATCTTCTAATAAGGCTGGACAAGGCGTTAGAGCGATAACAGATTCTATATTTACAAAGGTAACAGATCAAGGATCTGCAGCAAGCTTCATTATGAAGAACTTTGCTAAGAGTGTTGATGATATATATACAATAGATCCAGGTGCATTTGCTTCAAATGTTGATACAGTAATATCTTCTCTAGATTCCGCAGTCAAATCTTTGATCGGAACTAAGGATGCTACTGGACAGACAATAGATGAAGCTATGGCAATTTCTATTCAAATGAAAAATATTGCTGACTCTGGAGTAAAGAATAAGCAATTAGGCGCACAGGCATTGGCAGTATTAAAACAACAAAGACCAGAGTTTGCATATATACTAAACTCAGCAGATACAATTGGTGGAATGTATGCTAAGTGGAGACTGATGCTTGCAAATGTTAGAATTGATCTATCTAAGATATCATCAGAGCAAGCAGAGCTACTTGCAAAGTTTACACAAGGATTAAATGATGCAGCTGATGCTGCATTAACATCAACAGATACTGCAAACAATCTAAGCGAAACTGCAACAGTTCTAGACGATTTAGGCAAGAAGCAGGCAGCGGCAGCCAAGGCTGCAAAAAATGCTGCTGAAGGAACTGCAGGATTATCTAAGAAAGCAATTAAAGCTATTCAAGATGAAATTAAAGCTATCAGAGAAAGAGCTGAAGCCAAAAAACGTGCACTAAGAGAAACGTTTGATAGAGAAAATGCAGAGCTAGAATTACAGCAAGCAAAGCTAGATTTACAATCAGCAATTGCTCGTGGAGATAATGAGGCTGCAGCGGCTGCACAAATTAGAATTCAGCAAATTCAAAAAGAAGCAAGCATTAAAGCTGCAGAAGCAAGAATTGATGAGAACGCTAGAAAAGAAGAAGCTAGGTTACAAAAGAAATTAGATGCTGATGCTGCATTAAAAGATGCCCAGGGTACAACAGCAACAACAAAAGGCAACCAGGCAGAAAAAATTGGAGCAGAAATAGCAACTATTAAAAAGCTTGGAGACAAGCTTGGAGATATAGGTGTTCTTAGAGCACAGGCAGAAGAGATGATGAAGGTAGATAAAAAAGCTGGAGATGCTATGATGGATGAAGTAAAGAGAAACTTCTTTGTCTGGCTAAAGGATTTAGGATCTGCTGCAAAAGACTCTGCGTCAGTAAGAAAAGCATTTGAAGACTACCTTGTAAAAGATTCTAAGGGAAATATTACATCTGAGACAAAGGCTGCTAACTCTGCATTTAATTTAAGAAGAGGCGGAGGAACAATTTCAGAAGGTGGAGCCTGGACAGAGTTAGGAAAACTTGCTGGTCAGTTTACAAACTTTGCAAAAGAAATTATTGGTAAAGATGGCAGAACGCTTACTGATGTTTATAATGCTTTAAAGTCTGGAACAACAGGAAAGCCTGGACAAAAAAATATTGCGCTAGAGGCAAAAGATGTAAATTCATTAATGACCAAACTTGGAAAGCCAGATGCACAAAAGTTTAAAACAAGTGGTGCTGGCAAGGGAGATCTAGAGGATCAAATACGTAGAGATATTATTATGGCGTATGGCTTAAAGGAAAATGATACCTTTGAATTTTTAGGAATTAAATATAGAGTTACTGGAAGCGGACTGCTTGACTCAGGCGCTTCAAGAGTTACTCCAAGAAAAGCTATGGGCGGATATGTAAAACGTGCATCAAACGGAATAACTGGTATGACTGGCTCTCAGCCATATCTAGTTGGTGAGCGTGGACCAGAGTTGTTCGTGCCTTCATCTGGTGGCCAAATAATTCCAAACAATATTTTAGGCGCAAGCTATAATATTCCAAGCGGCACAATTGGAAATATATCTGGCATGGGCAATTCCTCAAGTAGTAATATTGTTTATAATATAGATATAGATCTAAACGGGACAAACGTGACCGCAGATGATATAATGAGAAGGTTCAAGTCTGAGTTGGCTTTGATTAACGCTAAAGAAGGAAGAGTTAGAACTTTTGGAGGTAATTACTAATGTCAATGTTTTTGCCTAGAGGCTCCATTCTTTATATTGAAGCTAAAGACCTTTTAGCCACACCAGCTGGCACAACCAAAACCTGGAATAAAGTAACTGAGCATAATAGAAGCGCTCTTGAGCTTGGTACCGAAAGAATTGAAAAGGTTGTCAGAACATCTAATGGAACATTAAGAAAAACCCATATTGCAGATAAAAGAAAATTTCAACTCTCTTGGGATATGCTTCCATCATACAGGACTTTAACCGTAGACGGTGGGTGGGGCGCAGAAGATATTAGATCTTTTTATTATAGCGACGAAGGAAAGCAAAGCTTTAACATAAGGGTAAACCTAGCTAAAACAGGCTCAGACCAGTCTACAACGGGTTTTGAGGCCTATACTGTGGTTATCTCGTCATGTAATTTTACGGTTGTTAAAAGAGGTTTACAGCCACATTGGAACGTGTCCCTATCACTGGATGAGGTCTAATGTATCCTTTAGAGCCAGTTGCTAAAACCACCTTAGAACAAAATACATCGGTATCTATGGGTTCATCTATTATATTTGAATATAATATGAATTCAATGATTGATAATATAACGGTATCTGGGGCGGATATAACAAAGACAGACTCATCTGGTCAAACATATACCCCATTTAAAAAGCTATTCCCAGTAGATTCTATTATTAAACCATTTAGACCACAAGGCGCTGGATTAAAATATGCCATATCTGGAGATGTTGATAGCGGTTGGAAGAATCCTAGATCTATCGAATATCTTTCAAATTTTAGAATATATTATCCTGGAGTAGACACCACATATAAATATTATATTTCAGCATTAAATACTGGAATAGATGTTGCTATAACCTACCCTAAAACTATTTTAACCAATAAGATAGTTGCTAGGTTTGAACTATCTCATTCCACCCCCAGCACATGGACTATTTTTGGAAATGGTTCTCAGTTAGCCACTGGATCAAGTTCTGCAATTGTTCCATTTACAACCAATGGAAATAAGAATTATGACGCAGGCACAGTAACAATATATTACAATGGAACCTCTTGGAGCACTACAGAGCCTGCAACACCAGCGGCACCAGTAAGTCTTACAAGCGTTAAGATAACTTCATCTGGAGTATCTGGTAAATATGTAGGATTAATTGAATTGTCTCCTAAATGGTATTTAAATCCAACAGAGCACTTAGTATCATTTGATATATCTAAAGAGTCTTCTACAAGTTCTGAAGATTTAATGCCAGTTGGAAAAGTTTCTGCAAACTCTTTAAGCGTTAGCTTAATTTCCTATGAGGCAACAAGAAAACTTATTAGCTACGATAAAACATTTACGTTAGATCCATCAAAGATTTATTTGTATAAGCAAATGGAGATTAAGCCTTTTATCAAACTATATAACTCTGGTGGAGTTTTGACAGATTCAATGGGCAAGTATGACAATATACTGCAGGGAGTTTTTTATGCTGATACATGGTCATTTTCAGAGTATGGTGATATTTCGTTAACAGCATTAGATGGCGCAAAGATTTTGCAGGAAACAATGGCCCCACCTTTATTTTGCGAGAACTATTCTATTACAGCTATTATTAGAAGACTACTTGATTCTGTAGGATTTACAAATTATAAAATTAATATAAAAACAAATGATGATTCTATTATTACTCCACGTTACTGGTGGAGCGATAATACAAAGACTGTATGGGATTGTTTACAGGAGTTATGCCGTGATACTCAAATGACTGCAGTGTTTTCATATAATAACGTACTGCAGTTCTATAGTAGAAATTGGATATTTGATTCAACAAGAACAACGAATTGGTCATTTAGAAGCGAAAACTCTGGATCAGATCTTTCTAATATATTAAGCTTTAATAAAAATGATTTGCCTTCAGCAAACCAAGTCAAGGTATTTTGGAATAGCGTATCAACATCAAACTATGTTCAAAGTGCACAGGACATATGGAAGTCAGAGCCATATTTTCTAGGAGCTATGGCATTAAATAATGACTTATTGTCAACGACTGGAACAGGAGGATATATTAATTTATCTCCTTCGGTGGTAAACCCACAAGAGCTGGGACTAACGCTTTATAATTATTCAGGATATTTAGCAATTGGTTCTGAGATTATTGAATACGACGCAGTTCAGTTTGAGTATGTTGATCTTAATGGAACAAAACAATTTGTTGACTTAACAAGCAAGACAGATAACAATAAGTATTTAGGATTAGCTATTCAAGGCGGCGCCCTCGCACCAAGTGGTAAATACAGAATTAAAACTAGAGGGGCATTAAATACTAAAGTAGAAACACATTACGCTGCTGCTCAAAACATAATTAATTCATGGAGTGGATATGAGGTGACTTGGGTATGAGATATTATGAGTGGTACATGATAGATGGAGAGAGCTATAATCCTCCATCCTCTCCCACACCTGCAAGTTTAAAAATTCCTTGGGTTACAGTTCAAATAACTTCTCCAACCAGAGCCGTCATAACACTTGGCACACCTTCATCTACTCCAGGAAGTTACGGAGGATCTGCTGCTAGCACTGGTTCATTCAATGACCCAGACTTTGTATTTACAACTACATCTGGTGTTCACGTTAGAGAAAATTTAATTCCAGGAGCAAAATATACTTTACGTGCAAGAGCATACTCTGGGGCTGGAGCAACTGGTACATATGGAGATTATATATATGAAACATTTACTATGCCAAAGTCTATCAGCGTTGGCGGAGTTACATCTACAACAAGTTCAACAACAACCCCTTCAACTACAACTGCAGAAACAGATGCTTTAGATAGAGCAAAGCTTGCAAAAATTTTAGCAGACGAATATGCTGCTATTTTGGCAGCACAAGGAAATCTATCAAACGCTTTAGGTGATAGCGGAGACTCAACTTCAGCAATGTCTACTTTACCAACAGGATCATCCTATGCTGTTTCTGGTAATAGAGAAGTAAATAGATCAGTATTTATATTATCTAATAAGTATAAGGATAGAGAAAAGTATGCATTAGTAACTAAAAATACTAACATATCAACAGCTTATAAAAAGTACGCATTTGGCGCAGGAATATTTTTTGAAAGCTCTACTATAAATCCATTATCTGGCGGTGGAATAGGATTCTTTACAAACTCAATAGGAACTACTGATTCAAGCAACAAGGATACTAAAGATAAATCTATAAAAATATACAAGGTTATCAATGGTAAAAAGAAGTTGTTGCCAGATAGTCAGGATGGAGAGAATGGAAAACTTTATGGCGGAGTTATACATTCAACTCAGTATAAGCTAGATGTTAATGTTGAGGTTACTACATCTACCACCGTTATCGATGTTTATATTAATAATTTTAAAATTAGTGCAGCAGATGTTGCTACTCCTGGAACCACAAATCCATTAGAGCAATTGATAGCTCCAACTTCAAACTTTGCAATGTTTTCTGCTTTAAATATAACTAAGTTTGATTATGTGTATGCAATTCCTTTAGAAACAAATCAAACAAATGATGGAATTTCAAGAAGCCTTTATAGCGGACAATATGCAGCCTCTACAATAAACTTTTTATATGGAGAAAAGGTTGCGTCTAACTTTAATGCGCCTTCGTCTAAGGTCGGATGGCTTGAAGAGTTTGGAACCGTTGCTAGAGAATTAAGAAAGGTGAAGGTTAACTTTGCCTTGCCAGCAGCTCTTCCACTATACGCAAGCACTGGTGTAAATAGATACGCAAGTATTCTGGGTTCAAGATTTAGCAATCACGGGGCAGAAATATATGTATTAAACAATGCTGGGACATTTATTCCCTTGCAAGCAGAGGCACATAACTTCTTCGTAGAAGGAACATATATTTCAGAAAATGGTCAGCATGAATATACAGAAACTACGCCTAACGAGTATACAATGCTTGAGCCAGCAACATTTCAGTCAATGTGGATTCAATCAGAAGCAGATGCTAAATCTTTATTTACATGGATAAAAAATCAATGGTCAAAACAGCAGCAGTCTATTAATATGGATATATTCGGAAACCCAGCAATCGAGGTTGGGGATATTATTACGGTTAATTATCCAAAGAATAGTTTAGACGGTACGCAGAAGTTTTTGGTAACAAATGTAAATACTCAATTTCAGGAAGGGGTTTCTACATCCATTACGGCCAGATCAATTTATAGTTGACCAAATGGTATAATAAAAATATGAAAGAGAAAATAAGAGTATCTAAAACTGGAGTAACCTCTAGCGGTAGAATTGCGCTTTACACCAATTCCCCAGAGGCTACGGACATGGATCCGTCCCTTGTCAGTTATATTCAGGGAAACTCTTTATCCCCATTATATTTAACAACAGCCGATTCTGATACTGAAGATATTTCTGAAGATGACGTTTTTTTAGTCGAATCATCTGATTCTACTCAATCTGCTAATGACTCTGAAGAGGCATCAAGCAGTACAAGAATTAAAAAGGTCCCGTCGTTATCAGATATATCTATTGTTTCTAATACTGTAGTATATGATGCGGCAGGAAACCCAAGCGTAACATTAGTATTTAAAATTAAAAATTCTAGTGGAGAAACATTAAAAGGAATGAATGCGAGAGTGGAGTTAGTATGATAACTAAGTTTGGAAAAAGATTTTTAATTAACTACTTAGCTGGTAACGCAGACTTTTCTAAAAAAGAAATAGCATTAGGAATAGGAAGTACTGCTCCAAATGCTAAGGGCAACGATACAAGACTAGAGTTTGAGTTTTATAGACTACCAGCATCAATTAGTAGCATAGATATTGAGCAGACTGGGGTGGATGGAGACGGAGATCCAGTCTTCTCATATAAAGCAGTATATCAAGCAACACTGCCACAGGATGTTGCGGGTGTGGCAACAGAGATTGCTCTTTACCCAGGATCAAGATCTTCAAAAAATAACTTCGATGACAGATCTATAACCCTGTTTGAAAACAATGTTCTATGGACAGATTCCCTTGGAGGAAATCCAGGAATACAAATTAATACAGATACATTTACTGCCAAAATTGGTGAGAACATGGTTTTCATTCAAGCACCAGCATCAGAATCTAAAGAATATAAATTGTCTTTAAATCAGTTAGATTTGTCTGGGTACAGCACAAATGATAGTCTAGCAATTGCATATAAAAAAGATGATAACAACATATCAAAAATTCGAGTAAAGTTTTATAGTTCTGAGAATAATTATTGCTATGCAGATTTTACTCCAGCAGCTGGAACTGGTGATAAGATACAATCGATTAACTTATCTTCACTATTTTCAAACACATCTTCTACCCCACCAGATTTTGCAAATATTATAAATTTGGGAATAGAGATTACAGCAGGTGCAGGCGGCACCACGAAGGTATACTTTGATGGACTAAGAATAAATGATGAAGATACCTTTGATCCAACATACGGAATGATCAGTAGATCAGTTCTGACTGGAGGAGACATTATTTATAAGACCTCTGGCAGACAGGTAGATATAGAATATAAGTTGCAGTTAGGATTCTAATGTCAGATACACCAAAAGATTTACAGACTACGCCTCAGCCTGATACTGATAAAAATTATTTTAATTTTAAGGCCACTGGTTTAAAAATTGATAAAAATTATGCAATTAAATTTCAATGGATTTATCAGGATGGCACACTAAGCGATTGGTCTCCAGGTTATTTTGTAAATACATCAACAGAGCAAGTTCCAGCTTCTCCTTCTGTAGATGTTCCATTAACTTCAACAGGAAATATTCCAGTTACTCTTTCTGTATTTCCAGTAAATGCTAAAAGAGTTGATATCTATGTAATAGGTGGAATGTATGGAACTGGCAAAGTAGTCGATTCGTTTCTTGCGGCTGGAACAAAAACTATATCAATTTCTGATCCAGGAGTATATCAAGTTCAATTAATTGCAGTTACCCCAAGCGGCATTAATGGAACACCTAGCTCTACATTTACAATTACAGTTTCAGCAAGCACAGTTGATACAACTGTTATTCCAGGAGCACCATCTTCAGTCACTGTTGCTGGTTTTAATGATACATCTGATCCATTAAATAGAACTGGATATGCAAATATAAATTGGAATGCTGGTAGCGGAGCAAAGGGTTATTGGGTAGGATTATGGACAAGTGTTCCAGGATTAACTGATCCAATTAGACAAATTGAGGCAAGCGGAACATCTGTTAGAGTGGACGGACTAACAGTTGGATCATCTTATTATTTCCAAGTTAGATCATTTAACACGTTCAATAATCCTTCTGCTTGGATAGCCCCAGCATTAAACTATCCAGTTTTAATTCCTGGAAACACTACAGCTCCTGGGGCAGTTACAATATCTGGAAGCGGTACCCCAAGAAGCATAGTTGTTTCGTGGACTGAGCCAGCAACTGCTGCTAATCTAGTTACATCTGGCGGATACTATGTTGCAAAATTATATACAAATGCTGCTGGATCTGGAACTCCGTTAGAAACAAGAACTTGTTTTTCAAACTCCGCTACTTTTGCAGGATTAACTACTGGAACATCTTACTACGTTACAGTTCAGCCTTATACAGCGGGGACTAGCCCAGTAGCTGGAACATTGTCCGATGTATTTGGACCGTTGATTCCTACAGCAGTCGAGCCTCCAGACATTCAAGCAGATTTTATTTTGGCTAATAATCAATTTCAAGTTGGCGGAACAAGTGGAGCAAATGATATTCATTTAAGCGCTTACACAAAAACAGTTGGTGGCCAATCTACAAAAGGAAGAATTTATATTGGCGGTCCAGAGACAAGTAGTAGCGATGCTGTAGGGCTTTATAACTCTTCTGGAACTCCATTTTATGCTGACAATTTAGGAAGATTCTCCCTTGGAGATAAACTGACCTGGAGCGGTAGCGCATTAGATGTTAAAGGAACAATTGATGTAACTGGAGCTAGTACATTTTCAAGTTATGTAATTGCTGGGGCAACTAACTCAACATTTATAGGTATTGGATATCAGGTACCATATAGACTTTCAAGCGTACTACAAACTGACGCAAACGCTATAAATGGAATTGTGCTTAACAGTAGTGGTTCGGTTGCAAACAGCGATTGGATAAAATCTGATGGAACATTCAGGCTTGCAAATGGCGCTCTTACATTTTCTGGTGGAACATTAAGTGCAACTGGAACAATTTCCGCAACATCTCTTTCTGCAAATGCTAGTATAGATTCACCTTTAATCACTGGCGGAACATATAGAACATCAACAACAGTAGGAAATGGTTCTACTGCTGGAATTAAGATAGACACAAGCGGCATATACGGATATACTGCATCATCATCTACTCCTAACTTTTCAGTAAGCAATACTGGTGTATTGACAGCAAATGCTGGTAGTATCGGAAATTGGGTAATTAACTCTGGAAAGCTTGCAAGCGCTGCTGGGTCATCTCCTTCAATTGAATTAGATCCGTTAACACCACAAATTGTTATACGTGGAAGCGGATCTTATTCAGGGTACAACATAACACTTGCAGCACCTACTGGAATAACAGCTGGGTCGACATTTGCGGTTACTCCAGCTGGATACTTAACTGCAACCAGCGGACTAATTGGAGGATGGACGTTAGGATCTTCTTCATTCTCAGGAGGCGGCACAAGTTTAAATAGCAATGGAACAATATCTCTTACTGGTGGAATAGTATCTGGTAATGGAGAAGTGTTTTCTGCTGGTAACTTAACTCTTAACTCAGGAGCCGTAACAAGCAACTCTACTTTATTTTTGACAGCCAATGATCTTTATTACGACAGCAACTTTGCACCAACTGGGTTATCTTACCCAGCTTGGGTACAAGGAACAAATACAGGACCAGGGCTTCCAGGTCCTATAAATTATTTTGTTGGATCCAGGGTTACATACAATGGCACTCTTTATCGCTGTGTCCAATATCATCAATCTACAGGATCAACTCCTAATATACCTTCAACTGCTCAAAGTGGCGGCTATCTATGGGTTGAAGAGGCAAACTCTTTATTAATGGTTGACAGCGCTGCCAACGTACACATTGGAGAAAGAGGAACATACTTTACAGAACTTGGTTCTCCTAGAAATGCTTTAAGCTTTAGAATCAATACGTATAATGTTGGAGACGGATATTTTTCAAGAGGATACGTTCTTACAGCACTAGATACATCAGAATTTAAAATGAGTAGCATAAATGGTTCTGGCATTGCATATAGAACGGTACTTGCTGGACCGTATGGACAACTTGTGACTGGAAGAGCATTTTATTATGGATCATCTGGAACTTCATCTGCCATTAACACCGAAGTTGGTGGCACACTTGGCGATGTATATTTTAGTACGGTGTAATCATGCCATCAACATGGGTTAAAACAGGGTCTAGTGCATGGACACAAATTAAATCAGCTTTTGTTAAAACGAGTAGTGCCTGGTCCGATATGGGAAGTATTTGGGTTAAAACAGGATCTAGTTTGTGGACCAAGGTGTTTGATAAGCCATTTGTGCCTACAATTGCTCAAAAGGTAGAGATAACAATTTCTAATACTGCAACTGAAACAAAAAGGCTGACAGGAAGACTTTACCGATGGACAGATTCAACGTCAATTACATATAGATTTAGAAAAAGTATAGACAATATTTCTTATTCAAATATATCTGGCGCAAGTGGAACTTCAACAAATCCAGCATCTGGTTCTAGCAATACCAACGATCAGTATGTCTTAACTCAATCTGATGTTACAGCAAATACAACTAACTATTTCCAATATGTGTCTACAGCATCTAACTCTACATATGGAACAAGTGCAGAGTCTGTGTCATTTGAAGTTTCTTTTGAAATGCCTAGAAACTTAAGTCTTACATCTACAAAAACTTCTACGTCGGTAACAATTTCTTGGACAAACGATACTTACTCTGCAAGATATGAGTATCAGACAAAATTAAATTCTTCCGCTACTTGGAGCGCATCATCATTTATTGCTCCAGGATCAAGCACGACAAGCTTTACTTTATCAAATTTAGCTAATAGCACTGCCTATGACTTTAGAGTTCGTGGACGCACAAGCACAACTAATGCCAACGGATATTTTGGAAATTGGACTGAATTACCAGTTACAACAAATGGTCCCTCTGCACCAAATGCACCTACTGGAGTTACAACAGATATTCCAGATATAGATAGCTTTTTTCTTAGCTGGACAGCTCCAGCTGTAGACTCAACACATGATGCTGCAACATCATATGATTATGGTGTAAGTACAAGCAACACCACACCGCCAGCTATATTAATAACTGGAACTGGTGGCTCTAATACAAATCCAAGTAATAATCAATATAAAAATGTACTAGTCGCAGACACTAATTTGTATGAACTTATTGATGAATTAAATCCTGGTACAGACTATTATGGATGGGTTAGAGCAAAAAATTCTGGTGGAAACTCATCCTGGGCAGTATCACCAAAAGCCACCACAGCTATATTAAAACCTCCAAACAACATTACGAACCTTGTAAAAGATACATCTATTGATTCTCAAACAAGTTTAAAATTTACATGGACTCAACCTACAATTGATAGTACGCATAATCAAGCAACAAGCTATGTATATTCTTATAATACTACAAATTCAACACCTACAAACAACGGAGACTTCGAAACGTTTGGTGGAGGAAATGGCACAGAAATAACTCTTACAGGATTAAGTGCCAATACAACATATTATATTTTTATTAAAGCAAAGAATGCTGATGGATTGTCGTCTACTTGGGTAAGTCAAAGTGGAAAAACAAAAGCAGCTTCAAATCCTCCAGGAGTTCCGTCAAGCGTTAGCCTAGGAAATCCTTCACAATCTGGCCTTAGATTTACATGGTCAGCTCCAACAACTGGCGGAGCTGTTGTATCTTATGTTATTGCATTAAGTACTAGTGCATCTGAGCCAACTACTGAAAATTTGTTTGACTATGTAAATTTTTATTATGATACATTAAATACCAGCACCAGCTTTACTTTTGGCCTTTTAAGCCCTAACACAACTTACTATGCTTGGGTAAAAGCAAGAAATGCAGATGGAACTTCTACTTCAGTTAGAAGAAATGCTACTACTGCTGTTGCCCCTACTGTTGGAGCGCCAACCTGGACTACAGCAACAAACTTCCAAAGAACAACTACGCAGATAAGATGGGGATGGGGTAATACTGGAAGCCTATCCCCAACAACTGGAACATTTACGGCAATGACCAGAAGCTCAATGTTTTGGGAATTTTATACAACCTCAACAACAAATAATATTACTGCTTCAGGAGCTAAAGAGTATACTACAGCAAATGACACTAGAACAACCGTAAACGGATCAAACTTTCCATATTTATTAACTAGTGGATCTTCAACGCCAGATATCACATATAGCTCCAACCCTAGGTTTGTTAGAGTTCAGGCTTCTGCTTATGATTATGACTCCAAGGCATGGTACTCTTCATTTACGGGGAGAATATAATGTTTTCTTTATATGATAAAATACGTATGGTTGAGTATAGAGTTATAGAAAGGTCTAGGGAAAGGGATGCCTTATGGAAAAAAATTCAAGAGGAGGGCTTATATTGGGAAGACTATCCAGATCATGAGTACATAAAACAAATTGATATACTGGGTTTTGCAATTAACGCCTTGATGACAGAAAGAAACCTCTTGTATAAAACTATAGAGGATGATATAAT
>Ga0255063_1000076_pt1 | contig 23084 bp, 40 predicted proteins | sample Colum_Cont_RepA__3_FD_188458 | JGI IMG/M metagenome (GOLD analysis project Ga0255063, IMG submission 188458) | Freshwater microbial communities from Columbia River, Oregon, United States - Colum_Cont_RepA_0h | ecosystem: Environmental > Aquatic > Freshwater > River | place: USA: Oregon... | reverse complement strand
AATAAGATGGGGGTGGGAGCCCCGCCAGTCCCCTGCACGGGTCTTCGCACGGGGGATGGCAGCGGCTGAGGTTGCTATTTGTCAATTTGCTATTTGTTGCAGTAGCGACTAAGTTGCGCGCCATGTTTGCACTAATAGTCGTCCTAGCCCTCATCGCCCTATTTACCATAGGTGACCAATGACACACAATGACTATTTGACTAATGACTACTAACTTGGTAGTCTGAAACTCTCAACTACACAAGGGGGAATCATGACCGATTCTGTCATTGAGTGGGAAGGGATAAGTAACACTTCGGAAGAGTGGCAGTGGGATATGGCGACAGACTTGTTCGCCATGACCGCCGAGGCACTTATTGAACACAACAAGGATATTCACGAAGGCGACACTTGGTGGCGCACTAGCGGATTCCCGTTGTGGGACGGTAAGCGCAACGGCATATTCCACGCCGATACTCCGATGGGGTTGTTAGAGAGTATTACCGTTCGTTCGGACTGGTCATTGCGCTACACGCTTGACTCCGAAACGATGATTCTCACTTGTCACCTATCTCACCACGATGCAAGCGGGCAGTTCACGGTGCAGGCAACGCCTAATCCAGACCGCTAATCCAGCCAACCACAAGCAAGCCCGTCTCCGCAAGGGGGCGGGCTTGTTGTTTGTACCCACTTGCCCTCATCCGCCACCGTCAAAGTAAGTTGTTGGGGGGCGGGAGCCCCGCTACCCCGCCCCCCAGAAGCCTAGCTCAGCTCGACGGGCACGTTCAGCTCGAGGGTTTTTTGCGTTTGTTTTTCGGAAACTTCACTGTGGGTGGTCAAAATTGACAAAAGTTCACTAAAAGTGTTCATTTTCGCTCGACTTTACTTTTTAGTTCGAGGAAAAACAACCGAAGATGGCCAACTGCCGGCCCTTGGCCAGGCGTCCCGCGTTAGCCCCGATGGCCCGCAGCGGCCGTCCGGGACTTCTGCCCAGATGGCATCGCCAGACGGAGTTGCTCAGGTCGGCTGTGCTGGGTCAAGTCAAACTGGCTTCGTCTCGGTGTGACAAATGACACGTTGCTATTGTGGTGTACAGGTTGTAGTTTGCTAGTACCTAAGGAGGTGTTATGCCGGAGTTCTATCCGGAAGAAACCAAAGTCCAAAGGTCAAAACGATTTAGTAACTCGTCAGGAAAGATAGTCAAAGCATTTAGTCACACAAAGTGTGGTCGGTGCGACACTATTATTGGTGAGGGAACAGATTGCGTTTGGCTTCGGAGCAAAGGTTGCTTCCACAAGCAAGGTGAGTGTCCACCAAAGGAGACGCCTAGCGAATGAGTGCCATCATCATTGTGGTGGCGCTTATTTTTTTATTTTCCATCTAAAACCACAGAGTCAGCCCGTCGTATTTTTTACGGCGGGCTTTTTCTTTGCCCGTCTTCCACCACCGTCGTAAATGCGACTGGGTTATCAGCCCCGCCAATAACCCAGTTGATGTCTGGCATCTGAGTTCTTCACGACGGGCGACATCGGACTGACGGCTTTGTTCTTTAAGAAACGCTCACTCTTTGTGGTCGGACGGTCAAAAAGTTCACGGAAAGTGACAAAAACCAAGCGAAAGGTAAGTCTATTGCAGTTTTTCCCTTAGCGCAACCCCCAGTCGCACGTGCGATGGCTCCGTCCCGCGTTAGCCCCGTATACCCATCTTGGGGATACGGGACTATTGCTTTCGCATCAGGTTTGGTCGCCAAGTCGGCAGGTTTCATCGCAACTGCCTCGGCGTTGGGCTGTGGCTCAAAGTTGCTGTGACAAATGTCATGTTGCTATTGTGCATTGCACCCTATAAGGTGTAACCATAACCAAGGGGGTGAAAAAATAATGACAAAGACAGAAGCAGAACAACTTGCTAAAGGCAAGACGCTAGTGGAACTGTACGAGATTATTCGTCTCAGTGCAGACTACGAAGAAAACGAAGAGAACAACCTCATCGTTGCAGTGGTAGACGCAGAGATTCGCAGCCGCATGGGGAACGACCACCCAGTCGGACTCGCTGCGCTACTTTCTCCACGCCGATAATCCCTCACCAACCTAAAGCCCTCGCCTGAACCCCCTCGGGCGAGGGCTTTTTGCTGTCTCGCCCCAGCCCTCTTCCACCACCGTCACAAAAGTGCCATCACGGGGGCGTGAGCCCCGCTAATCAATAACCCAATCCCAGTTGCCGGTGGGTTGAGATGCTGCCGGAACTTTGCGAGGCTGCCGCTGCCGGAACTTCGTGAAGACGCTCCGGTCTGTGTGACAAACAACACTTGACATCTGCTGCGTTGTTCAGTACAGTCGCCCCTATGCGAATAATCAATACCATCAACGAGCCGATACCCTTTGTGGGAACGGTTGCGGAAATGATAGCCAACTACGACACCCACTTATGGTGGCAAGACCCCGAAACATGGGACTCGGTATGTGACCGTTGCGCCTGTAAAGGTTGGCATAAGGCAGCCAAGTATCCGTGCGGCACAGAAGTACCACGACGAGATGTTCTCATAGTTGAGGACAGCAACGGAACGCAGCATGAGTGCGACCCCGCATTGCTTTCGCTTGGCGTATTAGGTATGCCATGAGTGCTGCCATCGTCACCTTAGCCATCATTGCGCTACTTTCCGTAGCGTACTAAACAAGCCGCCGTTCTTAGTTGGGAATGGCGGCTTTGCGCTGCCCCTGAACACCTCGCAAACCGACCTGAGAAGCCCTCAGAGCGGCGAAGCCGTGTTTGCCAGATGAGAACACCCGACAACCAGCACAGGGCGTTGGGCGTGTCTAGTGTTTCCCGAAACTCAGCCCAGCAGCCCGTCTTCCGCCACCGTTGTTTCTAATCTGGGGCAGTAGCCCCGGCAACTGCCCCAGATGGCTCAGCCCAGCTCGAGCACGGGGGCGCAGTCGAGGAATTTTTCGTCCTGTTTTTTTATTTGACCACTGTGGGTGACGAAAATTGTCAAAAAACCACGGAAAGTGACGAAAAAAGACTTGACTTTTTAGAGTTCACAAGTTATAGTGCGGAAGAAGGGGTGTGTCAGGGTTCGGCCGCAGCATCGGGTCTTCGCGGGGGGTGTTAGCCCCGCTCGCTCCGTCACGACCTTGCACTCACTACGCATCTTGTTGCTTCGGACTTTGCCCGAAAGCAAACAAGAAACTTCGTTCGTTCCAGACGTGACTCCGCTCGCAGTCTGCTCGTTCACTCTACGAGTGAACTTCGCAGCCCCGTTATACATATTCGGGCATCACGAGACCAGCCCCAGAGGTGGAACAATTCCTCGGACTCGCTGCGCTCGGCGTTTTACTTCTTTGAGAATTGCGCGGCATGACTTTTGTCACATTGCTTGTTTTTTGTTCTTGTGACTTGTAAGGTACAAGGCAGGTGGAGACCTAAAAGAAGGATTATCATGTACTACTTCGTGCGCTCATGCGTTCGGTGGAGTCTCTTGATGGTATTGCTCGGAAGCCTCACTTATTGCTCGGCGAAAGTTGGCGAAAGTTGGGACGACGATATACCTGATTGTATATATCACCACTACCCCTGCCCATGGGATACAACCATTCCCGACCCGTATTTTGACCCAAGACCATGAGAGGGGGAAGATGTCAGCACTAATTACCGTATTAGCAGTCATAGTTTTATTTACAGTTTAGAAACTTTACAAAAGGAAGAAGGGGCGTGCCATCGGGTGCGCCCCTTTAGTTTTGCCATCACAGCCCCCGTCCATCGTCACTTTTGACGGCTCTTGTTAGCCCCGCTCGCTCCGTACCGACCTTCCACTCACTACGCATTTTGCTTCTTGGGGTTGCACCTCCAAGAAAGCAAAAAACTTCGTTCGTTCCAGACGGTACTCCGCTCGCAGTCTGCTCGTTCATTCCAGGAATGAACTTCGCAGCCCCGTGTGACATTAATATTGTCGCGGTAAACTGCAACCATGAATAATGAAATACCACACGCTGTTCGTTACCCAGACTACGGAGTTCCGTACAAAGTCATCGCCAAACACTCATGGGCGTCGTACATTCTCAGCTATGCCTCTTTTGTTACTAGAACACGCCCACCGGGCATTTTTACGCTCGAGGATTACCGTGAGTTTCGCGTTGGAGAAGTACGTACCGACAAATGGCGCAAAGGCATCAAGACGCTTGTGTCTTGCGGGTACATGACTGAGTTTCTCGATGGTTCCGTACAAATAACCGCTAAAGGCGTTGATGCAGCCATCAGGATTGGCAAACGCAATGCAGCATCACGGGTTGGAGCGCCTAGAGAAGATGACTACTGATAATCGCGCCACACGCCTTCGTTATCGTCTCTACCATCCCAGTAGGTGCAGATGCTGCCTAAATGTTTTGCCGCAACATCGATAGCTGGAAATTCTTTCGGGAGAATTTCGTCGAGACCTTCTAGCCACCCAGCGGCCCACATCTCTTGAGACATGTGTTCCATTAATCTTGGGAGCATCCATCTAACCGCCTGGAGAAGTTCGGCATACTGTGCTTCAGTTTTGTGTCCAACATCTAAAGACGTGTGCAATTCGGTCCATGACCGCGCTATGTCTTCATTGTCATAAAAATGCTCTTCGCCCATTGTTTTCCATTCCTAAGCGTATTAGACTCGTTATCGAAATGGATAATAGCACTCTCTTCTTATGGGACGACCACCTAGCGGCTTCTTTTCCGTACGACGCCGAGCAGGTAGCCCAAGTAAAAGCTGTTCCAGGAGCAAAGTGGGACAAGGTAGCCAAGGTGTGGCGAATACCCATGACAAGCATCCATGAAGCTCGAGAGTTCGCTGAGCATAACCTTTTTCAGATTGACAACGAAGTACTCAAGTTTAATTTGCCGGAGTCTTCCAATAAAGCCGCGGGTGTATACATCGACGACGATTGGGTGTATCTAAGCTTCCTGTATGACCCCGTAAAGGTCAGGTCAGTCAAATCGTTGCCATCAGTAACATGGCATCCACCGACAAAAGCATGGAGAGTTCCACTCGCTGCCATACATGACGCCATTGCATGGGCGGATAAGTTCGAGGAGCCGATAGCCGAGCGAGTCATGACCGTTGCTGCCGTGATGGAAAAAAGCAAAAACGAGACCATAGCAGCATCCCGCGCACGCGATGCAGAGATAGACATACCAAACCTTCAAGGAGAACTGCTGCCGTATCAACGGGCCGGCGTTAAGTATGCGGCAAACGCAAGACGATGTTTTATCGCTGACGATATGGGTCTAGGAAAAACAATGCAAGCCATAGCGACCATGGAGTACGTCATGGACTCGTACCCAGCCGTGGTCGTGTGTCCTCCGACGCTGGTGTTGAACTGGGCCAAAGAGTATGAAAAGTGGTTACCGCTTCGACGTGTCGCAACGGTGTCTAACCGTAAAGACATGCCGGAACCAGGAACCTACGATGTGCTCGTTGTTGGTTACAGCAACATCGACCATTGGCAAAACCAGTTGAAAGGACATCGCTCATATGTATTCGACGAGTCACACTACGCAAAGACTCCAACGGCAAAGCGAACAAAAGCCGCTATTAAGATGGCACGGTCAGCCCCCAAGGATGGTTTGGTCCTTTGTCTTACCGGAACACCAATTACCAACCGACCCGCAGAATACGCAAGTCAACTTGACATTCTCGGTCAACTAAATAAGTTTGGTGGCCTTTGGGGTTTTTATCGACGATACTGCGCAGCGTTCCGTGACAGATTCGGACAGTGGCATATCGACGGCTCGTCCCACCTAGATGAACTAAACGACATGCTCCGAAGCCAGTGTTATATTCGCCGGATTAAAAGTGACGTGCTTGAAGAGTTGCCACCGGTCCGACATTCAAAGATTGTCGTAACTCCCAATCCGACGGCCATGGCGGAATACGTCAAAGCTGAAGACGACATTATTGAGTACATGGCTAATCGTGCCAAAGAGTTAGCAAAAGAACTCGGCAAGTCTCCTTACTCTGCTGCCGTCGTGGCCCGTATCAAAGCAGAGTCCAACGAACACCTAGTTCGCATATCGGTGCTCCGAAGACTGGCTGCCAAAGCAAAGATGGATGCCGTTAATGAGTGGATAGATGGGAAGCTAACTGCGGGAGACAAAGTTGTTGTTGCCGCACACCATAGAGAAATAGTTGACGCTATAGCCAAGAAGTATGGCGGGTTAAAGATTCAGGGCGGCATGAAGGTTGAAGACGTAGAAGAGAATAAAAGAATCTTTCAGACGGGGTCTATTGATGAAGCGCCCGTGATGGTGCTCTCAATCCAAGCTGCCAAGACAGGCCACACACTTACGGCAGCACAGGATGTTGTGTTCGTTGAAATGCCATGGACACCCGCTGATGTTGACCAAACCTATTCACGTTGCCACAGAATTGGACAAAAAGGCTCTGTTATGTCAACCTATATTCTTGCAGAGGGCACCATTGATGAAAAAATCTACAACCTCATTGAATCCAAGCGTGATGTAGTGAATCAGGCAACCGAAGGTAGCGATGTAGAATTTAATGATGGTAATCAACAGCTTGTTCTGGATTTTCTTGCCGAAGGCTTACGCCGGAGCAAGATAAATGGAATGGATGAATGACGCTGAGTGGGAAACCGAGTGGCACATATTTTTCATGCTTGAAAACAAGCTTATTGAATACGTCGGTACAAACGACAAGAGTGAAGCGCTCTTCAGGATTACTCCAGCTTTTCTAGAATTTTCACGCATAATCGTTGATATGTTTGAAGACGATGAAGATTAATAAGAAGAGTGCACCGCAGCGAAACGTTGTTGAAATCGTAAAGACGGGCGGTTGGGGAAGTGTCGAATATCACCACAAGCTTGATTGCGGCCACACCGAGGTGCGCAAACGCTACGCCCCTACAAGCGTTATCTCATGTACCGGGTGCGTTAAGGCACAAATGGCCGAAGATACGTTGGCACAGCTTTCTGTTAAGCCCGCCGTCTTTGTTGACTTTGCGGATATTCACGATGAGCTCACTACTGAAATTGCGTCTTACGAGCAAGACATAGCAAGAACCAGGGCGTCTTTAGCAGCAGCCCTTGGTGTAACCGTAGGGGATGTAGAACTGATTGTTACCGAGAACGATAACGGTCAACTCTCTATATCGCAAGCAATGGTGTTTTTAGGGCCGTCATCTATCAACAATCTCATCAAGACGGTCAATTGAGTCATTGATTTCTGCCTGAATTGTGTAGGCACGCGTTCCCGGACCAATGGGGGTCACTGAGTTGATGTTGAACTCATGTATGAGGAGATTGCGAACAAGCCAATGTAGCGGGTATGACCGTGGGTCTTTTGCGTTCTTCTTACGAAACTCGGCACAGTAGGCCATCGCGCGCTTCTTTAGACCAGGCGTGACGACATTGTCTTCAATGCAACGTCGAACTCCATCCCAGCCACCCGAGGCATACTGCATTATTCTTCCGTCGAGGTCGTAGTCTGCCCATAGTCTTCGTTGGGCGTCGATGTGGGGGAAGCATTCGTATAGTCGGTCATAGAACTCTGGTTCCGTACGGCAGACATCATTGAGTCTTCGAATTGCCACAGCATGCAAAGGTATACCAACCCGGGTATTAGACCCTGTAAGCGCAGCGAGGTCATAGTACTCACAGTACGACGCACCGTGCTCTTCAGTAATGAATTTAAGCACATCATCTGTTGTCCAATCATATATAACTTTGGCAAACCGAAGAGGTATGTTTTTCTTCATCTTGTAAGGGGTGACAATATAGTTCTCGTGCAGTTTTTGCACACACGAGCGGTAGCGAATCATTGACTCGTTTGCTCGTACACCTGTAATGAATGCCACTCGACCTTTTTTACCTTGCATTGTGTAGTAGTCGATTGATTGTGGCAGCACTTCGCCCGGGATTAGCCCAAAGTCTTCTGCCGTAATCGCCCAAGGTGGTATTTCGCGAACTAGACGACCTTGTGATTGACGGTATGGCGACCACAGTAAGCAGTACTCACGACGACCAAGCACCCATACCTCTTGACCGGATGGCAAGCAGTACCACTCCATGTCTACCCAGTCATAGTTGCGCACTTCTTCTATGAACTTGATGACGGTAGGTGAAACCATCTCTTCGTCGCGGAAGATTACCTTTACCGGTCCGAGTCCTCGTTCTTCATGAATTTCCTTAGCCAAGTAAAGAACAGCTGTGCTGTCTTTTCCTCCAGAAAACTGAACGCAAACAGTATCAAAAGTATCATAAACGTGTCGCATTCTTTGTCGTGCTGCATCCACGCAGGACATGTCTAAAAATAGTCTCTGACGCGTCATTTGGTTACGTTATCGAAGTTCTTAAGCTTGCGATAAGCGTTATGGTAAGCATTCTCAAGCGTCTCAGCAGAATCGCATTTTGTAGTCGTCTTCGTTACAAGACTGTGTGCGTGAATTGTAAACATGCCTGCAGCGTACTGAATTACATATTCATAGTTGTTTAGAACAAACCACTTGGTGTACTGAGTGACAGTCGAGCTGTCCTGCATTGAGTGAGTTTGTTGTCCGTGTCCGTATTTTACGGGCATATATACCTCCAAAAGAAATGTGGGGCTGGTATACTTTTAAGCAACACCAGCCCCACACTCTAGAATCTATTATAGCGACCGTGCCTCTCGGACACAATTATCGCTACACCGCGTTAAACGGTATGCCATCCAGCTGTTGAGCTAGGAGTTGACGTCGACACCACTGGGAAGTCGTTCGAATCGTACGCCCATGGACGAACCTGCAAGAGTGGCTCACCATTAACCCACTTGTTGAAAGCAGAGATGATGGTCGCAGCTTCCAGGACGTTCTTGCCTGACTGGCCTTTGCGCTTGGAGCCACCACGCCCGAACCATTGACGGAGTGCCAACGCAGGGTTTCCGTGAGAGAGGCCAACACCAGTCTCTATCGCATAACAGAACTGAGCTACTTCGTGACCGCTGTATCCTGCCTTCTGACGGTCCTGAAGCATGATGCAATACGCGATTACCCACGCACTGTTGATGCCTCCTACCACAGAATTAATGCGACACGCAGTTTGGTGTGCTTCTTGAAGAAGGTCGTGGTTTGCGTTCACGTACTGCAGGATGTCTTCTGCGGTAACAAGGTTCAAGGTAGAGCGGACGGTTGGGCTAAACCCAGCTTCCATTGCTACGAGGATGCGCGCGGCTGGCTGGATGTTGTGAGTGTTCTTATATCCAGCAACGGACAGTACATCTGCATAACTACGAGTCTTACCACGGTCAATTGTGGAGAATACATTCTGAGGAAGACCCAACACTAAGACTGTGTCGAACGCTACTCCGGATGCAACACATGCACTAAGGCGGTGTTGACCGTTTAAGAGAACGAGCTTGTTGTCGTCTTTGATTCCTACTTGAATGGACTCACCGTTGAACACATACTGCCCACGCGATAACACGTCTGCATACTGCTTTACGCGGCTCTGAGAAAGTGGTCGGTTTTCTCCGTTGATTGTTTCCAGCATTGCCTGTGCAAGCTCTGGTGTGACAGTCGCCTTGAGTACTGCACCTGGCTGTGTCAATGACGTGACAACGATGTCATTCATCGTTAGGCCTTGTGTTTGTTGACGGTACGAGCCAAGAGTTTGAACCCCAGTGCTTGCAATTTTTACGGTGTCTGCCGTATCAGTCGCGGATGTCTTCGCCGCGTCGGTTCGCTTAATAATCATTAAGTTTCCTTTGGGTAGGACCCAGGCACTACGCCAGGGCATGAAGTAAATATATACACGAGTTCCAGAACTTTGCAACCCCCTTACCATAAAAAATCTTGCGCCCACAGCAAACCCTTGCTGCTATTGTAATTCAAGGTAAACATATGAGTCATGAACTGGATTTCACAGAAAAGGGCAAGGCCAGAATGGCTTATGCCACAGGAGGTGACAGGGTAATCCCCTGGCATCGTCTTGGTGTCCCAATGAAAGGCCTTCAAACCCTTGAAGCGATGCTTGAGGCAGCCGAAGCCGACTATGACGTGTTATTAACACGTGTAGCCGCAGTAGATGACTCCGGAGAATTGATACGCAATTCCGACGGCTCTGTCGTCATTATCGAGGATAGTCGCGCCACTGTAAGACAGAACACTGACGGGTCCATAAACCCCATTGCAACTGTTGGCACAAGATACGTGGTTCGTCAAAACAGGGAAGTACTAGAGCGCGCATTAGCCGTTGTTGGCACGTCTTCTGGTGATGCGGTCATGGATACGGTCGGCGTGCTCAAGGGTGGTGGACGTTTCTTCTCGACCATAGAGCTTGGCGCTACATTTGTGGACCCCGCAGGTGTTAATGACAAAATCGCCAGGTACCTAGTTGTGTCAACAGGACATGACGGCGTGTGGCCAATCAGGTACGCAAACACCGACATTAGGGCCGTGTGTCAAAACACTGTTGTTCTTGGTTTGAGAAATGCGGAACGCGTGTTCACTGCTAGACACACACGCAATGTCGACACAGTATTAGATGACGCCCGAACCGTTTTGCGTTTATCTACAGAATGGACTGACAAGTTCCGTATCGAAGCCGAGCGAATGTTAAGCATTAATGTGCCGCTGCGAAGTAAAAAACTTAGCGATGTTTTAAATGGTGTTTTCCCAGTGGGCAGAGACGAATCATCCCGACAGAAAAAAAACAGAGAAGATACTCTTGACAGCGTGCTCTCGATATATCTAAACGACCGTAATGCGGGAAGCTTTGGATTTAACGGATGGTCTATATATAACGCGATTGCTGAATACTTTGACCATGTTCGCACGGACGACAAAATAGGAAATGCAATGGCGTCCATGGACGACACATCAAGCGTTACGCAGAAGAAGTTGCTTACTCACTCTCTGGTGCTAAACTAAGTGGATGGCTAGAGACTTTTTCCCTGAAGATATGTTTGACTGGGAAGACGATGACGACGACATCGAAATAAGCACTGAGGAGATGTCCCAGGACGAAATCGATGACATCGACGACGCATGGATACTTCATCGCCAGCGACAAATAAACTCATTTGTAAAGGCAGCTTTCGAAAACGACGGTGTTGCCGCAATGACCGATTTGCTATTAGCAATTGAAAAAAACACAAACTGGCGTCTTGAAATAATTGCAGACAAAAGCGGTCTTGAGTCAATGACGTTCCACATGTACGACGCATTCGATGAACATCTATGGGAGCACTTCGTTAATTCCGATGACTATCGCGAAATGGTATACGACATCGCCAACGTGTCAAACCGTAAGGCTCAAGTGTTTGTCGAAAAACATCTTGGTCGTCAAACAAGCATTAGCGGTCGAATAGCTTATGGACTACGTCGCCTTGCTCAAATCTTTGAATAGAGATTGCTATTTTGGCAGTAAGCCTGTAATCTTTCTTTAATCAAGGGAGGCCACATGGGCACACGCGGAGTACGATGGGTTGTCCCATTCGAGGAACAGCCACCACAGAATGGTGCATGCACTGGTTACCCAACAGAATGGTGGTTTCCAGAACGCCATGCAAAAGGAGTTCGCTATCGTGACTTGGTCGTTGCAAAAGAGATTTGTGCCGGTTGCCATGTCCGTGTTGAATGTTTAGAGTATGCAATCTCATCGGTAGAACCGTACGGCATCTGGGGTGGGTTGAACATCGAAGCAAGAGACGCGATAGCTCGTCAGAGAAAAGCAAATGGCACCTTAAAGCTATTTACAAAGGTTGCCGTTCATGAACCAAATTTCTAAGCCTGTCGATACGGTCCTAAACCTGCTAGAGGGTGTAAGACAAACTGGTCGCAATCAGTGGATGGCGCGCTGTCCGTGTCGTAACGACGACGCCAACCCCTCTCTTGCTATTTCGCAGAACGATGAGGGTACTGCGCTAATGCATTGTCATCGAGGAAATTCATGTTCACTCGACGAGATATGTAAATCAATCGGCATGGAACCACGTGAACTTTTCTCCGAAGACGATGATGAATGGTTGCCTGCACCAAAGTTTGCTCAAGACACCCGTAGTGCTCCTGCTAAGCGCAACGTTGGTAAGAAGGTTGAGAAGATTTATCCCTACTATGACGAAGATGGAGTGCTTCTTTACGAGAAAGTGCGCTTCCGTCTAGATGATGGTGGTAAATCTTTTGCTAATCGTCAGCCAGACCCTGAACGTGCGGGTGAATATATATGGAATCTTAAAGAGCCTGCTGTGCGACGCGTGTTGTATCGCCTACCTGAAGTAGTCAACGCAATTGCCAAAGGTGACCCCGTGTGGCTTGTGGAAGGTGAAAAAGACGCCGACACGCTCGTTGACCTAGGTATTTGTGGCACAACCATGGATAGTGGTGCGGGGAAGTGGGACCAGTCGTATACGGATTTATTAGCAGGCGCGCATGTTGAAATTGTTGCGGACAATGACGAAGTAGGTCGACAGCATGCTCTCGCTGTTGCGGCAAAACTTAAGGCTGCAGGTGCTCGTGGATGCAATATATGGGTATCACCCGTAGGTAAAGACATCTCTGACCACATTGTTGCTGGTAAGTCAATTGACGACTTGGTGGGTGTTGATTTCTACGAGCGTGCAGACTCTCTTCCTGATTTGGTTGAGGGTGATGAGCCAACCCCTGAAGACACTGTGCTTGAAAAAATTCTAGACGTGTTTGCAAAAGAGAAGTTGACACTTCAGCAGAAAATCAATCGTTCCGTGTTGTTGCTTAACAGCGCTGACGATACGAAAATATCAGACAGACCTGGCCGCTTAGTGGTGTGGCAAGATTTCTTAGAGGAAGCAGATGATGACACATACGATTGGGTTATTCCGGGTGTTTTGGAACGCGGCGAAAGAGTTATGGTTGTTGCTGCCGAGGGCGTCGGCAAGACAATGTTGGCCCGCCAAGTCGCATTGTGTGCAGCGGCTGGGATACACCCATTCACGTTTCAGAAAATCCCACCCATCAGAACGCTGACAATAGACCTAGAAAACCCTGAGAAGATTATTCGCCGTACGTCACGTAGCATCATGGCTCAAGCCATGCGTCACTCAGGGGTTAAAAAGGTAGACGCGCACTTGCTCGTAAAGCCTGATGGCTTAGACCTAACAAGCGCCAAGGACAGAATCCTTATAGAGCAGTACATAGAGATGGTCAAGCCTGAACTCATATGTCTGGGCCCAATGTATAAATCATTCGTTGATAACGGAACCCGTACGAGTGAAGCATTGGCCATAGAAGTTGCAAAGTATCTTGACATGATTCGCGATGTATACAAGTGCGCACTTTGGCTTGAGCATCACGCTCCACTGGGGAGCAGCGGTGCGTCACGAGACCTACGTCCTTTTGGTTCGTCCGTATGGTCACGTTGGCCCGAATTTGGCCTAGCACTAACACCAGACCCCACCAACCCAAGCGGGTATGTGTACAACGTTGGGCACTTCCGTGGAGCCCGTGACCAGCGTGATTGGCCGACCCAGATGGCTCGTGGTGCAGATTGGCCGTTTGTAGTACTAGAATTTAGTAAGCACTCTTCTTAGGACCCATATGGCTGAAAAATCGAGCAATTTAACGCGTGAGTTCCTTGCCGAGCGAGATTTACGAATATTCAAGATGCGTCAGGCTGGCGTTCCGCATGGTGAAATAGCGCGTCGATTTAACATAACTATGAAAGCTGTCAGCAGCGCCATTAGTCGTCAGTTGGAAAAGCTCAATAGAGAAGCGTTGTTGGCCTATCCGGAAGTGCTTCGAATGGAGCTTGAACGCCTTGATGCATTACAGCAAGCAATATGGCCCATGACGCAACATCGTAAGGTCGCGCAGAATGACGGCACTGAAGTGCAGATAGAGCCAGACTTGAAAGCCATTACTTCTGTTCTGTCCATCATGGATAGGCGCGCAAAGCTTCTAGGCATGGACCAGAATAACCTGAACGTTAACGTAGACGTAGGTGGGCGCACTCCAGCCCGTGCCACCCTGGCTGACGCAATTCCAAGGTCAGCAGCTGAGGAATTTAGTCCTGAATCAGAAGCACGCAAGATGTTGGAGCTAATGGGTAAATCAGGTGTTATGCCAATGGACTATGTTGAGTCTATTCTTAATAGAACAAAACAATTAGTAAATATAGACATCCCGGACGACGACATTGTCGATGCTGAGGTTGTTGAGGAGGAATTACCCGATGAGTGAAGACAATATTGATGCAGCCATGCAGAAAGTGGCTCAATCTATGAAGCCAACCCGTAAGCCTAATGCCGGCGGCAGTGAGGGTGAACCAGCGCAGAAGCAGGTTCTCATCCGTACTACAGAGGTCGACCATGAGAGATGGAAAGAAGCAGCTGAAAAGAGCGGCATGTCTATGTCTGAGTTCATAAGAATGGCTGCTAACGATGCTGCTGAAAAGTTAGGCGAATGTCAACATCCTATGGAGAATCGCAAGACTTACCCGTGGGCTTCATTCTGCCTTTTGTGCAACGCCCGTTTAAGTGGTTGAGATGCCTGATTCTGGACATGAATACGTTCAGTCGCTTCTTTTAGCCGCAGAACACAGAACTAAAACTCATTACGAGCGTTTGGGCCAGGCGTTCTTTAATGTTCTTGTTTCTGAGCACCCAGAGATTGCAAACGCTATTGTTGCTACAGAATTTGACCCATACTATAGCAAAGAGGTTAACAATTCGATAACGGAAAAAGTTGCTAGACTGTATGACGGAGCGAAAGACTGAATGGAGGGCACATCCGATGAACGAACTCACTGATAAGAACTTCGATGCATTTATACGCTCGTCAGACAAGCCCGTGGTTGTTGACGTGTGGGCGTCTTGGTGCGGTCCCTGTTCGTTCTTTACTCCAATCATTGAAGAAGTTGCCCGTGAGCATGCGCAGCATATTTCTGTTGGCACCCTAAACGTCGACGACTACCCGGAGATTGCGCAGCGCTATAGCGTGATGAGTATTCCTACAGTTCTTATATTTGTTGATGGCCGGGTTGACAAGCAGATTGTCGGCGCGTACCCCAAAGATAAGTTCGTAGAGAAGATAAGCCAGTACCTCGGCTAGCAGCTTTTAACCGTAACTCAATTGACAGGAGCGCAAATGAGTAAAAAAACAGAAATAATCCGCAGGGCCTTAAACAACAAAGGCATCCCAATTACTGCCGATATTCCCGAACACATAGAGACAGTTCTTCGCTTAAGCGGTTACAAAATTAAAAAGCGCAAACCAAAAACCCGCGCTTAAAGACACTTGTCATGAATCAAACTGATGTAGTAATTCTGCGTTGCTGCAGAGACTGGCCCGTGCATGTTCATAGTGCTTATGGACATATGGGTAGATGCGGAGTATGCAGAGAAGTCCCAAAGCTCGTATTGGAGCTTTACCCAGAGGAGAAGTATGCCCGCAATCAAGTGGGTCATACTTCTCCTTCCGAGGTTTAACGTACTGGACAGGCCCCCGTAGAGCAGTCATCCAGGTCTAACATGCCACCCGTGGCTGATTGTAGAGGGATTGTGAAGTCAATCTTTGACACACTCTTCTCGTACTGTTCCTTTGTTATCTCCTCATATGGAGGAAGTGGGAAGTTGTGGTCGGCATGAAGCAAGAACGACACACTCTTTACGCTTGAGTCATAGTTGGCTGTTAGCCACTCCTTAATAGACGAAAGCTCTTCCTTGCGGTAGTACACAGTGACGGAGACAGCGTTGTCTGCCCACTCTGTCTGCATCTTCTTAACCCACTCAAGCTGTTGTATTGCTGTCATCTCAGAGGCCAGTACTGAACCCGCAGGTGATTGGCAAGGGAACTCAACAACGTAACGAGTGTGGTCTTCGCGTCCATCAATACCAATGTCCCACTGAACTTTGTATCCACGCTTGCGACATGCGTCTACAAGAGCGTCTGCTGCACCAAAGCGAACACGACGAATGTAGTAAGGAGCGAATGCAGGGTGAATACCAGGTGTTACGCCTGGGAGAAGCGACAATGTTCCAGATGGTTGAACTGTTGTGAGACGAACAGATGTAGGGAACCCATGCTCCTTTGAGTATTCCTTGTCCAGTGCTTCGAGCTTCTTGTATGCAGGCGACAACCATGAAACCTGCTCTTCTGTGCACTGAAGGATACCCGTGATGCTTTGGCCGAGACGTGCGTTTTTGCGAACGATGTCTGTGGTTTTGTCGTATGGGTAGTTCATGCGTGTAATGCTCTTCTGCACCATGTACAGAAGTTCTGATACTTCACAGAACTGCTCGTATGACTCGATGTTTGGGAGGAAGAGGGTTGACAGGTTGCATGACTCGCCATCACCAAGACCAATCTCGGCACATGGGTTAAAGCCTTCGATGGTGTTGTCTACCTTGCGCTCACCAAGACGCCCGTACGAACGCGCAAGACGACGATTGACGAGACCATATGGTTCTCCAGAACCGTCATATCCCTTCCACAGTTCTGGAAGAATCTCATCAAAGTGGTCAGCATAGATACTGTTGTTTGAGTTAGCTCTGTATGCAGGAACGTTACCCGTAGACCAATTCTTTGCACGAATGAAAAGAACATCGTCTGGGTCGCCAATAGCAATCTGTGCAGAACGGCGTGAAGAGCCTGATACAACAATCTTTCCGATGATGTTGCAGATGTCAAGCACGTCGATGCTACGAAGCTTCTTGCCTTCACGATTCTTCATTACCTTGCAGATGTCTTCGATGCCATCAATCAGTGCACCAGGACCAGATGCTGTTCCTCCGAACGTCTTAAGTGGTGCGCCAAACTCACGAACCAAGATGGTGGAGTACGAGAAAGACTTACCCGTGTCGAAATATGACTTCAGTACGCTGTGCAGAAGGCGACGCCATCCAGTACGTGAGTCCGGAACAATAATGTCTGCGTCATTGGAGCGTTCGTGTGTGATTGTTACATTCGGCTTTATCTTTGGAAGCTCATGTATCTTTGAGCGTTCAACAGAGAAACCAACGCCTCCACCAAGCATGAGGTAATCAAACAAGAGTTCAAAGTCTTCTACTGCTTCGATGTTTGTGAAGTAGCAGTTGTTAAGTGATGTGCCACTGAACTGCTTAACTAGTGGTGTGCCTAGTTGCCATAGTGCGCGACCTGAGAGCGAGCAACGTAGATAGAACATGTGGTCAAACAGTTTTTCTGCTTGTTCCTGTGTGAGTGGTGCGCCAATTTCGATAGCACCATCAATAGCCCGTACGATACTTTCTGTCCAGGTTTCATTGCGACCTAGTTCTTCTATACGCCGACTGTACGTTCTTAAATACACCACTTCACCAAGACCACCAAAACCCCACGGAGTTTGTTTTTGTGAATAGGAGGATAAAAATTCGGGCGTAAATACTGACATTGCCTTGCTTTCTGTTGTAGTTCTCGTAAGTAAGAGACTCTATTCTACAACAGCACCCGTGAGCAAGTCAGTCTAGAATTCCTAGCTCTTTTGCTTTTTCAACTGTGACATAACTTCCTTTGTGATGCACAATTACACGAGCTTTAGTAAAGGGAGTTATTTGCCTGTCTTCGTAAATGTCTTCTTCAACAAGGATGGTTTGTATGTCCTTCATTGTTTCGAGAGTGCCGTCAGTAAATGCTATGTGATTAATGCCGACTGGTTCGTAGCCTTCATGTTCATTGCAGTCACCACTTGGATGCTGGCATACAGGACAAGCTTCACGTCCTGCTCTAAGTATGGGTATGCCATAGACTTGGTCTTGGCTTCTAAAGGTATCGCTCACATATCCAGCTTACACTGGGTCACCCGTAGGCTATTAGCGCTTAAACCAGGAAAGAACCCTCTTCTTGAGCGAAGAAGTAACGATGTCGTTGGCGTAGATTACTTTGCCATTAACTGTTGCGCTGATGTTTGCAGAATCGTTTTGAAAGACGTTCCAAATAGCTTCACCATCAATGGCAGTAGTTGTTGTGGTCGTCTTGGATGCTGAAGTGACACCCGTAGCCTTTTCTGTCAATGCATCTTTTGCAACAGACTTCTTTGCGACGGTCTTCTTTGAGGCAACAGCCTTCTTGGCTGGCTTCTTTGAAGCAGCTTTCTTCGCAGGTTTCTTTGAAGCAGCAGCCTTCTTAGCTGGCGTCTTCTTTGTCGCCTTCTTGTCGGTTGCTTTTGTTGTCTTTGATTGCTTGTTCTGAGCCATAAGTAAGACTTTAGTACCGACAACAACACCCGTGGCGTAAGTAGCGCTAGTATTGACATATGGGAATTGCTTTATACAGGCATCGTCTTGACAAGATTGCTATCTCTTTGATGAGTGCACAGAAGGCAAAAGAGGACTGCGTTAAAGAGTACGGCATTGGCGAAGATATGCCTATGTCAATCTTCTGCTGGAAGGAGGACAGGATAGAACTTGTGCTGTCCCTGGCTGAGCCACCTGGGAAGAAGAACCCCCTACGACGATTCAAGAACGTTCAGGATGGGCTGTGTATTGCTAGGAAAGGGTGGGGTATAGACGCCTTCACTATGGTGGCAGAGGGGTGGGTAAGTACCAATCCTGAGGCAACGTCAGGTAGGGAGCTGAGCGAAGTCTATGTTGAGGAAAACTCACCCGTAAGCGAATGTTTGGCTTTGACTCACGTGGAAAACGATGAAGTAACCTTCCTTGCTACGCCTTATCGCCAGACCTGGGGTCGCAAGGTTCAATGGGAGGATGAGCTGTACTTTCCTGGAGAGACAAAGGTTAGGGGTCAAGACGCTATGTATCCAAACCTATTCTTCAAGGTACTCAGCGAGGTGCAATACGATGAGCCTCCTGAGGATGAGGCGACCTACTACTCAGCGCTGGGTGATGGACTACTTCAGCTCGGGTTCGCTTGTCAGTGGATGTGACACCCGTGGGCCTTTAGGGCGCAAAGTGTGGAGGGATTCGGCTGTCGTCCTTAGTGAACACGTCAGCAATGTGTATTGCCTCGCGAGGTATTGTTCCTGAGTAGGTATAAGAAACAAGTCCTGCAGGTAGAGCGCCTGCTGCAGATGCCTGAGCTTCTGCTTCGTTGACTGATAGCTTGCTTACGTCTAGATGACGGACATTTATACCTAGTACTTGTGCTGTGTCAAAGGTTTTCTTGTCGATGTTTGGGGTTCGCACTCCATTGATGGTCTCAATTGTTATTTCCCCAAGGCGAGAGAATCCTCGGATGGCCACAAACCCTGCTGCATAATGAGGTTCGTTGGCTAGGTTGACCACCCCTTCAGTGTTGTGCTGTAGTCCTGATACAAGAATTGCGTTAACAGAGTCTGGAAACGTAGCATGGTACAGGGTGTCTGGGAGCATTGCGTTTTCCAAGATACACAGCCTTTCTTGGTATTGTATATATCGCGTTGAACATAGTCTAGGAGCGACGGCATCAACTGTCAATAGCGAATAGTAATATATTCATAGTTTTTGTCAGAGTAGGCACGCCGGCCTTAACCAATCACGCCGGCCTTAAATACATATAGATATAAACGCTTTCCCCTCGATTATGAGTTCGCCGTAACGGGGCTTCCTTAAACTTTCTCGTGCCCGCCGGTGTGTGTGTGGGAGCGCGCGATATTGTTTACAGCTCTCATGTTTCCGCTGGATTTATCCAAACCACAGGTGTATAGTGGTGTCATGTCGGTCGACAATACACCTAGTAATGGCTTAAAGCACACATTTGCAGCAGTGGCTCCATACAATACTCGTCCCCTCACGGTAGAGTCTGCAATAGCCTCAATCACTGCGTACAACAGGACAAAAGAAGCGCATGGTGGAACAGTCCCATTCGATTGGAATATTGTTCTCACTTCTGAGCTAATGTTGGATGTTCTCAGACGCATCGTCAAATTCTCATAGGCTCTGATAGCTCAATCGGATAGAGCAACAGACTTCTAATCTGTAGGTTGTAGGTTCGATTCCTACTCAGGGCGCTAAATGAAACACATCATTCACGTACATCAGCAAAAGATTCGCAAGTCACTTGACGCGATTATCGACAGAACCTATAAAGGCTCTAAACATAGTCGTGGTCTTACTGTTCTTTGTCCAAACTGCGGTCACGAAGCTGCCAAGATAGTCCAATCGGACATTCCTGACTCATGTGGCGCTAGAGTGTGGATAGAAGCTCAGGAGACACGTTATGGATAACTCTAAAAAGCCTAGAACCGTTGCTGAAGTTGTTGAAATATTGCAGCGCGGTTCTCAATTCTCTTTCGTAATCGATGATGGCGAGGCCATGCGCGAAGCCGCTGTAATCATCGAGAATTTACAGTCCCAGGTAGAAGAGCTTTTGCCATATATGCAGTCATACATTCGTGCAGGGCTGCAGCTAGGACCGGCTCCTGATGGCCACCAGGACGATTGTGACGACTGTAAGTGGTATCAAAACTCTCTAGCACTAGCTGAGCGCTGGGGTGCCGGCGAACCAAATGCTGGGCAATTCAAGAGGGGCTAAATTACAACAGCCGTCTGTGTACCCGGATAAATTTATCTGACTTTTGCTATAGACAAAGTCGGAATCCACGGGTAGTGTTTTGTTCATGGACTACACACATGAAAACCTGTTGCGGGATATGGAAATGCTGCGCAGACTTGAGTTAATAGAAGTTGTTGGCGTTCAGCCAGATGGCGAATGGCTATGGGCACCTACGCAAAAATCTCTTTCTATGACTGAAGAAGAAAGAGAAAATTTAATCTTGGGTGATTACTTAGAAGATTGACGCTTCCAGCGCATCTGGTAACCGCGGCGTCGTTCGTTTTTAAATAGAGCATTTGGTTGCTCAATATCCGGCAGACTGAGTATTTGCTCCAGCCGGTGTTTTTGTTTTCTTTCCCGCTCGTATTCCCTACGTTTTTCGGGGTCGTTCAGTGGCATTATCCTCCTTATCGGATGCTTTCAATAAGATATCACGAAGCAAGTAGGACATATTGTTATAGACATCAAATGCTGCTGTAAATTCAGCAGTTTGGTCTATGGCTTGAGCTAGACGATTCATGGTCATCTCGGCCATGTCTTCGTGAAAAATAAATTCTTCTATGACTTTTTCGACAAGTTTATTTACGTCAATATCCTCTTTGCGGATACCTAAGTGTTTTGCAAGTTCGTCGTCTAGAGACATCGTCCATCCTTGTAAATAAAAAAGCCTAGAGGAATACTACCCCTAGGCTTCTCTATGCACCAGCAAATTTATGACACATGGCTGGTCTATGTTTGCCATTTTTCCTTCATTTCTCCCCTCTCATTAGTGCATCTGGAGGCCGTCTTTCGACGACCCCCAAACACTAGTATTTTGCCTGTGCATTACTCATCGTAGGACAGGCGGACTACGAGTCGTACTCCTCATTTAGCATTAGTTCGGACACCTGCGCCGGCAAGAGTAAGAATCCCTTTGCAGGATTATCACTCGAGGAAGCGAAAGTCGTTTTACTAATTGCCGAGTAGTTCTTACGAAGATAGCGCTTAATTCTGTCAGTTGCAACTACTACAAAAGCACCATCTAAGTGATATTGGTAAACCCACCATTTTGCTGTCGTCACATTGATTCCGCTGAGGGTCCAGATTTCTTCTCCGTCTGGAGTGCAGCGGCGTCCGGGCCACTGTTCTGTCTCTATAACCATTTTCCCGTTGCGGTATCTATCGGTCTTAACTTCAATGTCACCTGAGGCAATGTCTTGGATAAATTTAGCGATTAATCCTTCGCCCTGTTCTCCGAATTGCAGGTCTTTGAGAAAGTTAGGAGCGGGGATATCGTATTTGGGGAAGTAGCCAGACATGTGCCATTCCTATCAGGTTTGTTGAAGCAAAACAACTAATAAAAAAATTTTGTTTATAGGTTGCGGGCTTTATGAGTAGGCGCTAATCTGGGGCTATTCCAAAGGAGGAATCTAATGCCAAGCAAGAAACCGCGTTCATATTCCGAACTAAAGCAATCAGGCCAGGTAAAAAGAGGTCGTAAAAAGACCGAACTATCTGCAAAAGAAGTTGCTTCTCGCAAAGAGAAAGAGCGCATAGCAAATCGCCAGCGCCAAGAAGCACGTCGTCGTGCGGCAATGGTGTTGCAGCATGCGTATCATGCAGAATTCTCTGAGCTGTATCGCCAAGAGCTCGCAAACATTCAATCTGAAGACATTTAAATCTCATAAAGATGTTGTCTCTTACTATTCGAATACAGGGCTAAATGCTGGCCCTTGTAGCTCAGTGGTAAGAGCAGCATCCTTATAAGATGTTGGCCGTGGGTTCAATTCCCATCAAGGGCACTTAGAAGGGAAATCTATGCCAAACAACAAAGGGACACTGGGAGAAATACATATTGACGGGGATGACCTAGATGTCGTCTATGTCATCTGGCACACGTCCGACCCTTCCGATAGATGGTTCGTTACGATAGAGGGAACCGGACAACGAGCAATATTAAAGTCGCTAGTAGATAGACGACCTCATCCTGCAAATCTTGGATACACGCAAGACGCGTGGACATACGAGATTGTCGATGAAAAGACTTGGTTGAGAATGAACGCCGGCGGGCTCCCAATACCGCCAAAAAAAATTCTCATCTCGCAAGGTGATAAGAAAGCAACAAACTAAAGGAAAATATGCCAGATAATTACAATCGTAATTATAGTTCTCGTCGTCGTGATGATTACCCGCGCAAGAATCGTATACGGCTAACTAACCATGTAAAGCCCGGAACGGGCAGCCTCATAAAAGACGACTCAATGAATCTTTGGTTAATGCTTCAGACTTGGTCTGAGTTTGCTCAAAGTCTTCACCAGTTTTATGAGGGCAGAGGTGGTTTTACCGAAAAACAAATGATGTCAGCGGTGAACATGAGAATAAAAGTCGACCCCGATTTCGACCCCTACGGCAAAGAAACCAAGGATGGAATATACATAGACGACGAAGACAGATACATCTTTAAAATAGATGTTGTAGCTAAAGGCGATGACAAGCAAGTACGCTCTGTGAGAAAACGTTTAATAGAAATGGCTGGATGGTCGGAAGTAAAGCTTGCGTCCAATAAGGCTTTATTATTCGAAAATATCAGTAACGGCACCTATCGCATGCTGAACGATGATGAGCTTATAGCAATTGGAAGAAGAACCGGCATATGCTGCGACTGTGGGAAGGTTCTTGA
>Ga0255063_1000070_pt1 | contig 24255 bp, 50 predicted proteins | sample Colum_Cont_RepA__3_FD_188458 | JGI IMG/M metagenome (GOLD analysis project Ga0255063, IMG submission 188458) | Freshwater microbial communities from Columbia River, Oregon, United States - Colum_Cont_RepA_0h | ecosystem: Environmental > Aquatic > Freshwater > River | place: USA: Oregon... | reverse complement strand
CCAAGCAACGGAAGTGTTCGCCGCAATCGTTGTTGCCGAGGTCTCGGAAGAAGCGGGTGCTCAAATTGCCGAGGCACTTGCGGACGCGGGAACAGATGTAAAAGAATCTTTTGAAGAAGAGATCAATGTGTTCGCTGGCGTGTTTGACACCTATGTCGCTTTGGGTTCAAATATTGATGTTGGCGATCGTAGAACGGTTATTGCTGTTGGGGCTGCTGTAGCCATAGTTGGCGCTGTTGCGGCTGTTGGAGGCTCTGGTGGAGGTTCTGGTGGCGGTTCTGGTGGCGGTGGTTCGCCTAGTTCGGGGAACAATGTCACTCGTAAGCCTGAAGAAGAAGAGATGAATGGCGAAATCGCTGGTGATGGCGTGGAGTGGATCAAACAACTTTCTGTTTTCAGGTATAATAATGGTGTTAAAATTTTAGATTGGGGTCTTTTTATGAAAAAGTTTATTTTAGGATTCATCAACCTTGGTTTCACGATTTCGGGATCTCTGGTTGTTTATCTCACACTGTCAGGCGACATCCAAACCATTGCTGGCGTGTCGTCTGTTTTGGCTTTGGCTGGAGCCCTTTACCTGCACATGAAAGAACCTGACAACAATTAATGTAATATATATTATGGTGTACAATATTTAAGTTCTTCACCATAAGATATAAAGGATTAATGATGTCAAAAGTCGCATGGGATTACATTGTCCCTGTCAAACTGCCAGCAGATCTTAAAGGCGTCACTCCGGGCGAACTGCCTGAAAAACTCTTGCGCAATGTTGAGGGCGGTGGAAAACTCCATCATCTCGCCTCCTATGCGTGGGAGGCGATGTGCTCAAAAGCGAAGTCGCAAGGCGTACAACTAAAGCCGACCAGTTCCGGCGACCTATACCGCAGTTATGAGAGCCAAAAAAAAGGTTTCCTTACCCGCTACCAACTAGAGCCAGTGGTCGGAACAAGCACAAAAACCTTTGAAGGAAAAACTTGGTACCTCAAAAAAGGTATGGCGATGCTTGCCACACCGGGTAAATCGCAGCATAACCTCGGTTTGGCTGTTGATGTTGCTAGTGCTTCAGAACCAAAGCGTCTTAATTGGTTGATTGCCAATGTCAAAGAATTTGGTTTCTCATGGGAGGTTGTCCCAAGCGAGCCATGGCATCTCCGTTATGTATGTGGAGACGAAGTACCTGCCTCGGTTATTGCTTTCCAAGGTGGATCAATTCCAACACTTTCAGTCACAGCACCTGCCCCCAAAACTGATTCCGCCGATCATAAAGGATTGCAGGAAGCATTAAAGGCTAAAGGCTTTTACAAAGGCACGATTGACGGATTGATGTCCGACGCTCTAAAAGAGGCAATCAAAGCATTCAAGGTCGCCAACAAACTTAAGGCTGATGACATTGTCGGACCTAAAGTGAAAGAGTTGCTTGGTCTCTAATGAGCCGTTACGCCTCCTCCGATCAATCACCGAAAGTTGTTGAATCACGCAACGAGGAGTTTTTGTCTTCAATTTTGATCGCTGAAGATAAACCAAAAAATACAAAAACAAAGTCAACTAAAAAGAAAACTGCGAAAGCATAAAGGGGTAGTTTTTGTATGGAAATCGTGTGGGCTTCTGCTGTTACTGGTGCGTTTGGCGTTCTGATGTTACTAATTGAAAAAGGGCGACGAGAAAATGTTCGCGATCACGGTTTCGTTAAAGACCGTTTGGATTCGTTGAAAGAAGACATCGCAGACATTGATAGCGATTTGAGTGTTATTGAGTTGAAAATAGATGGACACCTTTCAGACCATGTTTCCTCCTCTTTGAAAAAAGGTAAAAAATGAGCAAGAAACCAGCAAAAAAGCCTTCGTCTTCTGCCGTTCCACCAACCCCAAAGGTTGATAGCGGAATCAATGTTATGTACATCGGCTACAAGGGCGTAACACATACTTGCCCTTCGTGTGGAAGTTCGCGTGGAAAAGGAATGGTTCGTGAATACAAATCTGTTCTTTACTGTGGTGTTGGATGTGTGCTTTCACACAAGCGAACGAACGAAGTCCCACAATGAAAAAGGATTTAGTAGTTAATGTCCTCCTTAGAATTCTTGCTACTTTTGCCGCATCTGGTCTTGGTGTTATCGGTGCAGGAACTATCGCTGGTGTTCCGGTACTTAAGGCTGTCTTCATGGCTGGAATTGCAGGGGTTGCAGTAGTTGTAGAGGGTTTGTCTAGAGCGTTTTTAGAGGACGGAAAACTTTCAAGTTCAGAAATCAACGATGTTTTCAACAAGGTTGACAAAAAAGCGCCGAAAGCAAAGCAGAATGAAACGGCTTAGTTTTGTTCTTATATTTAGTTTTCTTCTTGCTTCTTGTGGCTACGACGGATATTACCGATACCCGTGTCAAGACCCTGAAAATTGGGGAAAGACAGAATGTGAGCCGCCAGAATGCAAGGTAGATGGCGCGTGCACAGAGACGCTGCTTGGATGGGACCCGACAGAAACAAGCGTAGAAACAATTCCGACAGAGGAGACAGTAGCGCCATGAAAAATCGTCTCACACCAGCAGAACTAGACGCACGCCTAAAGTTCGTTATTGGTTGCATGCTTGGCTTCGTACTAATGATTACAACGATCGGTGTTTTGTGGGCACTCGTATTCGTAACACAACCGATCGGTGCTCAAGCAGAAAACGACAAAATGTTCTTTGGTGTTCTTTCATCCGTAGCAACATTCATTACTGGTACTCTTGCAGGATTGATGATTTCAACAGGTCGCAATGCTGAAGACAAAGATGGAAATGGAATTCCAGATCACTTAGAGAAAACAGGAGATTGAAATGGCTGAGAGAAATGGCTGGGGAATTGTTTACCACTGTTCGGACTGTGGTGATAACAATGTAAGAATTTATGCCTTTGGTGGTGCAAGCCCAGGTTCAATGTGTGGAACATGGGGACTAAACCCCAAGCAAATACAATACGTTCATGACAACCCTGATGTAAACCACACAGCCGAAGCCCTTGAAGCATTCACGGAGTAAAAATTGAAAGTCTGGATTGACCAAGACTTATGCACAGGAGATGGTCTATGCGCAGAGATAGCCCCAGATGTTTTCCACATGATGCCAGACGGTCTTGCGTATGTGCGCGAAGGGGACAAGATTTATGCGGACGCTGTGGGGAACCCTCAAGGCGCCGCTGGTTTGGCATCTTTCGCAGACGAGCGTCTTGACGATGTGATTGAATCTGCCGAGGAATGTCCGGGAGAATGCATTTTTATTGAACCGTAATTGGTGGTAAAATAGTTAGGAAAGGTTCCCTCAGCATTTTTTGCGTGGGAGTGCTGATTCAGTTTTTTGTAGTCTAAACGAACTAGGCTTTTCTCATGGTAAATACTGATGAAGAAATCAAATGGCATAACGATGGACATACTGTTTCGCTTTCTTTAAACAAAGACAAACTAGAGATCATCGGTGTTTACTGCCCAAATAAAGAGAAGACGGATTCGTACTGCGCCCATGACGATGTCCCCTGCGTAGTTCAACATTTCTTGAACATATACGGGCTTGAATGCAATGTTGGGGTTGTTAACCCAAGCGCCGAGATGACTGTGGCGTGGGCTTTCATCGGAGACAGGCACAAAGACTTAGGTGCTTGTCAGGTTTGGATTATCCCAACCGAAGACGAGGCTTTCTCAGCGTGGATAGCGACACAAGCGGTCTAGCAATGAATCTGTATCAAAATTTTGGAATTTTAGATCTTCGTAAAATACAGTATTAGAGATTGGTCGTTATAGACATCGTTTTCATAGATGTTCACAACCTGTGTTGAAAATTCAGATATGACACCAGCGCAAACGGCTGTAGTCAGTCTTTTCTCAAATTCATCATCTTGATAAACATTCTTTTTGACGGTAATGAAAACCATCCCACCACTTTTAATACACGGCAAAAGATTGACTAGATCTTCAAACCCTAAGTGCCCTGTCGTGAAAACACCAGCACTAACCATTAAGTCATATCTGCAATCAGGGATAATCTCGTAATCTGTTTTTAAATCCGCCTTAATCAACGAACGGTAGATTTGCTTACCTGCATCGGGTCTAAGGCTCATAGAATCAACCTTCTTACCGCCTGCAATCTTTATCATTTCTATAGAAAAATCCACTCCTTCAATTATGAAGTAAGGATTTAATGCGGATAAAACTTCCCCAACCGCTCCCGCGCCACAACCTATATCAAGAATCAAAAGTTTCTTTAAAACAACCTTATCTTTAATAAAGTTGACTAGGTGGACAGGTAGTACATACCCTGTGTCTTCAATGTATTGCTGGTAACCATTAGCAGTGTCGTCGTAAAATCTTTGAAGATCAGAAGATTTCTCGTAGCCGTAAGCAGTTTGAAGACCTAAATCATTGGGGTCTTTTTTTACAGACATGTTTAATACTGGTGAATAAAGTTTACGAAGTCTTCTTCGGTTTCACCTACAGTATTTTCAAACTCAATAATCCCCATTTCTTCAAATTTTCTGCGTAGATACTTATTGTTCCCGTCAAGCAAACCGAGTTTTGAACAGTTTGGGACAATCTTTGCCAAAAGCATTTTCCTGATCATGATCTGACCGGGGTCACGCAACAGAACTGGCGTAATGTCTTTTGATGCAACACCCATGCGCTCGTAGACTTCCTGTTGAATAAGCCTGTTGTTCAAGTGAACTACCGATTGAAGGGCGAATTCTTGCCGTTCCAACATTTCGCTATCGGATAGTTCAGCATAAATGTCTTTTAGTGCAATCACACCGAAAGCGACGTGGCGTGCTTCGTCAGCCATGACACCCTTGAGAATTGATTTAAGCAATGGTTCACAGGTGATTTCTCGGAGGTAACCAAAGATGCCCAAACCCAAACATTCAATGATCAACTGCATGCCCAAATAGGTGACATCCCATCGGCTGTCTTCAATGGTTAGATCCACGAGTTGCCTGAAGTGCCAGTTTGACTGATACATTCCGCCAGTTTTATCTGTTATATATTTAGAAAATACATCTGCGTGACGAGCCTCGTCTAGAGCCTGAGTTGTGGCAAACATTTTTGAGTCAAAAGTTGGCGCTGTTTCAATAAGTTTCGCAGCACATATCATCGCCGCTTGCTCACCATGCAAGAAATTGGAAAGCATCCAGCGCCGTGTCTCCAACCCGAATTCGTTCCACTCTTTGTCTTTCCATTTGGCAATAGGTGTGCCATCGTAGAAAGAGTCGTCTCGTGTCTGACCTAGGTCAGCGCGGTCATGAGCGATAACCCTTTCGTTGTCAACATCTATTGACCAGTCAATGTCTGCCGCAAGCCATTGGTTTCTTAGCGCCTTGTCATAGATGCGATTCAATGCGCCGTTATTGCGTTGGTAATCCCACACGAACAGGTTGTCCACATTGTTTTTTACAGAATGGAATTTCTCGGAGTCGGGGACTATCGGAGCATTGACAATTTCGTCAATGTCGGCATCGTTTACAAGGATGCTTTGGTTTTGAAAAGACTTTTTTGTTAAGGACATTATCTAATGATACCAGAGGCTAATCATCGTCTTCTACGCCCCTATCTCCGCATTCAGGGTTTTCAGGCACAGGAGTGCCGCATAGACATTTGTAATCTCGTACACCAATCACAAACATAACTATCGTTTGGTTTCTTGGAACCCGAGCACAACCCCGAGGGTTGGCTCTAGAGTTTTGTACCAGCCACCTTTTTTCATGAGCACACCCTTTGCTCCTGTCATCTCGCAAGTTCGTGCGGACAGTTGCTCATATCTATCTATTACAGGTCTGAAGTTTTCTGCATATTCTGGTCGTGATGGTTCTGCGTAATACCGCAGGGTGCCGAATTTTTGTTTTATTTGAAAGATGGTGTAGTGGGTATCAATGGAATAAAGTTCGCTGTGACAATTTGCTACTAGTTCAAACCATCCGTCTTCGCATTCAATTTCTTGGTGCCATCCTTTGGCGAAACTTTTTAAGATATTTTGTTTCATGGCAGTGATATCAATGTCTGCCGAACCCTCTTCTTCGTTGTGGTTCCATGAGTTTGGGGTTTGCTGTGCTATTCCGCGAAAAAACTTTTCAATGAGTTTGAACATATTCTTTACATTTCCGTGACAATGACCATGTGATCATCGTAGATGTATTGGTTTTCTGGTGGCATTTTATCTACAACCAACATCCGCAATAACCATCTGTCGGTGCCGTCGTACCGGGCGGTAAAAGATTTTCTTCCATGGACTAGTTTGCTGTTGTCCAATATGAGGACATCACCTGTTCGCAGGATGATCTCCTTAGTGTTCTCTTTGATCGCTTCAAGCAATTTGTCCAACGCTTCTTGTGCTTGAAAGGTTTTGCCTCGCATGAAGTACTCGTCAAAACAGATAGATAAACCATTTGGTGTTTCTGTCAGGATAGGTAAAAGTATATTTTTGTTCGGTTCTCCGTGGGTGCGGAAACTTTCATCAATTGCGGTTACGAACAATGGCTCTTTTAAGTAAAAGACTGTTTCTTCATCTAGCGATTTAACAATGTCATCAACTAGTGCGTAAGTTGTTGCCGCATTTAGGTCTTCTCGTAGACACATGAGGATCACATATGAAGGGGCGTAAGGATGAAAGGCTGATTCTGTGTGAAGTTCTAGGTCTATCTTGGATGAAGAGGAGATTTGGGTGGACTCTGTCTTTTGTATAGGGAATATATGTTGGACGAGTCGCCCTTCTTGTTCTTGTTTGTATGCGGTTGGTAGACCCCATTTGTATGCGATTCGTTTTAGCGCTTCGTGTGCGTGTTTTATTTCTGGAACTTGGTCTAAGGACATGGGGGTAGCAGGTATTTCCCCTATATCTATGCCTTTAAATAGTGTCCAACTCATGGTGATATCACTGTAGACGAAGGTAGCGCTTCAAAAAGCGTGCGTATTAGTCTGCGAAGGTCGGGGTGATATACAGCGTTATTTAGGTTTATACGATATTCGTAGCGACCTTTGACTTTTGTTCTTGCTACTAGCCCATTCTTACTCAATAAAGATATGGCTTTAATAATTGAAGTATTCGTTACACCCAATGTAGTGGCTAATTCGCGGACAGTTAAACCCGGTGTTTGGATCAGATACAGCAGAACTCTGCCGGGTGGGGTCAATAGGTTGACATTGCTTTTGGGCGTGTAGGCGATGATGTTCTGTTCGTCTAGTTCTTCAAGGATTGATTCAACGATTTCTTTTGCGGAAAGGTTTTTCGCTTGAGCGTTTTTAACTACTCGTTCTAGTGGTCCGCGTATTGCATGATCTCTTCTGTTGTCATGATTGGACGCCATTTTGTCAGATTATCACAGTGATATCACGAGTGTTTCTTTTGAAAAAGCATTTATGTTTTAATTCTTTACTTTTGTATTTGTTCCCGCTGAATAACAGTGCTTGACAAAAGAAGAATAGTGTAGAAATATGTCATACTAGAAAGACAGGAGAACACATGGCTAGTCAAGAGAAGTCCAAAAGCAACCTGCTCGGCACGCTCGCACAGTTATCCAAAACAGTAAGCGCACCATGCCCAATAGGCAAAATACACAAGCAACTAGAGCCCGAAACACAAGTAGCGCTCATCAACGCACTTCAATCACCTGCATCAAACTCTGCAATTCACAGAGCACTCATAGATGAAGGTTTCTCAATATCCCGAACAACCATCAATCAAAAGCGTGAATGTTTCCGTCAAGAAGGACACACAGCATGTTTCTGTTTCCCTAACAATTTAGGAGCAAGCAAATGAGCAACCTCGGAAGCAAACTCAACGACATCTCCCATGATGCGAACGGCAACCCGAAAGGCGAAACCGCTTGGGCAGAAATCGGCTTAGACGGCGGAGAGTTATCCACAGGGGCAATGCCCACAGAAATGGGTGGAGACTGGAATGCGGTACTCCGAGGATTCGGTTTAGATCCAGACATCTTTGAGATAGTTGACGACACAGTCCGAATGTCCAAATGGCAGTCATCCAAAAGGCTAGAGAATGGTGACCGCGATATCATCTGGCTTTACTCATATAAAGCACGCTTTAAACGCAAAAACCTAACCGCTTTACCTGATACCGAGATAGACAACATACGAACATATGTTCAAAAATGGAAGTCTGTCCCCAAAACCACTGCACCGATATCATCAGAAAAAGGTTCAACCCTTGTGGTCTGTTGGGCGGATCAGCAGTTAGGCAAATCCGCTGGTGGCGGAACCGATGCCACAGTTGAAAGAATCATAGATAGTTATCAGGCAACGATTCAGCGGGTTAAAGACCTTCGTAAGATCGGGCGCAATATTGAGAAGATTGCGATCGTCAACATGGGAGACCCTGTTGAAGGATGCGACGGGAACTATGCCAGCCAACTATTCACGGTGGAACTCACCCAACGTCAGCAACTTCTGTTGGCTATTGACCTTTGGGCGCAAGGAATCCGACAGTTATCTCCTTTAGCGGAAGAGGCAGAGTTCATCAGTGTTCTTTGTAACCATGGCGAATGGATGCGTAGAGGCGGTAAAGCCGTAACGAGCGACTCCGATAACGCAGGCGGTTTCCTCACCGATGCTGTCAAACGGGTATTAGACGGCAGACCTGAGACAGATAAACTTAAATGGAATATTCCCCATGATGAGATGATCACCACATCAGTCCTGTCGGGTGTCAAAGTGGCGTTCACTCACGGACACAAGATCAGTGGCAAAGAAGTGGAATGGCTACGCGGGCAGTCAATCAAGATCCTCCGTGAAGAAGGACGCGAACCCGATATTTGGGTTACAGCCCACAAACATCACCTCCAAGTCCAAGACTTCGGACCCTGGTACCGTTTCCAATGCCCATCAAATGACGGTGGCTCCAAATGGTATACGGATATGAGTGGTAACTGGTCTACACCGGGAACACTTACTTTCCTTGTAGGCAACCATGACCCTAAGGGTTGGTCAGATATGGCTGTTCTCTGATCCGCAGCGGCGCGTCAGATAAACCTAAACGACAAGGAACTTTGATATGACATTCACACCAAACTATGTGAGAGACGACATCCAAACATATTTAGAAGCAACAGACCAAACTGCTTTACTTATGGACGGCTTTGAACATGCTCTTATAGGTTTCTCCCAACGGATCAACGAACCCCTATTAGCGGTCTACAACCATGAACTCATGATCAAAACCCTTATAGAGCGTGACGGTATGACTTTTGAGGAAGCGGACGAATACATAGAGTTCAACTGCATTGGGGCATGGGTCGGCGAACAAACCCCCATCATAGTTAAACCTGTAGCGATGTAACTATGACAACGATCGTAGGGATACAAGGGGACGGATACTGTCTGATCGCAGGGGACACCCGTATTACTTCTGTGGATAGCAACGGTGTCGGATATCAGGTGAACACTCTAAAACCTGAAACATCCAAGATAGCGGTAAACGGCAAATATCTTATCGGTACAGCAGGAGACCTAAGAGCAATCAACCTGTTAACCCACACTCTCACACCACCAGTATGCCCACCCACCCTAAGAGGCAAAAAACTTGATGAGTTCATCACAAACAAACTCATCCCCGCAATCCGAACCATGTTTGAACAAAACGGGTACACAACAAACGAATCAAACACCAACAGCAACAAAGCCGAACATGACTCCGAAATGCTTATAGCAGTCAACCAAACCATCTACCTAGTAGACGGCGACTACTCATGGTTCACAGACACCACAGGAATCTACGCCCTCGGCACAGGATCAGCCTATGCACTCGGAGCCCTACACAACATGCCACCCGCCAAAAACCCTGCCCAAGCCAAAAAACATGCCATCAAAGCATTAGCCACAGCATCCAAATACGACCCCAACACAGGCAACCCATACCACACCCATATCCAACAAACACAACAAAAAACGGATAAACCTAAATGAAACAACAACACCACAACCCCAAAGACGATACACAAACAAAACGCTGGCAAAACCAAGCAGCCTGCCGCGGAAAAACAAACCTCATGTTCCCCCAACACCACAAAGACATCACCTACATCCTCACCGCAAGAGACATATGCGCACACTGCACCGTCCGACCACAATGCCTCAAAGAAGCCTTGGAATACCACCCCATAGACATGCACGGAGTATGGGCAGGCTTAACAAGCAGACAACTAGCCGCAGAACAAAAACGCCAAGGCATCAAACCAAAACGCCCATCCATCTCCCAAATGTGGGATCTATCTTAAACACACCCCACACACATCACAAAAAGTAGACCCCAAAACCTCAACAGGCTTCTTATCACAAGACGGCAAACCACAAGGCTCCAACCTTCTCTCACCCCGCAAATAAGCCACAACCCCAGACAAAGAATCAACAGGATCCGAAACCTCCAACAAAGCCCGACCCTCCGCATCACGAACACCATTCACAAGCAACAAACCAACAAGTTTCTGAAACGAAACACCCGAACCCTCAGCCAAATCCACCAAACCATTCTTCAACCACCCAGGAATCGGAACCGTCACATACACCGAATCCCCATCACGAGCACGCCTAGAACTAAACCCCATCAACACCACCCCAATCCCGAACCACCAACATCCCCAAATACTCACCAATAGACAAATCAAAAGCATCCGCCTGATCAACCATCAAATTCTTGATGTCTGCGTCAATTTTTATGGTTAGGGTTGTTTTTGTATTTGCTTGGGCGCGGTGTGGTGGGCGTCCGTGTCGTTTTTTCATTTGTGTTTCTTTCCGGCTGGTGGGTGTTTGGCATTTTTGCGGGCGATTACCATGCCGAGGAGGATTCCGTGTGTGAGTCCTATGATGATGCCGTATATGTATTGGAGCATTATGTTATGCCTTTGTTATATGTTGGTTGTATGTTTCTGTGAAGTGTGTTCTGTCTGCGCCTGTGGATAGGGAGAGTCCGACTATTCGGATTACTTGTTTAAGTTTTTCTGTGATGTGTGTGTCGGGTTGGGCTGTCCCTGAGTTGACGGTGTCTCGGATGTGGCAGTACATGTTCCATGCTTGAGCGGCTGTGGGTTCTGCATTAGGTTGGGTTTGTTGCCAGTGTTCATATACGGATCCTGGGGTGGGCAGGTAGCGTTCTGTTCTGTTTAGTTTAACTAGGACGGGTTCTAGTTCTTCGTATGGGCAGTCCTGTAGTACGAGGTGCCATGCCCTGTAAACAAGTTTCTTTTGATCAGGGTCATTGGATGGCTCTTTGTTCCACAGTGTGTATGCGAGATCCACCAGTTTCGTTGTATCGGTTTTACTGCTCATCTAGGAACTCCTGACGCGCATCACGCTTCTCTGTCCGTTGTATGAAACCTTCTATCTTGTCAGCATCACGGAATATCAAATCTATACCGTTATATTTTTTCTGTTGCGGGTTGTCGCCCATATGGAACGGGGAGGATGCACAGCCATCTATGGCGCGACAGGATGCTTCTATGCCGTAGTCGTGGATGGATGCGGCGATCTTGACTTTGCGGTCGTGATCTAGGACGGCACGGGTGGAGCCCATTGTTTGGATCCAGTAGTCCCATACGATCTGTACTGCGTGGTCGGAGATCCCTTTGGCTTTGGCGTTCCGTTGTTTGGTGGAGATCCGTGGACGTTTCTGTTTAGGTTTATCTGACTTGTTTACGCCACCGTTCGGATTGGGAAACATCTCATCAATCATCAGACAAACCCTACACCCTTTTACTTAAAAGGTCAACACAAGTTGCCAAAATCAATAACTATCTTTCCCCGGCCGGACCAGTTAGAGGAAGTTATATCTGTGGTAGCAACGTTGATGAAAAAGAAGAGGAAGAAACACCAGTTAGTTAAAAACTTTGGAGAGTGTGAGAACCTTTACCAAATCTTTTTTGGGGCGCGTGCAGCCGAAACAGGATCCGCGATTTTGTGTAATCGCAGATTAAGATTTGATTATTGATCGCGCGCGAAAGGTTGTATACGCCACCGTGCATCTTTGATGCTTATCTGCGCTTACTATTTTATTCGTCGCAGTCCCGTGTGTGGTTGTAAAAGATAGCAGACCAACAGCCCCGCCACACGCACGTTTGAAAAGAAAACCACTAGTAACGTCGTATTGTGTTCGCAAGTCCCGCCTACCCGTGAGTAACCACAACATGTTGTGGGCGCGGAACGCGGAGCGGGGCTATCCCTCTTTCTGCACGACAGTGCATGCGGGGCTGATAACTGTTGCTAGGCTAAAAGTTATCGGCGGGGCTATGAAGACCCCCATCTGAAGGACTCGTCGTAGTAGCGGGGCTGGGTTGTGAACTTAACGTCGGGTTGAGTTGCACAGCCCGCCCGTTACTTATCTAATAATCTCAGTTCAGGTTTTTTGTAGGTTGGGTGGTTACGCATTGATTGCGTGAGGTGGTTGTTTCCGCCACCGTTCAGTTTGGATAACTTCTTTTTGGTTTTAGAACGGTTCTTCGGTTCCATCTTGATCCTCTTCTTCTGCTAATTGTTCAAATGCCATCAGAATGGTAAATGCTTCTGATCTTCGGATGATCGCGTTGCTGGTCATTATCGGCCAGTCTTTGATTGGTGTCGCGAAACCTTCAAAGTGTTCTTGCATTCCTTCTTCTGTTCCACAGTCCGAACATACTTCAATGGGTTTGTGTGCGTCTTGTCCTCGTGTGAGTCGTGAAATCGCCCCCATGTACTGTCCGTGATGCGCGTTTGATGGGATTAGCCCCTCGCATCGCGGGCAGATGCCCATGTCAATTTGCTTTGAGTGGATTTTGTTCCAAGGTCTCATTTTGTTCTCGTTTCTTCTAGTGGTATATGTGGTTCTTTTTTGTCTTGCCATCCGCAGGTTTCTTCAAACCATTTGTCCATCCACGATGTTCGTGATGAATAGTTTACTTCTGTTATTTCCCATCCACAGTATTTACAGGTTCTCATGTTTGTATCCGCCACCGTTCAGTTTGGAATAGGGGTTTGTTCGTAAACCATGTATTCCCCGTCGTTGTTGACCGCGATGCCTGTCACCCAACTGTTGCGGTGCTCTGATCCTGTCGCGCTGTACGGGTCGTCGCCGATCATGATGCGTGTTTTGTATACCGCGTTAGACATCGCCTCGTTCTCGTTTGGTGCTTCAACATCTGTTGTAACCATTGTTGTAACGCGATACTTTGCCATTACTTGTCCTCCATGTACTTTTCTACTGCCTTGAGACCCGTGCTGATGAGAAGGGAGATCGGTAGGAACGCTGACGCGTGATTACCGTAGGTGTCGCCGTTCTTCTCAATGGACTCTGCGATCAGTCTTTCTATGACATCGCTGTTGAATGCCACATAAACATCTGTGTCGCTGATCCCGTACACCAACGGTTCTAGTCCGTCTTTCTCTGTGAACACCTCTGATGGTGCTGTAAGGAATGTGACAGTGGTTCCGTCTTCATGTTGCATTCGCATCATTACATCGTCGCTGTCTTCATCTAAAAATTCAAAATCACTCATTTGCTTTCTTTCTGATGGCGTATACGCCACCGTTCAATTTGGATAAAGCCACTTCGTTTAGAAGTGGTAGTCCACGATCACGATCCACTGTGAGTCAGGGTCTTTCTCTAGTCGCTTGTTCATCCATACAGGATCGGGTGTCCACTCCACTGTGTCATAGAACATGGTGTCTGCTGAGTACTCCCTGTTGAGTACCTTGAATGCTTTCGTGACTCTGAAGACCGCGAGACTTTCTTTCATACGGTTATCTTTTTCTTCGTCGGTCATATCAACATATGGTTTGTCCCCAATGTACGAGAAGTCGTATTTTTGTTCAGTGAGAATGTCTTTCAGTGACACCTCGCCGTACTCCGCCACAACTTTGTCTACGGTCTCTTGCGTCCATTTGCACGCAACCTCTACAAGTGTGGTGAAACTCTCAGGGTCTTGTTTATAGTTCGTCGCAACTTTCATGTCTTGAACACGATCGTCCTCCACGATTGAACACCAATCTGACCACTCTTGCTTCTCTGCGAAGTCCAATGCGATCGCTTTCGCTTCTTGTTCGTTATCTGCTTCTACTGCTAATCGGTGATATGTGTGCATTATGTTCTCCTTAGAATTGTCGTGAGTTCACAGGGTCGCCCTGTGAGAATGTGAGTGCTGTGTAACCATCTTCTGACGGTGTATGAAACCCGTCAATGTTGTAATACCAACCGTCTAGGTCGCCTATAACGATCTGAGTGCTCTCCTCAAGACCTTCTAACGCCTTCATTAGTTGCCCAACGGTAAGAATGCCCCCTGATGTTTCATTGAAGTCGTATGTCCCTAATCGCATTAGATGTTCCTCCCCATGATGTCGCTTGCGTAGTTACGGATACCCGATACGAGTTCTTCGCTGTAAACATTCCACAAGTAATCGGACGAGAGGATGTATTGACCCAATTCGTTTAGTTGCTCATCTGTGAGGTCTTTTGCGAACTTGTATTCGTCGCTTGCGTAACCGCTGTCTAAACGATCGGTGATTTCTTCACGCAACGCTTTCACGCTGAATGCGATTGAGTTCGCATGGGTGAGATCGTTGTCGGTGTATCGGTCTAGTGATACTCCGTACTTTTCGCCAAGTTCACACGCCGTGCTGTCGTTTCCGCCCTCTTGCCATTCGTGCAAGAGTGCGAGACCTGCCTCGTCCAATGTTTCCGTGTTCATGAGTACTGTGCCTGCGAGATCGCAGACCGTACCGTCCATAGTGTTGATTAGGAATTGTCCCATTTTTAGTAATCCATTTCTAGTAGGTGTATTTATTGTAGCGGTTACAAAAACATTTTGCAACCTTCAGCGGTTGGGTTTTTACACCCGAACCGCCCTACTAAGGATTTGTGCCTCAATCTCTTTTACAGGACGAGGACTCCAATGACAGTCACGCTCTACCGCAGGAACACCGCCAAAGACGGTCACTGCTTCTAGTTCGCTGTACGAGAAGTACCCGTACTCCATCTCAAACCCGTCTACGAGACCCCAAAAGGTGTCTTCGCCGTCAAACTCAATCGCATACCAAGTCCACTGTGAATACGGTGAGAAGAACTTGACCATTGCGATCGCTTCCTTTTCAGGGTGCTTCTCGCTGTTGTAGAGAGGTGGGAGAGTGTCCCTGATCTCTTGGGTCAAGAGTAAGTGCCTGCGTGCTGATCGTTGGGTTTCCATTATTTGATCTCCTTGTAGTTTCCGTTTTTGGTTTCTTTTAGGTTTGTATAGATGATTACTTGTCCCTCGTTGTCTGTATCCATGTCACAACTTGGGATAAGTTTTTCTAACTTTTTGCGTAACTTTTCACCGTCAATGGTTTTCATTAGTCTTCGTCCTCTTCGTTTAGTGACACCAATAGTTCTAATGCGTTGTTGCCCGCAGTAAGTAATGCTTCTTCTAGGTCGTTGTAGATAACTTCTAGTAGTTCTTTGCATTGCTTTTCGCTTAGGTTGGGTCGTTCAATCTGAACATCTTTCCAACTGTATTCAACAATTACATTGTCCATTACTTCTCCTCGCAATCGTGTCCGTACCAATAATCATTTGCCTGATCTTCGTCGCGCATATCAAATACGCGATCGCACTCTGCACATTTCGCTTTCATTACTTGCTCCCGTCTGTTTCAACATGAAGTGTTAGGTCTGACAATTTGTCGTACCACATATCCGCCCACTTCTTCTCATCTGCGAGACCGTACAATTCGCCCTCTAACTCTTGCTTTTGTACGATCCAAACCAATGTTGCGATCCGTGCAAGTGCCACGCTCAAATCTGCGTACACTTCTTCCCACGCATTCGCAACATAGTCGCCCCAAAGGACGAGGAAGTTGTTATCTTCCTGCTTTACGAGATGGATTTCCACCGTGTCTGTTTTGTGTGACATCAAAACATTGTCTGTGTCTTCTAGTAGTAGTGACATTACTTTGCCTCCGTTGTTCCGTTGTAGTAATCCTGCTCTGCCTGCTCTGCGTCCATCTGCTTTCCACGCAACTCCATCAACCAAGTGCTGACCTTGTACGCCACTTCATCCAATGATCCATTGAATGGGTACTTGTCGCAGAAGTCGTCGCTTGTTCCGCAATCGTTCGCTTGCGCGAAATCTACGATCGTGTTGATCGCAACGGTCAAGTTGCCGACCGCTACTTGAAGTGTGTGTAGTTGGTGCTTATCCAACTTGCCTGCTTCAACTTTGTATGTTTCCACTTTTTGCTCCTTGTTTAGTAGGTTTAGTTTCGGGTCGCCCCTTACCCATAATTATAGGTAAGGGGTGTAACACGGTTATTTGTTTATGCTGACACCAACGGTGCGAACTTGAACTTCTACAAAGTACTTCTTGTAGGTCTCTGCCTTTGCGAACGCCTGACGCTCGCCTAGTACTCCATCAAATATCACCCATTCAGTAGGGTGCATTCGGAAGTCCCCATGAAAGATCGGGTCACTGTAGTCCTTCGGACAATGTGCCAAAACTATGTATCGTGGGTAGTTGCTCATATTTGCTCCTTATGTTTAGTAGTTACTTCTTATACGCACACACCGCTAAATGTGTGACTTGCCCTTCCCCTAAAGAATAGAGGAAGGGTGTAACACGGTTGTTTAGACCGAAACGATACTCAATGCCTCTTTGCATTGAACTTCAATCGCTTCAAGTGTTTCTGTGACCTGCTCGTACATTGCGTCGTAGTCTTCGTCGTCCACGCCATTCATGCTCGGGTATTCGCCCTCAATGTCTGCAATGATCTCGCTGTTACGGAATGCGTAACCGCCACAGAACGCCATACCGCCCTCCTCGTAAGAGAGAACGAAGTCAAGTGTTGGGAATTGCTTAGACACCCTGCGGATACCTTCGCCGATCGGAGACCACGCTGACATGAAAGTCATGTTCAATTCTGTTGGTGTGATCGTTCCGAACACGCCGTCAAAATCTGACCACTTAGAACCGTAGTTCGCACAATTCCAATCGTACCAATCTGCGTGTCCGTACTTCGCTTTATTCGCCTTCTGCATTTCCTCCATCTGCTTTTGCTTTTCGCTTTCACCGAAAGAACCTTTTGGTGTTTCACGAAGTTCAATCGGTGTTGGTAACAGATTGTCAAGAATGCTGAATTGGTTGTATGACTCACGATCATCACCTTGAATGATCGCTTCATGGAAACGCTTGATTTCTTTTTCGTCACCCGAAACGGTGAGGTTGTTAGTGCAATAGTTTGGCATTACTTCTCCTTGTTTAGTTAGGTTTATTTGCTTGCCCAATCAGTATGCCTCATGGGTGTAACACAGTTATTTTTTAGTAGGGATTTTTTATTACTCTCACATTATATAGAAGACAAAAACAAAAAGCAAGTATCGGATCAAAAGGCGTAGAGCGATATTTAGTGCGATATTTAGTGCTAAATCTAGATCAGATCACACACCCCGAAGTCCCCGATCCCTGTTGGGGTTTATATACGCCACCGTTCGGTTTAGATGCGAACAAACAACTCATGCTAAATAACAATCGTTGCAAACTAGACAGCCCCGCATCCCAACAGCCAAACCCGACAGCCCCGCCACTCGCGCGGAAGCGCGGGACTAATGCTCGCGAACAACTGTTCGCTCAACTACTATCGGGACTATGACAATCTCCCGAACAGACAGATGGCAATATCGTTTCAATGCGCTCGTGCAGTTCACCAACAGGACAGGTTCGTCGCTTGTTCCTGCCACACAGGTTGAAGTGTATGAGGGGAAGAATGTTGCGCTTGGTGCGTGGGTCGCATACAACCGTCAGCAATACCGTGCAGGAGAACTACCGATCGTGCGACAACAAGCGTTAGAACAACTCGCAGGTTGGCATTGGGAGAAACAGAAACCTGGCAGACGCTACGACAAGAAGCGAGACGCAGAGATCGCACAGCGTTACAAGAGTGGTGAGCGTGTCGGACTGATCGCAGATAGTTTCAATCTTTCACGGCAACGAGTTCACCAAATACTCAAGAAGGTTTCAACACCGAATGTCTGATTTCAGTAACCACGATAGGCGTGACGCTTGGAAGAAGATGAGCGAGTGGTCTCACAGTATCCCTGATGAGGAACTCAACGATCTATTCACAGATCAAGATGAGTGGGACGAGTGGGCAGAGGCAGATCTACTTACAACAACGCGAGGACAAAAGATGCAAAAGTTTATTGCAGGTTTATTCGGGCTCGCAATGATCGGAACAATTTTTTCTGTATCTGCATACCAACTTGCAAAAGTGTTAGGTGTAGATAACTTCACTTTCCGAGACGCTGTTGTTGTGACCGTATGTTTATCTGTGATTCGTTACACGGACGCAGGAGTGATGAAACAGATCCGATAAACACATCAGGACGCACCCTTGCGAGTGCGCCCTGAGCGGAGAAGCGAAAGGTGAAAGGAGAAGTCCTTTCGTTCCTCTAGCGGTAAAGAATAACATACGAGTTATATGTCATTCTGAAGCGATCAGGTTTTACCCCAATCGCTTTCCATTTAGTTGTTGATAGGTCTGTTGCCACATTCTTGGATACCAACGCTGTGGTTTCTTTCCAACCGAGAGTTGCTTCAAGAGTGCAAGTCCTTCAGTCACATTGTGTGCCATAAACACTTTGTGCTTCAAGACTTCTTTTATGCAGTCCATTGCAAGAATGTCGTGGTATCCACCGTACGCACCACCTGTTCCAAGTCCGTGAACTTGACCGTCAGTAATCCATACGATCGGAGTTGATGAACGCTTGCGCTGTTTGATTGCCCAACGAATTGCTTCGCCGTCTACGCCGTTGCCACCGTTCCGTTCAGGAAGTTTGTCTACCATTTTCCCGTCTTTCGCAAGAATGAGAAGGTTTGGTTTGACATTGCTTCGGTCTGCCGAATAAACCGCAACCGTGCAACCTGGACTTGCTTCCGTGAGATCAAGAATGTTTTTGTTGTTGAGAGACATTGAACCTGAACCGTCAATCAAGACGATACCGCCGTTGCCTTTCTTATATCTGTCAAACACTCGCTTCTCGGGGTCTGCAAGTGCATTGCCGATTCTGCGAGGATTGCGCCCCATGTTGCTCGCAACACGCTTGCGACCGAGACCGCCGTGTGCTTTGCGTGTGAGTGGAAGATCACCAACAATAAGTTTTCCCCAAGTCGGTACTGCACCGCTACCTCGCCTTGTCGGTTCGGTCGGTTTTACTTTCTTTGGGTCTGCTTTCGGTTGCTGTGGTTTATCCGTTGCACCGTTGCCGTTCTTGGTATCTTTCTTTGCGTTGCCTTCTTGCTTCGCTTCGTTCTCTTGCTTCGCTTCGCTTTCACCGTCTTCGTTTTCGTTTTCATCAACGGGTGGGTTTGCCAAACGATCAATCCATTCTGCGATTCGCTCTGTGTGTGCGAACCCCATTGGTGCGAGACCTGTGCGCTCATCTACTTCGGTTGAACCGAGAGTGCCTGTCTTGTGTGCCTTGACGAACTCCTTCTCCACTGCTTTCACAATGTCTCGGAGTGTTGTCCCCCATGCACGATTTACTCTGCGTACACCTGTGAGGAAGTCTTTGCCACCACCACAAACCGAGTAACCGACTGCTGTATAAACCGCACTCGTCCAATCGCCTTGCTCTGCGACACGCATACCTGTAGTGAGTTCGCTTCCGTCTGCCAAGAGATCAACATCAAACCCTGCTTTCTTGATGAGGAAGTTCACACGAACTTCTTCAACAACGATCAGTGCGTTCTCTGTTGCGATCTTGCGTTCAATCCACTTCGGGAAGTCGTCCGCAGGTGAGAACCGTGCGTGTGCCATTTCATGCGCACGAATTACACGATCAACTTGTTCGTCACCAACAGGAACAACCATGTGCTTTGTAACAACATTGGTCATTGGTTTGCCACGAACAGGTGCGCAAGTGTCTACTTGCCATGCGCCCGAGTCTTTATCTTTGCGCCCCAACATTTCGGGGAGTGGTCTAATTTCTGTCTTTTGCATATTTCCAACTTTCGTTTCTAGGTTTATGTCTCTTGCTTAGGGAGACTTGCTTACACCCCCACCTTACGGCAGGGGTGTAACGGGGTTATTAGACCGCAACCTTGTTGATTGCGATTGCGTCTAGGACGCTTTCTGCCTGCTTGCCGAACACCATTCGTGCGCTGTCTGCGTCACCGAGTGTCTTGCGCAGTTGGTCAAACGCATAGAAGGTGCGAAGTGAGATTCTGCGCTCACCTGCGTCTGCCATGCGAACCGCATACTCACGGAGATCTGCCGACAACTTCTTGAGTGCGTCAGGGTGAGGTTGGTTGATACGGATTGCAACAGGGAAACGGTCTTTCAACGCTTCAGGAAGTTCTTCCATTGTTTCAATGTTGGTGGTCATGACAACGCTGAACCCGTCTTTTGGTGTGATCGTCCGATTGTTTTCAGGACTTTCCCACTTTGCTGATTCAGGTGAGTCAGTGAATGCGAGGAGTGTTGCGAACACATCTGCGCCTGCTTTGTCAATCTCGTCAATAACGAGACGACCGCCACGCAAACCGTCACCCTTCCACGCTGACACTGCTTTACCGTCTACCCAAGACCAACCGCCTTCGCCGTTCATCTTGTAGTGACCTTCAACTTGCGCATTGGACATATCCTCTGTGCAGATAAGTCGGAATGCACCTGCTGTGACATCGCCGTAGTTGAGACCTGCGAAAGTCTTACCTGTTCCTGGTGGACCGAATAAGATCAAACGGTCTACGCCTGCTTTGAGTGCGTTCTCAACATCTTTCCAACACTGTGGAAGATCGTTGCGCACCTTTCCTTCTAGTACTTGCTGTTCCATTACTTTCCTTCTTTCTCCGAAGTTCGTTCGGACTAGTTTGCTTATTTCTAGGTTTATTTCCTTACACCCCCAACATTACATTGGGGGTGTAACAGGGTTTAGTTACGCTACTTGCGCCTCTGCTGTTGCCTTGCTGTCGGACTTTGCGCCCTTGAGTTCGGTAACACGGATTTGCTCGTATGCCGTGATCGTGGTTACTGCGTCTGCGACATCTGCTTTGATTACGCCGACTTCCACTGCTGACTTGAACTTCTTACCGTCCACTGCGGACTTGGTAACAGTCTTGAACACCTTGTCGGAAACGAGATCCTTCAAGATTTCAACGCTGTATGAGGGACGCTCGCCTTTTACGACTGCAACCTTTACACCGTCTACGACTGCGTAGTCCACGCCTTCTTTTGCGAGTTCCAACTTGAAACTTGCTTCTGCTTGTGCGAGTTCTTGCTGTGCGATCTCTAATGCTTCACGCTTCGCAAGTACTGCCTTTGCTGTTGAGGTGGTTAGTGCCATTTGATTTTCTCCTTATGTCTAGGTTTATTTGCTTCTTGCCACCACTGTATATCAGGGGTGTAACACGGTTATTCGTACTGACTTTCTATCTATGATAGATAGTCTAGTACCTGTTTTTGGACTTGTCAAGTCTTATGCGAGAAACCTCGCAATCCCTGCGTCCGTAAGGTCGTCCCCGATCTGACGCTTTGCGTCTAGGTCGTTCAGGTACTCGCTGACGATCTCGCAGATTTCATCACATTGGTTCTGAATCGCTTCGTGACGCTCACGCTCATCTGCGTCCTCTAAAGGGTTCATCACCATTGCGTGTGATCTGAACGCCTGTGCGAACAACGCTTGCTCAATGCGCTCTAGTTGTTCTTCTGTGAATGTTGTGATCTTCACTTCTTGCTCCTTGTTTGTTGGTGTACCTGTAATACGCACAGTGACACGAAATGTGTGACGATCTTTTTTGGGACAGAGTCCAAAAGAGGTTGTGAATAACTCGTTGAGGTTTATATACGCCACCGTTCAGGTTGGGAGACAACAGTTCGGATCGCCGATCCCCGTGCGCCTGCGCCCGAGAGCCCCGCGCTACAAGCATCTTCTCGGACAGCCCCGCGCCACATCCTTGATGGCGGGGCTACGACGAACTTTCCATCAAACCTTCTACACGTTTACGCTTTGGTGAGGAGATGCTCGCTTAGTTTATTCGTTCAAGTTCATACGAGTACTTTGTAACACCCATTTATTATTCTGTATTTATGACTTACATATTTGAGGAGCGTGAGGCGCAAGTGCGACTTCACCATAACGGCGAGTGGGTGGGATATGTCTCATACGACATTGACCTCATGGAAACCGACTACATCACTATTGGGTGGGTCAAATCACTCGTTGAAGGCAAGGGATACGCACGGATACTCATGGAGTGGTTGTACAACCGATACCCCGAACACACGATTGATTGGGGAGAATGTTTACACCCTGCGTCATTGGCGTTAGCAGAGGACTTCTACTCTCGGTACTACGACCGCACCGCATACTTAGAACCTATGGAAATATCTTAGAAACATCATCACACTTTATATGACAGTGTGCGTTATATGTATGTAGGCAACAACGCCTACCAAACAGTCAGGAGACGCAGTTGGAAATCAACTACGGAGCAATAATGGAAATGACCCGAGCGTTGAAGCAAGAAATTGCACGAAACGGAATAAACGAAAACAATTCGCAGTGGGTTCACGAAATGCGAGTTGCGATTGAACTTCGTGAAAGCGGTGTCTACTAGAACCGCCAAAAAGACCCCAACTCAGAAATGGGTTGGGGTTCTTTTTTGCCCTAGCCCCGCGGTTGATGCGGGTATCCGCACAGTCCCGACCCCCGATGCGCGACGCGGGACTGAGACAAAAGAAAACCCGCAGAAGATGGTTGGTCTCCTGCGGGTTCTTGATTTAGTTGGTTGTTTCGCGGACTATCTGAAAACGATCGCCTTCTTCGGTAATCATTCCGAGAGTGCTTCCGTTGTCCCATTTGATGTGAACCGTGCCAAGTCCGTCAATGTGGGTTACGAGACCTTCGTCGCCCCACTTCAACCTCGTGTACGGGTCGCCTGACCGCATAAACATTACTCGCTTACCGACATAACTTTCTTTGTCTGACATTAGTAGACCCCGAAAGATATTCCGTCTGATGTCATTCCGAACAACGCACCTGCGTCGTTCCCTTCTGTGTCCATTGACGGGTAGAGGATTGTTCCGCTAGAGAGAACGAGAACCATTGGGGTTTCTCTTTTCTGCCAACCTTCTTTGTCCATCTCTGCTTTTGTCATTGGACGAATGTCAATGATTGTTGATCCGATCATTGAGTCGTCCACGGTTTCTGCTTCGTATGTACTGCTCATTGCTTTCTCCTTTTATTTAGGTTTATGTGAAGCGTCTCGTTGTTACACGGACGCTTTTACAGGGGACTTGAGTTCTGCTAGTTCACGCTCTAACTCTGCACCTTCGCAGTTGTTCATAAGGTCAATCAAATTGTCTAACCATGTTGCAACGGACGCAGGTAGTGGTGTCGTGTTGAGATAGTTGGTGTACTTGTTGAGTACGACATCTATTTCGTTTGCTAGTCCTGCACCTTCAACATTGTTTGTGATGTCAAGGATTTCTATGACTAGGTTTAGGTAACTTTGCTTTACCATTTCTATTTCCTTTCGTTTAGGTTTATACAACTACTTTACTGAAGCGGTGTAGCAGGGTTATCCCTGCCACCTGAAGTTACGACACGCCTTCTTGTCGTTCTTCTTCCGCTTGTCTGCGACACGCTGTGCCTTCAGGATATTCCTGTCTGCGAACGCCTGACGCTCCTCAGGTGTCCATGATGTATCTATTTTCATTATGCCCTTCTCCTGTTCTTTGTCCACTCGTGACAACTATGTTTTGCTTGCTCATCTACTTGCTCTTGTGACATTCCTGCCGTGATCAACGGACGGTATCCGCATGAGTTGCACGCAACGCCGAGGTACTCGGTGACACCTTGTGCGATCTGATATGCGTGAACGGTCGTGTTGCCGTGTGTGCGCTCATTCAGATAAACCGTGATGAACACTTCGCAATTCGCACAACCGATGATCTTGACATCTTTGCCGTCTGTTGGTGCTTGCTTCGGAAAGAAATCAAACTTGAAGTGTTTGCAGGTTTCGCACTTGTCATCAAGTTTGCGAACCTTTGCCACCTCTACTGCACCTTCGGTTACTGCTTTCCAATGTGCAGGAAGTATCCCTTTCTTTTGTGCTTGCTCAACGAGGTGGTTGCGAACCGCCCATTGTGCGTAAGGCTTGGCTACTTTTGTTGCCTTTGCCTTTTTGATCTTTGCCATTTCTAGTACTCCTTGTTTAGGTTTATCTAACTCGCTAATTACACTATATACGCAGGGTGTCACATAGTGTGTGATCTTTTTAGATCTAAATAATAAATATACTTC
>Ga0255063_1000054_pt1 | contig 27616 bp, 21 predicted proteins | sample Colum_Cont_RepA__3_FD_188458 | JGI IMG/M metagenome (GOLD analysis project Ga0255063, IMG submission 188458) | Freshwater microbial communities from Columbia River, Oregon, United States - Colum_Cont_RepA_0h | ecosystem: Environmental > Aquatic > Freshwater > River | place: USA: Oregon... | reverse complement strand
TTGCAGTGTCGATGATCAACGAAAAAGCCATCGAGTGTGACGAAGATGCCATCGGTGCCGACATGAAGACCAAAGTCAAGATGGACAAGTGCACCGAGAACTTCGGTGTAGGTAACACCGACAAGAACACGTGGAACTGTCCAGACGATGGTTGCCGAGAGGCATCGCTATTCAAACGGGTGAATGGCAAATGGGGCACAAACACCATGTGTCGCAAAGATCAGCCAATGGTCACGCCAATGCGCCTGTGTTACCGCACAGACAAGGCTGCTGTCGCAACTGAAGACGACGTTCTCCCGCCGAAGATTGCATGCACCTTGTGGGATGCAAACAGCGAACTTCGATTCGTTTCCTTCACCGGATGTGAACCAAGTGCCGAGGCAATCAAAGAATCTCTAACCCGCAAGTGCCAGGGCGAGTGGGTGCAGAATGAGTACCTCCCATTTGAGACCTGCGATAGCGGCACCATGGTGAAGCGCGCACAGAAGGTCATGAAAGCAGCAGGTTTGACGACCGAGCTCGACGGCTTCTACGGATCAAACAACGCCAAGCAAATCGCCGACTTCCAAACGAAGAATGGCCTTCGCAAAACCGGCATGCTCGATATCGACACGTGGAAGAAGCTCATCGCGGTGGCACCGGCGAAGGGCACCGACCGTGACGGCGACGGAGTCATCACCCCCGACGAGATGTAGGTCTGCCACCTAAAGTGGCAGAAGTCGACGGGGAGACAACATGAGTGACATTCGGTTCGACGGCAAGGTCGTCGTCATCACCGGTGCAGGCCGAAACTTGGGGCGCGAGTATGCGTTGGCATTCGCCGCCCGTGGCGCGATGGTCGTGGTGAATGACCTTGGAGTTGGCATTAGCGACACCGATGGGAACGCCCCCCCACCTGAGGTGAACCCCGCAGATGAAGTCGTCGCTGAGATCATCGCAGCAGGCGGCCAAGCGGTCGCAAACTACGACACCATCGCGACTCCTGAAGGTGGGCGCGCAATCATCCAGACGGCTCTCACTGCATTCGGCACTGTCGACGTCGTTGTCAACAATGCCGGTCAGGTACGCATGGCTCCGTTCGAAGACTTTCCCGAAGAGAGCATTGACGCACTACTCAACACACAACTTCGTGGAACATTGAATGTCAGTCGCCCTGCATGGAAGGTGATGCGTGAAAAGGGCGGCGGACGATTCGTCAATGTGTCCTCTGGTGCGGCCTTCGGCGGCGTTCCGAACGGTTCGGTCTATGGCATGGCAAAGATGGGCGCAATCGGACTCACACGTGGCATGGCGGCCGAGGGAAAACCGCACGGCATCGTGTGCAACATCATTGCTCCGTACGCGAAGACCCGACCCGGTTCAGGTTTTGGTCCAATCCCTTGGTCTGAAGAACTTCAAGAGTGGTTACACCCCAAGTATGTGTCACCTTTGGTGTTGTGGCTCGCTCACGATTCGTGTCCGCACACAGGCGAGACATTCTCCGTTGGTGGCGGCTGGTACGCCGGCATGAACATCACGCTTGCCCCCGGACTCACCTCGCGTGACGATTCACCAGACATCTTCATTGGCCATGAACAAGATCTGTTCAGCGGTGATCATTCAATTGTCACTCCACACGCGTCACAAGCTGTTCGAAATTTGCTGAAGGGTTTTCGCGGACCTACATGAGTCGTCGGTTACACCCTGATGTCGTCCGAGCACACGACGATGCTGTAGCTAAAGGTCTCGACTTCTACATTGACCCGCACAACAAACTTCTTGTGATGACACGCTTACATCACGAAAGCCGTGGTTCTTGTTGCCACAACGGCTGTCGTCACTGCCCGTACGAAGACTTCGAGAAATGAAAAAGGGTGCGGGCTTGGCCCGCACCCTTTCCCTACGGAATGAATCTGTGGATTAGCCCTGCATTGACATTGGCAGAATTACTGCGTCGATGACGTGAATGACGCCATTGCTTGCCTCGACGTCAGCGGTGGTCACGTTTGCAACTGTTGCGCCAACTGTGAATGACACTGCGCCATCCTTGCTCGAAACGGTTAACTTCTCGCCACCGAGGGTGTCGGCCTGCATGCCATCGAGAGCAGCGGTGTCTGCTGCCAGAACCTTGCCCGAGATGACGTGCGCCTGAAGGACTGCTGTCAGACCGTCGAGGTCTTTGGCGAGTTCTTCCTTCAACTGCTCGAGGGTGGCACCTTCGCCGAGGAGCTGCGCTGCAAGTGCTTCGAATGCAGCATCAGTTGGCGCAAGAACGGTCAGCGGTCCTTCACCAGCAAGTGCGGTGTCGAGGCCTGCGAGCGTTGCGGCTTCAAGCAAGAATCCGAATGATCCATTTGCTGATGCAACTTCAACGATGTTGCCGGGTGTCTCGGCCGCCATTGTGGTGTCAGTCGCTGCCATCGTGGTGTCGCTGGCCGCGTTGTCATCGTCACTGCCGCAGGCGGCAAGTCCGATGACCATGACAGAAGCAGCCAAAGCTGCAATGAGGTTCTTTTTCATGTGTTTCTCCTTGGGGGGATGTGGGGGGTGAGAATTGCTCAGAAGTGACGCAAATCCCTTCTACAGACTGCACCACTAGTTCCAGCATGGTCTAATTGTGCGCTGAACAACACCTTGAATTGAACAGAAGTAGCATTGTCCCGCTATGGGATCGATTCGTACTCCGGTCGATGTGGACAGCCAAGAACACCTTGAGCTCATTGCCCGAGTAGGCCTCTCGTGGCGTGAATTACGCCGGGCGGCGACCACCACCCTCATGCGTGAACACATCTTTGGTACTGGCGACGGTGCACTCGAGCCAGGGCAAATGGACACTCTGGATCTGCTTGTTCAACAGCCCTCATGGCGTATGGGAGACCTTGCCGAGAAGCTGCGCGTTGATCCGAGCACTGCAACACGTGCCGTGCAACGACTGGTGAACATGGGGCTTGCAGAGCGATTGAGTGGCAAAGATGACGGCCGAGTAGTCCAAGTCGCAGTGACAGATGACGGCAGGAAAAGACACAACTTGGTCAGTTCTCGCCGATTGGAGTTAATGAAAGTCATCTTCAAGAATTTCACTGAAGAAGAACGTGTCGATCTTGCGCATCTATTGGAGAAGCTCGTCGCTTCCATTGACTCGGCACTGAAAGAAGTCTCCACCTAACATCGCATTCACGACACGGGCATGTCCCGAACAAGCGACACAGAGAGGAGGTCTCTGCATGGCTGATCGTGAAGAATTTGTCGAACAGGCGATGCAGTATGCGTCTCACCTCTACCCCGTTGCCCTGCGCATGACCCGCAATCGCTCGGACGCAGAAGACCTCGTGCAAGAGACCTTCCTCAAAGCGTGGCGGAGTTTTTCAACCTTCCATGAGGGAACAAACCTGCGTGCATGGTTGTTTCGCATCATGACGAACACCTTCATCAACAATTACAGAGCGAAGCAGCGCCGTCCGGAGGAAGAAGGCCTCGAGGAAGTCGAGGACTTGTATCTCTACAGGCGGCTGAATACTTTCGACCAGAGCCGCATGTCGGCGAGTGCCGAAGACCAGATGATGGACCTGTTCCCCGACGAAGACATTCGTGAAGCCCTCGAGGAACTGCCCGAGGTCTTCCGCATGCCAGTGCTATTGGCCGATGTCGAAGGCTTTTCCTATAAGGAAATCGCCGACATCCTGGATGTGCCGATCGGGACGGTCATGAGTCGGCTCTCTCGGGGAAGAAAAGCGATGCACAAATCGTTGTACGAGTACGCGGTGCGACGTGGCCTGACTCAACCCCCCGAAGGCAACGGCCGCACCAATCAATCGACCATCAACTAGACCCGCACTGGAGCCGCCACACATGTCGAACTGTGACGAGACACTCGAAGAACTTCAGCGGTTTCTCGACAAAGAGCTGCCCGATGGCATGTTGCAGACTATTCAGACACACCTCGGCGCGTGCACGGACTGTCTCCAGGCGTTTGAATTCCATGCCGAATTGCGCACGGTGATTGCACGAAAGGTGCGTTCAGAGGAGATGCCAGAAGGCCTCATAGACAAGATCCGTGGGTGTTTCGGCGACGACCTCACCGAGGAAAAGCCGTAGCGCGGGTTGCACGGCTACGCTGGTGCACATGTTCGCAGCACAACCATGGCATTTCTGGCTCGGCCTCGTTCTTCTCGTCGCGGGTGTCGGTGCGGTGTTACAAGCGGTAGTTGGCTACGTAGTGAAGGTGACCGGTTCGAAGCATCCGCCGAAGCACCGCCAACCACCTGCACAGCAATAGGCACGTGCGAGTCACGTCGTGACTGATCACGGCGAGCATCCATTACTCGTCTCCTTGCTATCTCGCTGCACATTTCCTGCGCCAACGACGCCGGTGTCTGTCGCAGTTTCCGGCGGTGCCGACTCCATGGCACTTTTGTTACTTGCCTACGCGCATGGCCTGGACGTCACGGTTCATCACGTCAACCACCAACTACGTGAGAACTCACATCGAGACGTCGAAGTCATCACACCAGTGACTGAACGACTCGGTGTCGAATTGCTCGTGCACGTCGTCGCCGTCGAGCCCGGCCCCAACCTCGAAGCACGCGCGCGTGACGCCAGATACGACGTGCTTCCCCCCGGCACGATGACCGGCCACACTGCGGACGACCAAGCAGAAACGGTGCTCATCAATCTGCTCCGCGGTGCCGGAACACGTGGTCTATCCGCGATGCGTCCCGGTACGAGACGTCCATTACTCGCAGTTCGTCGCGGCGAGACGCGGGCATTGTGTGCCGCGCTCGACATCACACCTGTGGACGACGAAACCAACACCGACCCAAAGTTTCTCCGCAATCGTGTGCGCGGCGAACTTCTTCCGCTCATGAACGACATGTCGCAGCGTGACATCGTGCCGTTACTTCTCCGTACAGCTGACATGCTGCGCGACGAACATGACTTCTTGGAAGACCTTTCCGCGACGATCGACCCCACTGATGCACGGGCGCTCACAGAAGCACCGGCACCGTTGGCACGCCGAGCCGTGCGTGTGTGGCTGTCACATCCGTATCCGCCCGACGTAGCGACGGTCGAACGAGTGCTCGCGGTGGCCAGAGGTGAGATTTTGGCCTGTGATGTAGGCGGCGGACGTGAAGTTCGTCGCTCGAAACAACGGTTGCACCTCACAACTATTGGCTAGTGTTGCATGGGGTCGTAGAGCCCCTAGTGACGACATCACGACAGATACAGCAGACGACAAGGACGACGAGGGAAACGAATGCCACCGAAATTGCGCGGAAAATGGGCTCTCGGAATCACCCCTCGGAACTTCACCTGGGTCATCAAGGACAAGGTCGCCATTTGCGAGCGCCCAGGTGGATACGGCGACAATCACCGTCGCGTGAGGCGTCAAGAGGAAATCATCTGGCTGCGCGAGAACCGTTTCGATTTGGTCGTCAGCATCATTGCCGCGCCACACAACCTGCACGCCTACCAAGAGTTGAACATGCCGTATCGACACCGGCCACTGAGTGGCGCAGACGATCTCGATGCGTGGCTCCGTGTCTTCTACGTCGAGTTACGCGACCTCATCAACAACGATTCAAAAATCGTCATCCACGCCGAGGAAGTCGGCGATCGGATCGTGGGAATCATGGGTGGGTACATCCGTTGGAGCGGCATGCTCGAAGATCCATCACAGGCCATCGAGATCACCGAACGCATCTCTGGGCGCCAGCTGGACAGTTGGTCACGCGAACTGATTCTTCGGGTACACGAAATTCGTTGATCTCCTTCTCGGAGTCCGCGCTCGTATGGTTGAGGGTGTGAAAAGCCGAAAGGTTCTCATCACCGGAATGGGTGGCGAGCTCGGTTCGTTAATCGCATCGCGTTTTGAACAAGCCGACTGGGTCGGAGATATCCGCGGATTCGACATGGATCCTCCGCGTCGTCGACTACGTCATGCCTCGTTCACACGAATCATGCCCGGCGACATCGACCAGATGTCACAGTTCATCGTCGACTTCCAACCTCAGGTCATCGTGCACGTCGGTGTGTGGGAACCACATGCGCGTCTCGCAACGGACCATGCCCGCATCGCCACCGGAAACGTTGCACGCGCGGTTTTCGACACTGCACATCAACTCGACTCTCTGGAATCGGTTGTTCTACGTAGTGGCATCGAGGTGTACGGCGCTGCATCACACTCGCCACACATTGCTACAGAGGAAAACGATGTCGCACCGACCACGGTGTACGGAAAGATATGTGCAGATCTTGAAGCGCGCGCTAATGCATTGCATTCCGCCCGAGGCGTGAATACGTGCACATTGCGTCTCGCTCCCGTCGTAGGTCCGCATGTTCCGAGCCCATTGGGTCGCGTACTGCGTATGCCAGCAGTTCCATTCCATGGTCTCGGTAACCCTGCATTCTGCGTTGTCGAAGACACCGACGCTGCTGATGCGTTTGTGTCTGCAGGTACTCGTCAAGCGCACGGTGTAGTGAATATCTGCGCGAACGGTGCAATCAGTGTTCTTCGTGCAACTCTCATTGGACGTCGCGTACCCGTTCCGACAATTGGTCCTGCGTGGTGGACTGCACGCGCCATGTCTGGTGTCGCAGGCGCACCAATTCCCGATCACGTGTCCGAGGTGTTGCACAGGGGTCGACTTGCAGCGAGTAACGAGGCAGCGCACTTGTTGCGTTTTGCTCCGCGTCACACCACCACCGAAGTCATTGAACGACTGTACGAATGGCCAAGCATCGAACATGTTCCTGCAAAAAAGCAGGTCGCCTGATGCCGTTCACGAACGCAAGCGATGGCATTCGTCTTCACTATGAGGTCACTGGTCGACGCAATGGGCCGCCAGTGCTGCTCATTCAAGGCCTTGGGGCCGAGAAGAATTCATGGAACTTGCAGCGTGCAGCACTTGCTTGGCGGCACCGCACCATTGCGTTCGACAATCGTGGCTCGGGTCGCAGCGACAAGCCCACGGATGAGTTCACACTCGAACAGATGGCAGATGATGCAGTCGCAGTGCTCGACGCAGCTGGTGTCGAGTCGGCCCATGTAGTCGGACTTTCGATGGGTGGGGCCATCTCGCAGATCGTCGCCTTGAAGTACCCACATCGCATCCGTTCGCTCACCTTGGTCGCGACAAGTTGTCGCAATCATGCGTGGCGTGAAGAGCTATTGCAGACTTGGGCCGACAAGGCCCGTACCGATGGGCTCACCGCCATGAGCAAAGAGGCCGCGCGTTGGATGATCGGCCCACGCTCGTTCCGGCGCCTGCTGCCAGCCATGGGAATTCTGGGACCACTCGGGCTCATCAGCCCGGTTGAGGGTTTCACCGGTCAGGTCACGGCCATCGTCAACACCGACGACAATGATCTTCACGCGATGCTCGGATTGATTGCATGCCCCACACTTGTGGTGGTTGGCAACCAAGACATCCTCACCCCGCGAGGTGACGCAGAAGAACTCGCGGACCTTATTCCCACAGCAGAACTCGTTGTCATCAGTGGTGCAGCACACGGCGTGACCATCGAACATGCCACTACGTTCAATCGTATTTTGTTGTCTTTTTTGAAACGTGCCGAAGCGGCGTTTGTACCGCACAGTGGCGCTATGCAGAACGCCGTCTGACAGGCTCACTGCATGCGAATCGCCGTTATTGGCGCCGGACTCAGCGGATTGTTGGCCGCGCGCAACCTACGGCGTAGTGGTCACGAGGTTGTCGTTCTTGACAAGGGTTCAGGGGTCGGCGGTCGCATGGCAACACGACGAATTGGCGAAGCAGTTCTCGATCATGGCGCGCAGTTCTTCACGGTGCGAAGTGATGCGTTCGCGAGTGAAGTCAATGAGTGGCTTACTGAAGGCGTTGCTCGTGAGTGGTGCCGTGGTTTCGTAGACGTCGATGGGCATCCGCGTTACATGGGTGTTGGCGGAATGACCTCGATCGCCAAGTACTTGGCGCGTGACACTGACACGCACCTCGGCATCACTGTCACAAGAATTGACTTTGACGATGCCAATCGTCAATGGCAGATTGCTGCGCAGTCACGTGACTCACGCGCAGTCAATCTTGTTGCAGATGCCATGATCGTCACTGCTCCACTGCCCCAAACCATCACACTGCTTGGCCCAGTTGCAGGTGAACTTCCCGCAGACCTTCGCGATATTGAGTACGACCCGACATTGTGTCTGCTAGTGACACTGAGGCAACAAGTGCACGTGAGTGAATCTGGTGCACTGCAATCACCAGATGAATTCTTCTCATTCATATGCGACAACATGAGAAAAGGGACGTCGTCGGCGCCGAGCATGACATTCCATGTCGAGCCGACTATCTCCGCAACCAACTACGAGCAACCCGACGACACCTTGCACTCAATGTTGTTCGAGCAGGCCTTGACCTATCTGTCCCCCGACGACATCATCGAAGCGCACCTGAAGAAATGGCGCTATGCCACACCGCGTCGCACTCACACTGACTCATGTTGGGCGCATCCATATCTTCCACTCGTCTTGGCAGGTGACGCATTCGACGGCCCACGCATGGAAGGTGCTGCACGCAGCGGTATTGCCGCTGCGTCGGTGTTCAGCTGACGCTGTCGAGCAAAGCAACAGGTGCGTCACGCATGGCGCCGACACGCGTGGTCGACGGCAAGGCATTACATGCGTCGTGTGCTTTTGCCACGAAACTGCGTGCTTGTTCGATTGCCTTCTTGACGCCACCGTTGCTGCGCACAATGTCGAGCACCTTCTCGCGCTCTGCGTGATCGAGGGGCTTGCCCAGAATTCCGTTGAGTTCGCTCGCTGCTGGCCCACCAGCTGCGAGGGTGAGAATCACCGGAAGTGTGTAGACACCTTCGACCATGTCGTGGCCGGCCGGCTTGCCCAACTGTTCATCGGTGGCGGTGACGTCGAGTACATCGTCAACGACCTGGAACACCATTCCATATGCATCGCCGTATGCAGTTAGTGCGTCGACGTGCCCGCGATCAAAGCCCGAGACCAAACCACCGATGCGCGCGGCTGTGCCGTACAACGAAGCCGTCTTGCCATCAATTGACGCGAGATACGCATCCATTGGGCGAGCGACGTTATAAGTGTGACGCAATTCGAGAATCTGTCCTTCGCACAAACGACCGATCGTGCGCGCAAGCAAACCCGCAACTTCAGTTCCGAGCGATGCAGCAATCTCAGATGCTTTCGCCAACAAAAAGTCACCGGCGAGAATCGCCTGCAAGTTGCCCCACTTCGCGTTCACAGTTTCGACGCCACGGCGCACGTCGGCTTCATCCATGACATCGTCGTGGTACAAAGATCCCAAATGCACCAACTCACAGGCGATACCGCCCATGACTGCGTCGTCGGTCACGTCGCGGTCGTCAGCGGCGGAAGAGACCATTGTCATGACCGGCCGCAAACGCTTTCCACCGGCGGAAATGAGGTGGGACGCGATCTGCGTCAGGTAATCATCAGGTGTACGAACAGCCCGCAGGATGGCGTCTTCCACACGCGCGCGGTCGGCATCCATGCCGGGTAAATCGAGCAGTGGGGACCGGCTCACCATGTCAGGCTACGCCACCACGACATGACTGTTCCCAACCCTGCCGGTACACTTGGCATACGTCACCGACACCGAATAGTGCCGGACACAACAACAAGGTGGTCATCTTGTTCGAACGCTTTACCGATAGGGCCCGCAGAGTGGTGGTCCTTGCCCAAGAAGAGGCACGGTTGCTCAGTCATTCCTACATCGGAACAGAGCACATCCTGCTCGGGCTGATTCATGAAGGTGAAGGCGTCGCTGCGAAAGCTCTCGAGTCACTTGGCATCTCCCTCGAAGCTGTTCGTGCTCAGGTCGAAGAAATCATCGGTCAAGGTGGTTCTTCACCATCTGGCCACATTCCTTTCACTCCACGTGCCAAGAAGGTGCTCGAGTTGTCGCTGCGCGAAGCTCTGCAACTTGGACACAACTACATCGGCACCGAGCACATCCTTCTCGGCCTCATCCGCGAAGGTGAGGGTGTTGCGGCCCAAGTTCTCGTCAAACTCGGCGCAGATCTTGGTCGAGTTCGCCAACAGGTCATCCAATTGCTCTCGGGCTATCAGGGCCCAGCAGGCAAGGCTGAGACACAGCCCTCCGGTGGTGCCGCTTCCGAGAAGGGCGAAGGCGCCAGCGAAAAAGGTGGTAGCCAAATTCTCGATCAGTTCGGTCGCAACCTCACGCAGCTTGCTCGCGAAAAGAAACTCGACCCCGTCATTGGTCGTCAACGCGAACTTGAGCGCGTCATGCAGATCTTGTCGCGCCGCACCAAGAACAACCCGGTGCTCATCGGTGAGCCCGGCGTCGGCAAGACCGCCGTGGTTGAAGGGCTCGCACAACGCATCACCAACAACGAAGTTCCTGAAACTCTCACTGGCAAGCAGTTGTACACGCTTGACCTTGGTGCACTTGTCGCTGGTAGTCGCTACCGCGGTGACTTCGAAGAGCGCCTGAAGAAAGTCCTGAAGGAAATCAAGACACGCGGTGACATCATCTTGTTCATCGACGAAATCCACACGCTCGTCGGTGCTGGTGCCGCTGAAGGTGCCATCGACGCAGCGAGCATCTTGAAGCCGATGCTTGCACGCGGCGAACTACAGACCATCGGTGCAACGACTCTCGATGAATACCGCAAGCATCTCGAGAAAGACGCCGCACTCGAGCGTCGTTTCCAACCGGTGAAGGTCGAAGAACCGACCGTTGCACACACAATCGAAATTCTGAAGGGTGTGCGCGACAAGTACGAAGCACACCACCGCGTCACCATCACCGACCAGGCCATCGTCGCTGCAGCAAACTTGGCTGACCGTTACATCTCCGATCGTCATCTTCCCGACAAGGCCATCGACCTCATCGATGAAGCCGGTTCACGTCTGCGTATCAAGCGCATGCAGACGCCTCCCGACTTGAAGGAACTCGAAGTCAAGATCAAAGACGTGCAAGAAGCCAAGAAGAAAGCCGTCGAAGAGCAGCGCTTCGAAGACGCCGGTCGCCTCCGTGACCAAGAAAAGTCACTTCTTGACGAGCGTTCTACAAAGGAAGCCGACATCAAGGCATCCGGCGTTGATCTGTTCGACGAAGTCGACGAAGAAGCAATCGCAGAAGTGCTGTCTATCTGGACCGGCATTCCGGTGTACAAACTCACCGAAGAAGAGACACAGAAGCTGCTCAACATGGAGACCGAGCTGCACAAGCGCATCATTGGCCAGGAAGACGCCATCCATGCAGTCAGCCAGAGCATTCGTCGTACCCGCGCCGGCCTGAAAGACCCGCGCCGCCCGAGCGGTTCGTTTATCTTCCTCGGACCCACCGGTGTCGGTAAGACGGAACTCGCCAAGACCTTGGCCGAGTTCTTGTTCGGCGACGACGATGCACTCATCACGCTCGACATGAGCGAATACATGGAGAAACACACGGTCAGCCGTCTTGTTGGCTCCCCTCCTGGTTATGTCGGTTACGAAGAGGGCGGTCAGCTCACCGAAGCTGTTCGCCGCAAGCCGTTCAGTGTGGTGTTGTTCGACGAAATCGAAAAGGCACACCCCGACGTGTTCAACACGTTGTTGCAGATTCTCGAAGAGGGTCGCCTCACCGACAGCCAGGGTCGTTCGGTCGACTTCCGCAACACCGTGCTCATCATGACCTCGAACCTTGGTACCTCTGACCTACGTAAGGCCAATGTGGGCTTCAGCAAGGCTGATGAAGCCGTGTCGTATGCCCGCATGAAGGAAAAGGTCAACGACGCGCTGAAGCAACACTTCCGCCCGGAGTTCTTGAACCGTGTCGACGAAACCATCGTGTTCCACGAACTCTCGAAGAGTGAAGTGGTGCAGATGGTCGATCTCATGATCAAGCGTCTTGCCACACAGCTCGAGAGTCAGGGTCTCGGTATCGAGCTCACGCAACCGGCCAAGGAACATCTTGCTGAGAAGGGTTACGACCCGACACTCGGTGCTCGTCCCCTGCGTCGCGCCATCCAGCGCCTCGTCGAAGATGTGTTGTCCGAGAAGATTCTCTACAAGCAGTTCGCTGCTGGTGAGATCATCGTGGTCGACTGCGAAGACAACCCCGAGGAACCAGGCACAAAGCACTTGGTGTTCCGTGCAGTCGAAGGCTTCCAGCCGCCGAGCAGCATCGAACTTGCCGGCGACGGAGCCGGACCTGCCGAGTGACGTCCTCGTCACGCACACGTCGCCTCGTCGCGACGACAACTTTTTTTCTGTCCGCACTGTTGTTGTCGTCGTGTCGCGTTGACACCAACATTGGGCTATCGGTGAAACCGAACGGTTCCGGTGAGGTCACAGTTGAAGTGATCGCAGATGCCGACGTCGTCGCGCAAGCACCAGGTCTTGACACCGACTTGCGTCTCGACGACGTCCGCAACAGTGGCTGGAAGACCGACGGCGCAAAGAAGCTTGAAGACGGCGGCATGCGCTTGCTGCTCACTCACCCATTCGGCAACCCGGTTGAAGCGACCGCAATTCTGAATCAGTTGAATGGCCCGAAGGGCCCGCTCAAGGGCATCGTTCTTGCGCGCACTGGCAAAGACAACGACTCAACCTGGGACTTCACCGGACAACTCGCCATCAACGGAGGCACCGAAGCCTTTGTCGACGATGCGACGCTCGAGTTGATCGGGGCGGCGCCGTACGCCGGTGACATTCGACGCTCCGGCCAAGAGCTCGGGCAAGCCATCGGTGTCACGCTGCGGGTGTCGTTGCCAGGCGACATCGTCACCACAACCGCCCTTCAAGAAGAGGGAAAGCTGGTGTGGCGAATTCCCATGGACGGCTCGACCACTGAAATCGCCACGCAAACCAAGGCTGTCGACGTGGCCTCAACGGTGTCGCGGTTCTTCAAGCCGGTGCTACTGGTGCTGCTCGTGGTGTGGGTTATTGCCATGGTCTTTCTGTACACAGTGGTCTCCAGCGCTCAGCGCCGAAGGTCTGCAACAGGCCGCTTCTAAAGTCACTACGTGGCCAAACTTCGACTCGTCCATCGCTGCTCTGATTGCGGAGCCACGCACCCCAAGTGGTCCGGTAAGTGCACGGCATGCGGGGCGTGGAACTCACTCATCGAAGATGTCGAGGGGCCCGACGACTCGCTCGTTTCATTGGCCGCAGGCATGGCACTTGTTCCCGCAGGTGAACCAGCCCCCATCGATTCAATCGATGCGTCAATCGGTGCACCAGTTGCAACTGGCATCGCCGAACTTGATCGAGTGTTGGGTGGCGGTCTCGTACCAGGTTCAGTCACCTTGCTCGGAGGCGAACCCGGCATCGGTAAGAGCACGCTGTTGTTACAACTACTCGCAGCGGCACAAGGAAAGACCTTGTATGTCACAGCCGAGGAAAGCGCACAGCAAGTTCGACTTCGCGCAGAGCGTCTCGGTGCACTGAAAGATTCATTGTGGTTGTTGCCCGAAATGTCATTGCCTCACATCGTGCGCGCCATCGACGATGTGCAGCCAACTCTCGTTGTCGTCGACTCCATCCAAACAGTTGCCGACCCCGAGCTCGGCTCGACGCCAGGTTCAGTGGTGCAGGTACGTGGCTGCGCTCACCGTTTGGTGCAAGAAGCAAAGCGTCGCAACCTTCCCATGGTGTTGGTCGGCCACGTCACCAAAGAAGGTGGTCTTGCCGGACCACGTGTTCTCGAACATGTGGTCGACACTGTGTTGTCATTCGAAGGTGAGCGTCATCATGCACTTCGCCTCATGCGAGCAGCAAAACATCGCTTTGGCCCCACGAACGAGCTGGGACTTTTCGAGATGACCGAAGCGGGTCTCGTTGGTGTTCCTGATGCAAGCTCGCTGTTCCTCGCCGATCGTCGCACCGGCGTTCCGGGCTCTGTGGTTGTGCCCACACTTGAAGGTCAGCGTCCGTTGCTGGTGGAACTGCAGGCACTCACTAACCCACTCAGCGGTGGTGTGCAACCACGACGCAGCGCACAAGGCGTCGATCATGGTCGGTTATCCATGCTGTTGGCTGTGCTCGAACGCCGTGCGCGAGTCAGTCTTGCGCAACACGAGGTATACGCATCCGTAGTCGGCGGCATCAAACTGAACGAACCAGGCGCCGACCTCGGCTTGTGTCTTGCATTGGTGTCAGCAATCACCAACACTCCGTTGCCAGCCGATCTTGTGGTGTGCGGTGAAGTGGGTCTTGCCGGCGAAGTTCGCCAGGTGGGCCACATTTCGCATCGCATCACCGAGGCTGCACGACTTGGGTTCACTCGCGCAATAGTTCCGGGCAACTCGCCCGACACTTCGTCAGGAATCAAGTTGCAAAAGGTGACCACATTGAGCGAAGCACTTGCAGCAGTCGGGCTAGCTCATGAATCTGCATGACTGCTGGCACCTATTGATGACCCTCTCGGTGCATGTCAGACGAACTGACTATCGAACGATGATCGTCGTCGATGAGTTGTAAAGCTTGCCCTTTGAAGTCTTCAGCGTCATCCTGATTAGGCAACGACCAGGCTTCGACATCACTACCTTCCACACTGGCTTCTTTGAGGTACCAAAGTTGCCTGCATTGCACACCGTACGTGGAGAGCTCGACAACTTGGAGATAACTTCTCCTTTCACCGTTGGTTTCAGGGGAACAGTGACTGGTTTGAACCCCGTCTTTCCAGTCTTCGGCAAGATGTAGGTGTTGTTGACAGTTAGTGCACCTGAACTTGATGAGTTTGCAAGAGTTGTCGTGGTAGCAAGAGTTGTCGTTGTCTCTGGGGGGGTTGTGGTCGGAGGGGCTGTGGTCGTCGTGGTCGCAGCTTCGATTGACACAGACGCCAACCGTGCTGTCAGTGCCCGGTATGTCGCATCGCTACTGCGACTGAGGCTCAATGTGCATGTCCCAGGAGCAATCGGCGTGATGACTCGCCTGCCGACACCTAGAGATGCCGACACCGAGCAAACTGAGGGTGTGGTCACGTTCCATTCGACTTCCGTTGTGACCCCAGCATTGCCAGACTGCTGAGCTAGTGCTCGGACGGTCGCCTCGGTGCCTACTGATAATGAATTTGACGGGAATTCCCATGAATTCCATGAGAGGTCGTACCTGCTGGTCGGCCACACCTTGAACGTGCGACTTACATTCGCTGCAGCTTCGTACTGCGTATTTCCAGCCTGAGCAGCAATAATCGTGCACTCTCCGCCCGCGACAAACTGAACGGTCGACCCACTCGCGGTGCACACGCCGGTACTTGTCGAGCTATACCCAACTGCAAGCCCACTGTTAGAGGTGGCGGACATCGCCAGATCAGAGCCCACCTCCTGCTCACCAGGCTGCGTAAATGTGATTGATTGTGGTGCCTGCGTGACCGTAAATGATCTCGTCACATCTTCAGCGGCATTCCAATCCGAACTGTCCATCAGTGACGCCGTAATCTCACATGATCCAGCTGTGAGCATTGAGACTGCACCGCTCACCATTTGACACACTGATGATGAACCTGACGCAACTTGGTAGGTGGGCGTTCGACCACTTGCAGCCGTCACTCCGGGATCGAACGCAGACGGGCTATAGGTGCGGTTACTCAACAATGGGAATGAGATGTTGTCATTCCCCTTGAGAACTTCAAAAGTGACTGTCTGTGGTGTCGCCGCCGCATATCCACTGCCGCCAGACTGAGTGAACGTGATCGTGCACGTTCCGATTGAACGGAGTGTCACCAAATTGCTTGCCCACGTGCAAACCGACGGTGTTGCGTTGTTCGCAGACACGTCCTGCCCGGAGTCGGACTCCGCTGTGAGCGACACTGGACTTGCTTCCATTCCAACATCGGAAATTGAGCCGCCGAGAGTGATTTCATTGATTGTCGGATGAACGAGTCCGATTCGGTCTCCTGTGGTGTCCAGACCGAGGTCGGTGAAGGTTCCACCGATGTAGATGTAATTGTCCGCGGTGTCGCCGGAACCAATCCGTTTCTTGGCCATGGTGTAGATCGTCCCACCAGCTATTGATCCACCACTACTACCCACACGAGTTGAAGTGCTCGAACTCGGGCTTGCGGATGTAGCTGCCAATGCGACTTGGAACAGTGCCTTCGTCGTCGGCAAAAGGTTGGTTCCGTCGAACGCTCCGCCCACGTACAGAGTCGTGCCTATCTGCGCAAGCGCATAGACATTGCCACCAGGTGTCGTACCGAGACTTGACCACGAGTTGGTCGAGAGATTCACCGCGGCAAGAAAATCAGCAGCAGCAACCCCGCCGGCATCTGAGAATTCGCCGCCGACATACAAGATGGATCCATTCAGCACCAAGGCACGTACCGCGCTCTGAATCGGACCGTCGCCAGCTAGCGAACCGACACCGAGCCAGTCTCCAGTTCCACTGCTTCCACCAGAATCATCCCAGATCGCCAGATTGTCGATTGTCGCATCGCTGTCAACATTCGAGAAACTTCCTCCGACGAACAACAACTGAGCTCCGTCAACAGTGCCGTTGATGATTGTCCTGACAGTTGCTGCGTCGCCAAGGGGTGCTGCGGTACCAATCCGCTCACACATCTCTGTTCCCGCGAGAACCACTCGGAAGAGGTGTTTAATTTCGCCGAGGGTCGCAGCGTTGCAGTTGGTCGTCTCCGTCGACTTCGTGAAACTACCTCCGACAACCAAGCGACCGGCCAAGTCGAACTCAAGGGCATTCACTGTTCCACCGACTGCAATCTTCGTACCAGCCACAGCAGTTGGAGTCGTGGGTGACACTGCGGCGGGCTGTGTCGCATCAGCTCGATAGACGTAGGTGCCTTTTGTTACCGACGTGGTCTCTGCGACACCAGCGACATAGATGTAGTTACCAGAGATCTTGAGTGCTCTCACCTTGAACCGAGATGCGGTTCCGCTGCCTGAATACCACCACGTCGGGGTGCTCCAAAGTTTCGTTGTTCGGTCATACACCGCGAGATAGCTAGCGCCAACCACACCACCAACGTCGGTGAAATCACCGCCCACATAGACATAGCGATTGTCTGCGGTGACGGCGATTGCGTAGACGTCGTTGTTCAAGGGAGCACTTGCTCCGAATGACGTCCAGGATGAGGCATCAGTCGCCATCAGACCGACAGCGTCGTTCGAGCCGATTCCAGCAGCGTTTGAAAAGTAACCGTAGGGAATGAGGTAATTCGTTGAGACTCCCGCACGCGTGACTGATGTCGGGGCGACAACCCCCCGAACAATGGAGTTAAGCCATGCAGTTCCAGACGATGATCCACCACCGCCAACGACAATCTGTCCGGCGGAACCACCGGAACCAGGAATTCGCGCAAGATTCCTGATGTTGGTCTCACCCGTCGAAGCCTCCGTTCCATTATTTGCCCCACCACGCTTTGTGAAACCACCGCCCACGTAGACACCGTCACCTGAGATCCACGTCAAAGACATGACCAAGGTCGTGGACGTCGCGGCGTAGACACCAATCGAGGAACCAGTACTCACTGCCGTCCACGACGTGCGACTGGCAGGGTTGTCATTGGCTTTCATCAGGCCGTTGTAAATGACGCGATCTGCATCCGTGCTTGACTTTCCGTAATACGTGAAAAATCCGCCGACATAAACAGCATCAGAATCCTCATCGACGGCAATGGCACGGGGATATGCAGCGTGATACGTCGAGTATTTCAGCCCAGTGGTACTACTGCTGTTTGTATTGGTATAGGTGAGGCTCGATGATGCAATTGCATCCCAAGAACCCGATGAAAGTCGTGCAACATACGGAATAGTGCCTGTCGACGAACCCAACACTCCTGTGTATGCGATTCGAGCGCAATAGCCAACCGCATACAGATCACCCGCTCTTGGCCCGGTTGTACGCAGCTTCAATTGTTGGATACCTGGTGACAGGCAAGAGGTGTTGGCGATTGCTGTGACAGTTGAGTTGGCCGATGAAAGGTTGGTGATGGCAAGGAGGTTTTGGGTGTTCGCCGCAGCTGGAGACGCAAGAGTGCCCCAGTATCCACCTGCGTACAAAGTCGACGTTGCTGAGTTGTAGACGAGCGAGTTCACCAACGTGGTCGTCGCATAAGGAATCACTTGCTGGCCAGTTCCGCGAAGCATTGGTGCCCACTTACTGCCAGAAGCAGCAGCTGGGTTGTACTTCACCAAATGGTCCGCCGTCGCTACCGATCGGTGGTTAACGAATGATCCACCGACGAAGAGATACGTGCCATCGGTTGCAAGAGCATTGACAACGTTGCCGCCTTGCCATTCGTCAACCGCGGACACCGTGTCGGTCGCCAGGTCATACTTCGCCAAATACTTGATGGTTGTGTCACCATTTGTCTTGAGGAATGACCCAGCGAAATAGATGTAGGACCCGAGTTGGACCGCAGCGTTCACTCCGGACGACGTTCCACCGTCACCAAACGCCTGTGACCCGAGGAGGGTTTCAAATGCAGGGTCCCGCGACCCGCTAGGTGCGGCCAGCACAATCTCTGACTGCGTTGCAACAGTCAGCGCAACTGCCGACGGCGCGATGAGCGAGAATGCGACGAACGCTCGAAGAATTGGTCGAATTGTGTCCCCAAACACTCGTTCATTCTGCCAGTTGCCTACCGCAATTCAGTTGGCAGGAGCTAGACGATTAGTCAATAGGCACAACGAGGGCGTCGTAGCCCTCAAACTGTCGCAGCCAGCCCAAACCGCTCGAGCCCATCACAAAGATCGTCGTGGCGAAGGCATCGGCCCACGTGAGCGACGGACCTGTGACGGTCACCGACAAGAACTCAGCCTCCACCTGACCCTTCGATGGGTGCCACATGTGAGCGCCGCGCTCGGTCGTCCCCGATGTGGCGATCGCGCCATCCATCACATCGACAGTCCCCACCAACATGTCCGTGTCGCGAGGGTCAATGATGCCGATGGTCCATGGTGTGTCCACATCAAGTCCCCCACACAGCACAAAGTCGCCACCCACACCGACATACCAATGGCATAGTCCACGCTCGACAAACGCTCGCGACGCGTGCTCTGCCGCCCATCCCTTCACGAAACCACTGGGGTTGATGGTTTCAGGTGCATGCGGAGGGCGAATGCTGAACGCACCATCCGATACCTGTTCGACCCATGTGCACGCATCCAGGAGATCTAACACCTCACGAGGTGCATCAAGCAGGTTCATCTCGCCCGCGTTGATACGACTGATCGCGCTGTCAGGTCGATACACACTGAACATCTGCTCGAGTCGTACAAGCTCTGCGCGTAGGTCAACCACTGCATCATCAAATGCGCCATCTGAGATGTTGTCATTGACATGCACGCTTGCTGTCGTACCCATGATGGGAAACGCCACCCGATGTCGTGCTTGTGTCATGTTCCTACAGCGAATCAATTGCAGATTGCAATGACTGCGCGTATGCAACACTCACTGCCGTCGCCCCAGACACTCCTTGAATGTTTGCGCTCTTGCTGGCGACTGCCTGTTGGTTCAAATAGGGAACGGCGTATGAATCGATGCTCTGCGACTTACCGTCGGTCGCCTGCCAATTCGCTGACACCTCACACAACACCTTGTTACTCGTGAACCTCGCAGTCACGGCGATAGTGCCGTAATGGCGACGCCACTCAATTGACGTGGTTGAACCGGTCTTCACAATCGCACCACAGTCATTCGCAGGTGGCTTGGCAGGGTCTTGAGTAGTGGCAGGAGCAGCTGTCGGCGCAGGTGCAGTCGATGTGGCGGGTGCTGCTGGTACGTCGGGGGGTGCCGTTTGTGCAGTTGCCTGTTGGGTCACCGTGGTTTGCGGTGAGTTCTTTGACGAAGACTCTCCACCAGCCGATCCGGCAGTCACCGGTGTCGGTGGAACTGTGGTCGCAACGGTCTGCCCGGGCGCAGAGGTATCTACGGAGACAGGCGTCGAGTTTGTCGGAGTGAGTTGCGATGCCTCTCCAAGTGCTGTCGATGTCGCACCAATTGGCGCCACATTGTCAAGTGCTTGTACGAGAGCAAAACCGGCACCCGTGAGTGCGATTGCCGGCGCGATGCGGCGAGCGAGAGAGGGTTCATGACGGGACATGGTTCACCACCAGGGGAGCTCGAGATGGATACGGGAGGATGGAACGCCTGCATCACGCAGACCTTTTCGGGCAGCAAATGTGAGTGACGATGGGCCGCAGACGAATGCGACACAGTCATCGAGAAATGGCACGATGCCACTCAGAATTTCGGGTGCGAAAGGGTCACTTACCTTCAGTGCAGCAGTACGACCCAAAAGTGTGAGCACTTCCCCGCCACGTTCTTTGGTGAGGCGCGAAATCTCTTCAAGATGTGGAATCTCTGACTCGTTGCGTCCTCGCAACAAAACCAATGGACGAGAGTTCGCGTCGAGACGTTCGAGCAACGCACGAACAGGAGTGATTCCAACCCCACCAGCAATCAGAAGAGGACGACGACCATCGAAGATGTCAGGAGTCGTCGTGCCATAAGGACCTTCAACGGACACTCGATCACCGACACGCAACCGAGCAGTAGCAGCGCTCGCATCACCGCGGTCCTTGATTGTCACGCGCATACCATCAGTTGATGGTGCTGCAGACAAGGAATACGGGTTGACCTTCCACCATTGACCGCGTATGAGCGACCGCAGCATGATGAACTGGCCAGCATCTCCAGTGAATCGTGCAAGATTGCGACCACCTAGCACGACGGCAACTGTGTCTGCGTTGATCCGTTCGATACTGGTTACACGAAGTGGATAACGTGCAGCCGAGAGGACACTTATCCAACGTCCGAACAATGCGACCGAAATCGCATAGATTGAGAGCAACACCCAGAATGCTCGAACGGTGTCATCGGTCGACAACAACGAGCCAAGTGTGATCTGGTGACTAAAGCTCATGGCAAGGCCGACATACGCAGTGAGGTGCACGAAGTACCACGTCTCGAAGCTCAACCTCTCGCGGAACGTCCGTAATGAACTAACGAGGACGATGCCAACCAAGCCAGCGCCGACAGCAGTCAGCGCCATGTAAGGCTCTCGCCCAGTGAGGTCGATGATTGTGTTGATGAATCCACCTCGTAAGGGCATATCTGCCACGATCGACGAGAAGATGTGGACACCGAGCAGCAACCCCATCGTGTCCCCCACGATGCGGTGCCACACCAGAAGACGATCGAGACCTGCTGCGCGCTCCATCCACGTGAAACGTGCAGCGAGCAAGAGACCCGTCATACCGGCGAGAGAGGTCCAGATACCAGAGAGCGATGCAAGACCCCGCCAGACTCCGCTCCAGCCATCTGTGAAGGTCTGCACCCCACCACGAGTGGCCCACACTGCTGTGACAACGAGGACAAAGAAGGCAAGAAAAGCGAGAACATCGGAGCCAACAAATGGGAGCTGAGCGGGTCGGGCTAGAGGGCGTGCTCGTCGACCTGCCATCGCGACGTGAGGCGCCGAGTTGGGGGGCCGAAGCGCCGTCTTCATGGGAGAGACGGTACGGATGGGTCGGTAAGGAATCGGTAAAGATGCCTCTAAGACCCGCCTATTTATTGGGTGTAGGCGCCTTAGTCCTACGGACAGCTTGTGGTTGAGATCGTCGCTGCGACGGTCTGACTAGCACCACGGCTGTCCTCCGCCGTGAAGTTCAAGGTCAGCGGAACTTTCGGGCTTGGGAACGGAGTCCCACCAGTTCCACTTATGACCCAGTTCAGCGCATATTGCCCAGGTGTCGTTTCTTGTGTCCAGAGCGTTCCCTGCGACGACTTCGTGACTGTGTTGCCTGTATGCGAGTACGTCACGTAGATGGAGGGCCTGTTTATTCCGTCACCATCAGGATCTACTACCGAGATCTTGAGATTCAGGCTCGAACCGCTGACGCTGTACAACTGACAACTGACGAGCGAAATATTGGGTGGCTGGTTTGGAGCAGCGGTCGTCGGTACCGCAGTCGTCACGGGTGCAACAACAGATGCCTGAGTCGTTGATGGCGTGTTAGTTCCTGTCGTGACCGACGAGACGACTGTCGTGCTTGTGGCAGTCCCTGGCGCCTTCGCAGTCGTTGTGGTCGTCTTCTTTGTTGTGCCAGTTGTCGCTGAAGCTGGCTGAGTGGTTGTTACCTCGGCAACCGTTGTCGTCGTTGTTATAGATGCCCCGATTGAGTACTGCTGCACGTACGCCGGGTTCGCCAGGTCACGCTCAACTCGTGCCGTCAAGTTGCCACGTACCTCAGGAACTGCCAGCTCATCAACCTTGACTGGAAGAACTGAATTCAGTGTCTTACTACGATCCTCGACAAGACCCTTTTCACCACCACCGGTGACAACAACTTTCGGCTGTTCAGCATCAACCGCAATGGTGCGCTCTTTGCCTTCGGAAGTCGTCAGAATGTCAATGCGGTCAGACTCAATGTTGATAGTTGCATCAGAGATGAGAGTGTTGACAACAAGATTCTCTCTTGCCACGACAATGTCGGCGTCGGTACCTGTGAAAGAGATCGAGTTCTCCTTGAATGAGATTGGTGAGCGACTCTTTGAGCCCTTGGTTCGCACCTCAGCCGTGCCATGGACATTGTTGACATAAACATTCGCGGTGCTATTCAGAATGACATCAAATTCAGCCGCTTCAATTGTGACCACACTGTCGGTCACTTTGTTCAGGGCCCCGCGTAGTGAAGTGACTCGCACTCCTTCTACGTCAGACCCAGACTCAGCCGTCACAATGCCGTTTTTGGTCTTAATTGACCAGTCACCATCAACCGAGCGAATCGTGAGAATCGTGTCACGAACGAGAGTGTCTTCTCCGCACATTGGGCATGTTGCATTTGAGCGAGAGTCCATCGGAGTGATGTCTATTGAACCGGAGTTACCACTCCACGCTGTGGCGTCTTGTGAAGGATCGATATTCGGATCAGGATTGTCGAACGAGAAGAACCATGTATCGGTGGCCAGATCCACGACCAATTTGCGAGTAACCCCAGGCCAGTTCGAGTCATACAGGAAGATGTCTGCACGTTCTGGCGTTGGGAACTCAACGGCATATGGCAGCACCGCATGACCACCGTTGGGTGAATACACGCCGAGGGTGTAGTTGGTCGTACCGGCCTTGAAGGCGTTGACCAGTTCAGCCACGATGTCTTTCAGTGAGCGCCTTGACCATGCCTTTGTCGACTTCTGCACTTCGGGCAAGAACTGGGTCGCAAACGCACGCATGATTCCGTGCGTGACGTCACCTTCGTTCTTGAGCGTCACAGTCTGCGGGTCGAGCTTTGCGCTGTAGCGAAGAGCGGCTTGAACAACGAGACCTTCGCAGTGCCCTACCGAGCGAGAGTCATTCACCATGCGCGCCCACGCTGCAGCTTCCTCAGTTGGCGCACATGGGTCGACAACGTTGTCTACGCATACCGTCTCGCCGAACATCTCGACTAGGTCGTTCTCGTCAAACACTTCCGACGAGGCCGACGACCCGAAATTGGCAAAGGAAAATCCGTTGCTATCGGGCTTTAAACCCGACGTCGAACTGACGACCTCAAGGTCAGGGGCGGGGGCGATGTCAACGGAACCTCCACCTCCGCCACTGCAGGCAGAGAGCACCAAGCACGAGGCAGCCACAACCGCAGCCATTCCCCTCTTGATGGAACCCATTTGACCCCCTTGGACCTGCCTCAATTTAGAGGTATCGGCGAACGGCCGACGAAGGTTTGACGGTTGAAGAGGCCAGATTGGTTCCCAACAGGTTCGGGCTTATCGCAGGTCTAAGACAGGTCAATGGTGAACACACATGTCTTGCTTTGGTCAGACCAACCTGAGTACGACGGACCACATCGACGCTCTTCAAACGTTGGGTAGTACATGTCGTTGTTCTGAATCGAACTGCTACCTGCGCCAGGTCCGAACGACACAAACTTCCCAGCGGCATTTCTCACTCGTATGAAAAGGAAGTCGTTCAGGGGCACACTCGCAGTTGCATTATGGCATCCTGAGACACCTACGCAGTTCCACTCATCCCACACCTGATCCCACTCTTGTGCCGAAGATCCCATGTCCACGCGCAAGTTCGAGATTGACCCAATCACAACCACCTTAAATGTCGCCATCTGAACTGGCGCCGAAGTCGTAGTCGGTGCAGCTGTCGTCTGCGGAGCCGCTGTTGTCTGCGGGGCCGCTGTTGTCTGCGACTGATTCTGAGACGAAATTGTCGTGCTGGTTGTCGACGCCTTCACTGTTGTCTGTGTTGAACCAGATGTGGTTTGAGTTGACACTGTGGTGGCAGTGTTAGCGGCAGGGACAGTTGTTGATGAAGCAGTAACGGATATCGATTGTTTGAAGCCGCGCTTGCTTAATGGTGCAAATACAGCGAGAGTGTGCGTGCCGGAGTTGAGTGTCGATGGCAGCACACCACGTAAAGTGACACGACCAGCTGCGTCGGCTTTCTCAGTGTCTAGCACCTGGGGAGTTGACGCCACAATGAGTTGCACCCATTCATTCGGCACGAACCCGCTGTAGACGACAGTTGTCGTCTGCCCAGGTTGAAGATTTGACGAAGTCGTAAGGGGTGTTGATGATTTTGGAAGTGCGGTTACCGCCGATTCTGCTGGAACAGTCTTTGGAGCACCAACCGGCAGAGTGGTCGAGGTAGTCGATGTTGACGTCGTGGACGTTGTTGAAGTCGTCGTGGATTCCGCCGTTGTTGTCGATGATTCAAGCGTTGCATTTCGCAACCTCGTTGAAGCTTCGACTGCGAGTTGCGCGACATATCCAGCGTTGTTGAGGTCGCGATCGGAGGTTGGTGGAAGATCGCCCTTCACCTCAGGTGGTGCGAGTTCTCGGGAGATCTCGGTCGCAACTTCGTTAAGACCGAGATTGTCAGTTGACTGCTGAACCGTGCCGTTGTTGACAGTGACCTGAACCTGTGGCGTTGTTTGGTCGACAACGACCTGCTCTGTCTGCCCACCGGCACTTACCTCAACGACAATTTGCGTGTCATCGATTGTGACGACCGATTGATCAGCAACGACAGTGGTAGCCAGGTTGTTGTTGGACACGGTCAATTTCGTAGAGGAATCCGTTACCTCGATGCGCTCGCGCGTGATTTTGACGGGGGCACGATCCTTCTTGCCCTCAGTCTTCACTTCCACCATCGACGTACCGTTTGAAATGTAAGCGGATGAGGTGTTCGGCAAAATGAGTTCAATTTCGGGTTCGTCTGCAAGCAGCACAAATTCCGGAATTCGCACCACTTCCTCACACGTGGCGGTGCGAATGGCCTTGCCGCTTACACCGTCGACTTCGGTCGAATCTGCAGGACTGAAGGTGCCGTTCTTGGTCTTCACTGACCAATCGGTGTCCACTGAGCGAATCAAGAGAACGGTTTTTGCCACTTGCGATTTGTCACCACAAAACGGACACGTAGCTGACGTGCGCACATCCATTGGAGTGAGGTCCATGTCGCCCTCGCCGCCACTCCAGGCACACTCATCTGCTTTGGGGTCCTTGCCGTTGAAAGAGAAGAACCATTTCTTCTCTTTCAGGTCGATCACCACATACCGCTCGGCTCCGGGCCAGTTCGAGTCATACACCTTGATGACCGCCAACTTGTCGTCTGGGAATTGAATGGCATACGGCAACACGGCATGGCCACCCTTGTCGGTGTATACACCGAGGGTGTACTGAGTGGCACCTGACTTGAAACTTGCTGTCAGTTCATTAACGATGTCGGCGAGAGATTTCTTCGCCCAGTTGTTTGTTGCTTCCTGCACTTCAGGAAGAAATTGTGTGGCAAACGCGCGGATGATGCCGTGGGTGACATCACCTTCGTTCTGTAGCCTCACCGTGACCGGATCAGCTTTCGTCGAGAAGCGTGCTGCAGACTGCACCGCCAGTCCTTCGCAGTGACCGGAAGCTCGTGCTTCATTGACCATACGTGCCCACGACGCTGCTTCTGCAGTGGGGACGCAATTCGTTGTGTTCTCGTCGACGCATGCTTGCGCCCCGAACATCTGTACCAAGTCATCGGCGTTGAATACCTCGGGTGTTGCTCGCGAACCGAAGTTTGCGAAAGAGAAGCCGTTGTCTTCCGGCATGAGTCCGGAATCAACGTTGTCACGAGCAACATCAACCGATGAGCCACCGCCACTACATGCAACAAGCGACAATGAGATTGCGGTAAGAACAGCAACGCGAGCTACAAACTTCATTTCAGATTCCTACTTCTTTGACTTCTTCACGAAATAACCGACGACGAGGAATAGGAGAAGAGCTCCGAGAGCAATGACCAACCAGAGCCACCACCTCGAGCTCTCCGAGGCAGTGCTTACGGCATTGGTCACATCTGTCGTGACCGAGCCGTTCTCGATGACCTTCGCCGACGACACCGGCGCGATCTTCGATTCCTTCGTGACTTCGTTTGTGAACACCTGTGGTTCACGTTCGCCCTTGTAGTTCACCCGCACTGAGAGCGAACCCTTTGCCGTATCGAAAGGAATGACAGTTCCAATGAGTGGATTTAGACCTTGCCAATTTCCGTTAGACATCTGAACCTCAACCGTAGAGATGTTTGGATCAGCATTCAGAAGTTGTTGCACGGAGCTGGCCGTGATAACGAGCGACGTGGCTTCTGGCGACACCGTCACCGGAATCTGACCAGCAGATGAGATCAACTGGCCTACTCCCACCTTTCCTACAGTCTCGTCAGCAGGAAGCGAATCGCTGAGCGGCTTGATATCGGGTGTCTTCCCGTCTTCCGGCGCAGTTGGCTCCGTAGAGCCTTCTCCCGATCGAATCACCGACAAGAAGATCACGGAATCAACACGTGGCCAGCTCGGACACCGTCTGGTAGCCATGGCAATGACATGGTCTTCTGACCGAGCAAGAGGGAGCGATAGTTGGAAAACGTCAGTCGAATAGGACACTTTCAAGTCGCCGGACAGTTTGGGCAAATACGTGTTTTCTTCCATCTGACTAAGCATTGCCATGAACGAGTCATTGTCAGATCCACAATTGAGTGAAGCAAGTTCCGAGACATCAAAGGTTGCCACACCATCTTGCACCGAGAGCTTCACTGGGCCGGAACTCGACGCTGTTTCACAGCCACGCACACACGCAATCGCCAGATTACTCTCGTCAGAGGTGCCGGAAGATCGGACTCGCATTTCCATGAATCCGTAGCCAGACGGCAATTCATCAATCAACAATGAATTCTTAAACGTTTTGAAGTCAAAGATGTTCGGGAGTTCGGCGTCCTTGATAAACCGAAAGCCAACGTCAAATGTGTCGTCACAATTGTGCGTCACCTTGTCCTCGTTGATGATCAGATTTTGCAGATTACACACAGCGATTACAGGGGTCTCAGACTCCTTCACCTCGAAGGCGAACGTGCTGATGTGCTCATAACGGCCCATTTCTTCAGGTCCGTAATTGAACTGGGCGTTGAATGAAACTGACATCTGTGCATGTCCAGCGGGAATTGCAGACTTGTAGCTCAGTGTGATTTCCCCAGTGAGAGGTTTGCATGTACTGCTATCGGTGGGACGAAGTTCGTAACAAGAACCTTCATTGAAATCTGTTCCGCTTGCCTGAAACGTGACACGCATGTGTTCCGCATCTTGAAGTGTGAGGCACTCACTGTTGAGCGTGATTGTTACCTCATCGGCAGTAGTGATTGTCGAATCGAACTCG
>Ga0255063_1000038_pt1 | contig 32432 bp, 41 predicted proteins | sample Colum_Cont_RepA__3_FD_188458 | JGI IMG/M metagenome (GOLD analysis project Ga0255063, IMG submission 188458) | Freshwater microbial communities from Columbia River, Oregon, United States - Colum_Cont_RepA_0h | ecosystem: Environmental > Aquatic > Freshwater > River | place: USA: Oregon... | reverse complement strand
GAACCTGCTGAACTATCGTCAGACTATCTATAACTGGATGGTGCGTACCACGTACCCGTGGAACAAGTCGCAGGATTTCCTGCCGCACGTCAGTTTGCCCAAGTTCATGCAAGAGTTTCATAACCATCAGGCAGAGTTCACCAAGCTGCTCGATACATTCTGCGCAAACTACGCAACCACCGTGTCCAACATGGCGTTCGCACAAGGCGACATGTTCAACCGCAACGACTATCCGGACGTGTCCGAGGTGCGTAGCAAGTTCGGCGTTCAGCTATACACAAGCGAGATTCCGGTGGGCGACTACCGCTGCTCCATCGCACAGGACTTGGCTGATGATCTAAACAATCATTACAACAAGCAAGCCGAAACAATCGTTCAGGGTATCCTGAATGATCAAGTAGAGCGTTTGGTCGATGTCATGGAAAGCCTGTCGCATTGCTGCGGTGTGGATGAGTATCTGGCTAAGGACGGCGAGATGAAGCAGAAAAAGCGCAAGATATACGAGGGCACGGTCGAGAAAGCTAAAGAGTATTGCCGTGTCTACAAAGACTTTAACCTGACGGACGATGCCAAGCTATCTGAAGCAATCAATCAGTTGGACATGGCACTGCGCGGTATCAATGCCGATATGCTGCGTGACTCTGACGCAGCGCGTTCGCAAGTCAAAGACGAGATGGAGGACATCCTCTCGAAGTTCGCACCACGTAACATCTAATTAACGATTCACCACAACCTGAAAGGTAATAGCCATGTCTAAAATAAACTTTGCTGATGCAGTCACTATCGAACAAGCCGCATCGATTATCCCTGTCCTCTCTGCAACGCATGAGGGAGAAGATTCACACGTCACACCGATCTTACTCAGCGAGCCGGGCGTAGGCAAGACATCGACGCTGAAGCTAATCGAGAAGCAGTTGGGCGATGGGTACGACTACATCTATGTGGACTGCCCGTCGAAGGATTACATGGACATCGCTGGCACGATTCCGAACCACGAGACCAAAGCGTTGGAGCAGTACATCGGTGGGCTGTTCAAGATGGATAGCGGCAAGCCGAAGGTCATCATGCTTGACGAGGTGTTCAAGGTTCCCAAGCTGATGGGTGTGTTGTTTACCCGATTGATGCTGGAGCGTAGCGTCGGCGACCGAGCGCTGCCGATTGGGTCAATCGTGTATGGCACATCTAACAACGGAAGCGATGGCGTGGGCGACAACATGCAAGCGCATCAGGCTAACCGTGTGTGTCTGCTGCCGATGCAAAAGCCCGACTGGCGGCAGTGGTGCAAGTGGGCGGCAGAGAATGGCGTGAGTTCTACACTGCGCGCGTTCGTTGCGATGAATCCCCGCATCTTGGCATCGTATCGTGATGGCGGTCAGGAGAACAACGAGTTCATCTTCAACCCAGCAAAACCTGCCCAGTGTGCGTCGTTCGCTTCACCGCGTTCGCTGTTCAAGAGCAATCGCATCGTCATGAACAGAGACACTATCGGTTCAGGGGCGGCTGAAGTGGCACTTGCCGGTACTATCGGACTCCCTGCCGCAAAGGCATTATCCGTTTTCATCGACATGGAGAAGCAGTTGATCCCTGTCAAGGACATCGTTGCCAATCCAGCGGGTGTACCCATGCCGGAGGACGTAGCTGCACTGTGCATGATCATGTTCAATGCAACGGACGAGATACAAACACAGGACGAGTTGTCGTCGTTCATGACGTTCGTCAAGCGTATGAATCAGAGCGAGTTGCAGTCGATCTTTTTCACCATGCTCATGGGCAACAAGCGTACCGTCAAGTTGGCATCGAACAACGATGACATCAAGGCGTGGACGAAAGACAACTACAAGTACCTGTAATCTAGGAGAACAACATGGCATACCTAACAGACGAGGAGCGCCTGAAGAAGAGTCACATCATTTTGATGCGGCATCCTGAGACGGCGTTGTACGGCAGCGTAATGATGATGGGCGAGAGTGCCGTAGAAGATGGTATCCCCACGGCCTACACAGATGGTGAGAACAAACGATACGGTCGGGAGTTCATGTCTAAGCTGACGGATGAGGAGGCGCGGGCGTTGATCATGCACGAGAATCTGCATGTAGCGTTGATGCACATCCCACGTCACAAGGACTTGATGAAGGAAGACGGGATGCTGGCTAACGTAGCGATGGACATCGTGGTCAACAACATCATCGACAACCTGACAGACAAGTCACTGTGCAAGCTACCGAGCAGTGCAATCCTTGATCACAAGTTCGATGGCTGGTCAGTGCGTGAGATATACAACGATCTCAAGAAGCAGAACCCGCAACGTGGACAAAGCCGGACACAGCCGGACGGTAGCGGACAAAGCCGGACACAGCCGGACGGTAGCGGACAATCTAACGATTCAGGTCAGGGTGAAACGATAAACATCAACGGCAAGCAAGTCACCGTGCAGGATGGAGACGAGCATGACGGAACAGGTGTCAACCCTACGCCTGAGCAAGCCAAGGAGTTCGAAGAGAAAGTCGGTCGGGCATTACGTGAGGGTGGCATTCTTGCTGGTCGCCTTGGCGCTAAGGTTCCCCGTGAGGTAAGCGCATCTCTGGACAAGCCAATCGATTGGAAGGAGGCGATGCGCGACTTCGTGTCTACTGCGGTGCGTGGCAAGGACGAGTTGACGTGGCGGCGGTTCAATCGCAGCCTCTTGGCTAATGACATTCTTGCGCCAAGCGTAGAGTCCGAGACCATGACCGAGGCAATCATTGCTATTGATACATCGGGGTCAATCAATCAGGAGATGATCGGCAAGTTTGCTTTTCAGTTGCAGTTGATTTGCGATTCAGTCAACCCTGAAACGGTACGCATCCTGTGGTGGGATACCGAGGTGCATGGTGAGCAGACGTTCGGCGGTGACGCGAACAACGTCAAGGATATTCTCAAGCCATTGGGCGGCGGCGGTACGCGCGTCTCATGTGTGTCGGAGTACATCAAGCAGAAAGGTTACAAGCCAGACTGCGTGGTGATATTCACTGACGGGTATGTGGAAGATAACATCGAGTGGGACATCGGTGTAGAAACTCTTTGGCTAGTCACAGAGAATCGTAACTTCGTTCCGCCCAAAGGCAAGATGGTCAAGATCGATAAACTTTGAAAGGTAAATCATGAAAACATTCATTCACCCATTCGCAGTGAAAGTCACTGAGGAAGTTGTTGTAGCTAACAAAGCGTTCCCGCTTGTGCGGGAGTTGGCGCACAAGTATGACCTGATGGTACTCGCACTGAGCGAACGCATAGACCGTAGCTTGGACATACTCTACATGTCACGCGCTGACGGTATTCCGATCTGTAAAGTATTCTTTATGGAGGATAAGGGAGCGTTCGCCATTCGTAACTGCATGATGGCTAAAGATCGTGGGCGCTCAAGCGATGACAAGCTGACTTACTTTGGTAAGAGAGTTTCTTTTGTGATGAAGACTATTGAGAAGGAGGGGCTCATCCCGAAAGATACAAAGACGTATTTTGATAACGCACTTACGAGTCCAATCCTTGCCGCAGTTGACAGCTTGTCATCGTCATACGGTGAGGTGCGCAAAAGCAACAACATAAACGGTGAGGTTATGCACAGCTTGATTGAGATAGCTTTTGGCAATCGACATCTGTCTACCCTATCAGCAGAATCAATGACCAAAGTACAATCCGCACTTGACAAATACAGAGATGCAGATAAAACTAGAGTCGAGCGTCAACAAGAGTTGAACGAGACGTTTAGCAATCCGGTGTGGGCAATTTTCTATGATGATGCCGATTCGTTTTGCGTTGGCAAGATGAAGTTGTCTCCGATGTGGAATAGCGCAAATGAGACAACACCGTCCTCTTTGGGCATGAGTATCGTTGAAGACTTTCGTCGCGTTGCGGATGTGACTGAGATACCCGAGTTGATCCCGACGATGGCGATGCTGAAGACTTCAATAGAACAAGCAAGACCGGATATTAAATACAACTTCGTTGGCGACAGCGGGTTCTTTCCTACTAACTGGACGGGCGTGTCGAATAGCTTGCGTGTAATGACAGTTAACGCTGGCGATAGATGGAGCAGCAAAATGTTACTCAAACCCAAAATGTTAATGGTCGCAATATGAACGTGGATACAGAAGATACACCGATTGATGTTTATACCTATGTCATGGAAGGTGGGCTTGTCGTACAAAGCCTGTCCCCAATGGGGCATGAGTTCGGTGAGGGGCTGTATCGTGTACCTGTTCAGATAGAAAACGAACAGCACACGGTGTACGTAGGCGACAACCACAAACGGATGTTCGATGCAGATTCTTTACCAGACTTTCTGAAGCACAAGCTGGCGATGATTACCGTTTCAGGTCAGGGTGAACTGTTAGATGAGCGGAGCCTCACTAGGCTGCATCTGTTTGCAACGAAGCGAGGTGATCTTGAATGTGTCGGTTGGCGTGTGTCCCCTAGCTTCTATGTTGTAGTCATGACTGATGCTGAACTTGAATCATTGAAGGGTATAAGGTGACACCTGAAGGTAAAGTAAAAAAGATCGGACGCGCCATAATGACCAAGATGGGGATGTACCATTTCCCTGCGTTTTCTGGTGGTTATGGGCGTTCGGGTGTCCCTGATGACATAGGCTGCTATCAGGGTGTTTTTGTTGCAGTGGAGTACAAAGCGAAGGGCGGTAAGCCAACCGCTCTTCAATTAAAAAACATGGACGACATACGCAAGAGCAAAGGCATAGCGTTACTTGTGGATGAGACAAACGTTCATCAGTTAGAGGAGTTAATAAATAATGAAATTCAAAGTCGTGGGTAAAGAAAGGCTGATCGTACCTGATGTAGAACACGATCAGCGTATGAGTCCGCTAGACAATTTTCGGTGGACATCTGGGGCAAATGTACAAGCAGTATGGCGCAAGCACGGGTGGGTTCCTCCATCAGAGCATCGCACTGATTATCTTTTTATTAAAAACAGAGAGGCCAAATAATGAAAACCAAAATTAGCGCAAGAGATTATCTATTGAAGTATCCTGACGCAACAACTAAAGCCGTAATCCGCGCAACTAGGGTTTCAGCTAAGACTGTTTATTCTGTTCGTTGGAAACTTAAACAGGACGAGAAAGACCCAGTGAAGGATAGGGCGAATTGGGAAAGAAAAAAATTGCTTAACCTGTCTATTGCAGGTTCATTGCTACCCCCTAAGAAGATTCGTATGCTAGGGTGTGGAGACTCTCCAATCACTGACAAGACCGAGTTCATCATGCCTGATCCGGTCAATCATCCAGCACACTACACTACAGGTGGTGTCGAAACCATCGATTTCATCGAAGCCAAAAAGCTCAACTATAACTTGGGTAACGTGGTGAAGTACATTACACGAGCCGACCACAAGGGCAATCGCATCGAAGACTTGCAGAAAGCCAAGTGGTATCTAGAGCGTGAGATTCTTTCCGCACACATCTGATCTGTATAGCGGTTCAGGTTACCCTGAACCGCTGTTTCCCCGAGGTATATGAACATGCAATGCCCCAAATGCAACGCTGGTAGTAACGTGTCCACTACAGTTCGATTAGATAAAGATACTAAGCGTCATCGCAAGTGTAAAGCGTGTGGCAATAATTTTGTAACCATAGAATCGATTATCGAAAGCTTATCCGTAGGCAGACCCGTTAAACAGAAGCCAGTTCCCGACCCTAGAGGTATATACACACCTAGCGATGCCGTATCGTTGAAAATGCAGAAGGTTGAAACACGGCGAAAGAACGAAGATCGCGTCGCAAGCTATTACATAGAGGATGAGTATGATCATTGAAAGCGTCAGTTTTAACCGCGTGTGGTATTGGATTAATGTTCTGTGGGCTAAGTCTCTCGCCGCGTTCGTCATGTTCTTTATCGGCATGTGGATAGGGCAGATACAAACCGAGAACCGCATTACATCCGACTGCAAGTTCGCTGGCGCGTTCCGTGTCGAGATTCAAGCGTACAACTGTCAGAGGAGGATTTGATGAGATACGAGGTCTACGACGAGGAAGGAAAGCTCTTCCGTAAGTTCTGGGAACGCCATGAAGCAGAAAAGTTTTTGCAGATGGGCTGGACGTTGGTGACGAAGGCCAAGCACAGGGAGTCAAAGCCTACGACCGAGACGCATGGCATAGCAAGGTGGTAAAACATGAATTCGAGAATCGCATATTTTTTATCGATGGCTGACATATCCCCAGTTAAATATACGTGGATGGATTTGAGTGACTACTACGTGTCACAGGAGGAGTGGGATGCGGTACTAAAAAGAGTGGGCAGATTAAATTCGCTACCTATTGTTGACTACCCGTTACCGTTTGAACAAGTGGCAGTAGTTTCCTTTACATCACCACAGGTAGCTGTATATGGTGATGGGAACAATGACTCAATAACTTTATCGACTATAGAACGTGTCGAGGACGAACTTGTTTATACGTTCCATATGTACGTGAAAGATAGTAAGTATCCTGCGGTCGTGGGGAAAGTACGGCATATACCCACGCCCCCTGAGCTTCGTGAAGGTGATGGAGCACCCGAGTACGGTAAAGCCATGACATTTAGCTTTGAGAAAAAATACAAAGAAATAGCCACACAATATGGTCTTAATGAAGATAGTTTAATGAAGGCGCATGGTGATCATCTATCGGCGATTATTCGCAAGCTAGTGTCGTTATCAGTTAAACCTAATCCTGTTGTGCCTGTTTGCCGCCCGTATGGTGATGAAGCTAAGAATGCCAAACGTAGACGTAAAGGCAAGACGCAGTTCTGGGAGTGGAAAACGATTGAGTTGAAGTCTGCCGCCGTGCTACCTTCAGCACCGTTGGGTGGTACACACGCTAGTCCGAAACCGCATGAGCGCATGGGGCATTGGAGACAGTACAAATCAGGTAAGAAAGTATTTATCAAAGCGCACATCGTTAACAAGCATAAGATCGAGACTGATGGTTTTGTGTTTCACGATTACGTTAAACACTGAAAGGTAGAAATGAAACCGCCTGAAATAATTGCCGTTGCGTTCTACGTAGCGATTGCCGTGTTCAGTTTGTATTACGGTACAAGGGTAATCATGGACGAGCCGCAGATCATGTGTGGTGTGGCTGAGATCAGTCCTGACTTTAGTGCGGAAGATAGAGCGCGATGCAGACAACAGAGGGGGCATAAGTTATGAACAGAGAAGACATTATCCGCATGGCGCGGGAGGCTGGTTTTGGCTCAAATTCACTGGGGGTTACATTCACCAGCGGCTATCTTGACGATCATCTTGAACGCTTTGCCGCCCTAGTCGCAACAGCGGAGCGCGAGGCGTGTGCGAAATTTATAGAGCAAGAATATGTAAGGCAATTTGATGAGCCGTGGCGTGACAATTTAGCTAAAGCTATCCGCGCAAGGAGAGAACAATGATTGAACGGCTGTTATGCGCTTTGTTTAACCATAGGTATGTAGTGCTTTTGTCTTTTAGCCCTACATCACGCAAGGTAGGTTGTACTCGTTGCGATAAAGAATGGGGGATGAACGATTCTGAACGCGCATTCATTCCGTGGGATAAAGAACTAGAAGAAATGTACAAGCTCATTGGGCAGTGGCCACTAACAAAGGAGAAATAACAATGGCTAAGTTACCTTACACAATCACGATCTGCCCAGACGAGCCGAACCCGAAGCAGTTCACCGCGATGACGCCACAGTTGATCAACGCTATGCGATTTGGTTACGACATGACGATTGATCAGCGGCAGCAAATGTACCCGTCAGCACCGCAGGGTATAACGCAGATCAATAATCACAAGGAGAAGAACAGTGGATAGGCAATGTTCAAGTTGCGGGGGGTTCTGTAAGAAGTCTGGGTGCGAACGTGAAAACGTGAAGCCTGAACCGGAGCCGGTGGCGTGGATGCACATACATGGCAGCCATGAAGACCCATGTTTTTGTGAACTAACTGAGGATGAAATAAGCCAAGGATGGACACAAAAGCCTCTTTATTACACCGCCCCACCACCGCGAGAATGGGTAGGGCTGACGGAGGCGGAACGGCTAGAAATTATTGCAGTCGGTGGTGAAGCAGCAGTCTTGTATGTAACCGAAGCAAAGTTAAGGGAGAAGAACAGTGGATGAGGATAAAGCAGAAGTAATGCCAAATATAGATTACATATATTCGGCTGTGATAGCGGACAGTGAGGCACTGGAAGAGGCGAAGATGACGTTGGAGATCATTAAGAAAACTGATCCGGGTGTCTACGATGAAATGATTAACGACACGCTTTCACTGATTCGTAAAGCATTGAGTAGTTCTATCCTTAGTGTTGTCGATAGGATGGTTAAAGTAGAAGTAGAAGCGGAGCGCGAGGCGTGTGCGAAGGTGCTTGATGAGATGGCAGCGAAGGACAAGTTGACCAATTACTACACAGTGGCAGCGTTGGTTATCCGCGCAAGGGGGCAGTCATGACTGACGGCTACTACTGCGTGATTTGCGGCAGGTATCTTGAAGCCGACGACGAAAGCGTGATCGTGCATGACCCGATACCGCATCCAGACAGCATGACATTTGACGACGAGGAGAAGCCGCAATGTATTCCTTACGTTTCTGGCTTTGGAAAGGATTGATATGAAACCTGTAGCTTGGATAAAAATACGCGAGTTGTCGTACATGAAAGCCGTAGCACAACACGGCAAAGATGACTGGCAGACTAACCTTGGTTTGAAACCTGAACCAGATGACGAGGGCTTATATACAGAGACGCAGGTGCAACGGATGATTGAGTTGCTTGAACGCTGCGAGAACGAGATGCGCTATGCAGGGTGGAATCGACTGCTGACAGACAACTATGCTCGCAAAAACATCTACGACGACATCAAGGAGTTTTTGGAATGACTGACAAAGAATTGATGCAGATGGCGTTGGATGCGTTGATTGACGCGGCAGATTCGCAAAACTGGGAAATGCAACAAAACATAGATCAACACGGCGAGTGGTATAGGCGTTCTTTGTATTTAAAACAAGCCACAACAAATTCTCAGGCAGCAATCGAAGCACTCCGCGCCCGACTAGCGCAGCCTGAACCGGAGCCGGTTTGGGTTGAAGTGACAACAAACACCGGAGGTAAGTTCATCCTTGACTCAGCGGTAGAAGCAGACAAAATTAAAGCGGCTAAAAATGTAGGGCTATCAGTTATCCCGCTTTACACCGCCCCACCACAGCGCGAATGGCAAGGGCTGACTGACAAAGAAATACTAGCAGATGATGTATTGCGGTATCACTTTGGTTTAAATGGCGGTGCTGGTCCGGTGTCAAAAAAAGGTAAAGCAATTATTGCGGCAGTAGAAACTAAATTAAGGGGAAAAAATCATGGCTAAATTACCGTACACAATAACAATCTGTCCTGACGAGCCGAACCCTAAACAGTTTACGGCACTAACGCCTGCTGTCCTTCGTGCTTTGCGTTTTACAAATGATTTGACTATAGACCAGAGGCAGTACGTCTACCCATGTGCGCCACAAGCAATAACGCAAATCAATACGCATAAGGAGAAAAACACATGACTAAAGACAACGTCACGGGTAAAAATAAAGATTTTTATGATTTAGGCAAAAAGATATTTGATCGTTTAAATCCACAGGGGGCAATAAACCCTAAAGTCGTTGAGCATGTTGAGACAAAGAAAGAATGGGTTGAGTTGACTGATGATGAGATAGAAGGCGCTATTGATGACGGCTTTGCATTTGGTCTTGATGACGGCAACGTATCAAACGAATATGTGATTCGGTACGCCCGCGCCATCGAAGCCAAGCTAAAGGAGAAGAACAGTGCCTGACATAAAACTATATGACTACCAGCGAGAGCCGCATAACCCGCGAGTTCAGTGGACAGTTAGTTACGCGATGCCGGAACGCAAGGCAACCACGCTACATTGCAAAGCGCCGTGGGTTGATGACAACATACTCTGCTGTTACTACGACGGTAAAGATAATCTTATCGGAGTGCGGTTCGTTCATAAAGACGGGGCGTATGTGGACTTGATAAAAGTGGAGGACTTATGATCGACGCAAGGAAATTACAGTGTTACACGATGGCGTACAGGTTGCGCGGGTACGCCGAGGGGTTGGATGAAGACAGGCATGAAGCGTTAGTTGCTATGCTGATGAAAGCAGCAATGTTATTAGAAGAAACGTGGGACGATTACCAATCCACATTACCACCAGACCAACGGATAGGGAGTTAAACATGAAAGCATTTCCAAACGTATCAAACCAACAAGGCATGGACTTACGTGATTACTTTGCAGCGAAAGCGATGAATGGCTTGATACATCATTTTGATTTCGGAACATTCAGAGATGACCCGCTGCGGGTTGCAAGATGGGCATACGATGCAGCAGACGCAATGATGAAAGCGAGGGAAGGAGAATGACTGAAGAAGATCATATCGCAGCGAACTTCGCTACGTTTCATACCGCTAACCCGTGGGTGTATGCCCGCTTGCGTGAGTTGGCTTTAGCGATGCGTCGTGCTGGAGTAAATCATTACGGCATCAGTGGGTTGTACGAGACACTGAGATACGAGGCGTCGTTAGCTTCGCGTGATGCGGAAGGCTTTAAGCTGAACAATAACTATGCTGCGTTGTATGCGCGTGAGTTGGCACGGAATGAGCCTGAATTAGAACAATTTTTTAAGTTCCGTTTGCGTAGGCCACGGGGCACACAACACGTAGCGCCGCCCGTTGATGCGTGGGATAACAGGATAGGGATATGAGTTTAATTACGCTTGACTGGGAAACCTACTACGCCACAGGGTTTGGGTTCAAGAACCTGACCACTGAGGAATACATCCGCGACAAGCAGTTTGAGGAGATTGGTGTGGGCATCAAGATCGATGACGCACCGGCGTACTGGTTCTCTGGTTCCCATGAAGAGATAAAGAAACATCTGACAGAAGTGACAGACTGGGCGGACGCCGCCCTGCTCTGTCACAACACCCTTTTTGACGGGGCAATACTTGCTTGGAGGTTTGGTATTCGCCCCGCTTTTTATTTAGACACACTGTGCATGGCTCGTGCGCTTCATGGTGTGGATGCAGGTGGCAGTCTCGGCGCGTTGGCTGAGCGTTACAAGATTGGTGTGAAGGGCGATGAGGTAAACAATGCTTTGGGCAAGCGCAGGGCAGACTTCACACCCGTAGAGTTGGCGCGTTACGGTGAGTACTGCAAGAATGATGTAGAACTCACTTACAAGTTGTTTCACATGATGGCCCCGCACTTCCCCGGCGATGAGATAAAACTTGTAGATATGACGCTGCGCATGTTTCTTGAGCCTGTCTTCACAGTGGACGATGCGCTGCTGGTTCAGCGGCTGGAAGACCTGAAGAAAGAGAAGAATGACCTGCTGGCTACTTTGATGAAGGATTTAAAGTGCGATGACGAAGAAGCTGTTAGAAAGAAGCTGGCTAGTAATAAGCAGTTTGCAGAACTTCTTAGAGGATTGGGTGATCCCACAGTGGTTCCTCCTACAAAAATCAGCCCGGTTACAGGAAAAGAGACATTCGCTTTGGCTAAGAACGACGAGGGTTTTATTTCACTCTCGGAACATGAGAATCCACTCGTTCAACAACTGTGCGCAGTCAGACTTGGAACTAAATCAACTCTGGAAGAATCTCGGATCACAAGATTCATCGATACCGGCAAGCGTAATCGAGGACTACTACCCATCCCCCTTAAATATTACGGCGCACACACTGGGAGATGGAGCGGTTCAGATAAAGTTAATTTCCAGAACTTACCAAGCCGAGATAAGAAGAAGAAAACCCTCAAGAATGCAGTCTTACCACCAGATTCCCATGTGGTCATTAACTGTGATTCCTCCCAAATCGAGGCACGGGTGCTGGCTTGGTTGGCAGGACAAGACGATGTGGTTAAGCAATTCGCCAGCGGTGAAGACGTATATTCAATCTTTGCTTCCAAAGTCTACAACCGCACCATAACCAAGAAAGACGCAGAGGAGCGGTTTGTCGGGAAGACTTGCATCTTAGGACTAGGCTATGGCACTGGCTGGAAAAAGTTACAGCACACGCTAGGCACAGCACAGCCGATCAGCGTTGCGCTACCCGACGAGGAATGTCAGTCCATAGTAAAACTTTATCGAGATGTTAACGACAATATCATTTCGCTATGGAAGGAATGCGACAACGCGTTGACGGAACTAGCCAACTGGGATGCTAAGTCCAAGCCGTTTTATCTGGGGCTGCACGAAGCGTTGCGCGTAACAGGCGAGGGTATTGAGCTACCTAATGGGCTAATGATCCGCTACCCGAAGCTGCACTATGACACGAGCGAAGCCAAGTCCCAATACAAGTACAAGTCACGTAAGGGTGTGATCAGTATCTGGGGCGGCGCAGTAGTTGAAAATGTAGTCCAAGCGTTGGCTAGGATTGTGGTAGGCGAACAGATGCTTGCTATTAATGAAAGGTACCGAGTCGCTTTGACTGTCCATGACGCGGCGGTGATCGTGGTTCCAGAGGCGGAGCGTGAAACAGCTATGGAATTCATCGTTGAGAAGATGTCCATCCCACCGGCTTGGGCTACAGGTTTACCGGTTGCATGTGAGGCAAAATGGGGGCATAGTTATGGAGAGTGTTAACAAATAAAGGTATCCCATGCAGCCAATCAAGTGGTCGTTCTCAGGTCTCAAACAATATATTAATTGTCCAAAGCAGTATCACGAAGTAAAGGTACTTAAAAACTATGAAGTCAAACCGACACAACAAATGCTTTACGGCACTAGCGTCCATGAAGCGTTGGAGAACTACGCGAAGGACGGTACAGAGTTACCCCACAACTACAAGAGGTTTGCGCCCTTGGTTGACCCACTGTTGGAGATCGATGGTGAACGGTTTCCTGAACATCAGATGGCGCTAGATGAGAACAAGCAACCATGCGAGTTTCATTCTAAAGAGTATTGGGTAAGGGGTATTGTTGATTTGATGATCATCTCCGGTGACACAGCGTTCATCGTTGACTACAAGACAGGCAGCGACCGATACCCTGATGTAAAACAGTTAAGGCTGATGGCGTTGATGACTTACGCGCACTTCCCGCAGGTAGAGAAGATCAAGGCGGGGTTGATGTTCGTGATGCACAACAACTTTATAACAGAAGATTATCACCGTGGACAGATTCCGGCGTTGTGGAATAGCTTTAATGGTGACCTTGAGCGCATGAAGGTGTCATACGAGAACGACATGTGGCAGATGAATCCTACGCCACTGTGTGGCTGGTGTCCGGTCAATACGTGTGAGCATCATAGGAGTCGATGATGGCAATCAGCAGAGCCGAACTACTGAAAGAACTACTGCCGGGGCTTAACGAACTGTTCGGTATGGAGTACAAGAGTTATGAGCGGAAACAGCGAGAAGCAATTGGGGGTAACGAATACGTTCACGGAACTGCCGACAGTGCAAGAACTGCGGAGATCAACTGAAAATATGTGGAGAAGAATCTTCTCTTCTAACGAACTAATGCACGGAGAACCAAATGCCATACGTGAACAAGCCGAGGCCGTACAAAAAAGAGTACGAGCAAGAGAAGACAAGGGGCGAACACCCTGACCGCATGGAGCGTCAACGCGCACGTCGAGCGATGGACAAGAAGGGGACGGACGCCAACGGCAATGGTAAAGCAGACAAGCGTGAAGGCAAAGACATAGCGCACAAGAAAGCTTTATCAAAAGGCGGTAGCAATAAAGACGGAGTGATGATACAGTCAGCGTCCGCGAATCGTTCTTTCAAACGAGCAGCCTCTGGCGCGTTAATGTCAGAGACAAGCAAGCGCGAAAGAAAGAAGTAAGACTACGGGCGAAAACGGAAGTGCTGGCAGGAGACTTTGGTCAGTTCACTCCGCACGGAAGTAAGTAGCCCACCAACAAGGTGTTTGCCGTAAGGTGTGAGTGGGCGGGGGTTTTTCCGCAAGGGTTTTCCCCCCATTAACCGCATCAGTTATTTAGTGTCTACCCTTTCTTGCAATACTCCTTGACACGGATGTAACCGACTAACCCCCGTAAGGGGTCACGTTAACTTTACAGTGAGGCAAAATTGAATGATATTAAGTTTACAGTCGTAGACGACGCTGCCCTACAGTTTCGCGCACCCAATCAAGTTGCGAATCAAATCCTAAATTACGTTAAGAAGAGTGAGATTCTTGACCGAGGCGATGACGAGACCGAGCTTCTCGTTTACTGGGGGAACGACGAAGCGTCTTTCTTAGCTGACTCCTTTAGCTATAACAACATCCCTTCACCCATACTCCGAGACTACAACTGGCCGGGTCTGTTTACGCCGTTCGACCACCAGAAAACTACCGCCTCATTCCTAGCCAATCGTCGGCGCGCGTTCTGTTTCAACGAAGCGGGTACAGGTAAGACTTCATCAGTCATCTGGGCGGCTGACTATCTGATGTCCTTGGGGTTGATCAAGCGTGTGCTCGTGGTGTGTCCGATTACAATCATGTATTCCGCATGGCAAGCCGACGTGTTCAAAACAGCTATGCACCGAAGCGTAGGCGTAGCTTACGGCCCTGCCCCGAAACGTAAAAAAATATTAAACGGTGAGTACGACTTTATCGTCACTAACTATGACGGAGTCGGCATCCTGCACGAAGAGATTAAAAACGGCGACTTTGATCTGATCGTGGTTGACGAGGCCAACGCTTACAAGTCCACAAGCACCGTGCGCTGGAAGCTACTTGCCAAGCTGATCAAACCTGAGACCCGATTATGGATGCTGACTGGCACACCGGCATCGCAGTCCCCGCTCGATGCGTTCGGCTTAGCGCGTTTGGTTGCCCCACAAAGGGTTCCGAAGTACAGCACAGCGTGGCGGGACAAGGTTATGAATCAGTTAACGCGGTTTAAATGGGTTCCCAAACCGATAGCTAGACAAACTGTATTTGACGCATTACAACCAGCAATTCGATTCTCCAAAGCCGAATGCCTTGACTTGCCAGAAGTGTTGTATCAGACACGAGAAGTGCCACTGACCGTGCAAGCTGCCAAGTATTACAAGGTGCTGAAAGAAGACATGTTAGTTGAAGCAGCCGGTGAGCAGATAAGTGCAGTAAATGCAGCGGCGCGCCTTAGTAAATTGTTACAAGTGTCAGGTGGCGCAGTGTACTCCGACACAAGGGAAGTCATTGAGTTCGACATAGCACCACGGCTGAAAGCATTAGACGAAGTGTTGGAGGAGACAGTCAACAAGGTGCTGGTGTTCGTGCCGTTCACTCACACTATTGAACTTGTTTCACGGCATTTAACAGAGAATGGCGTCACCAATGAAATAATTAACGGAGCGGTATTTGCTGGCGAACGGCAACGCATAGTCAATAGGTTTCAAACGGCGACAGACCCACGAGTGTTAGTTATTCAACCTCAAGCAGCATCACACGGTGTTACGTTGACTGCCGCCGACACTATCGTTTTCTGGTCTCCTGTTATGAGTGTAGAAACATACATACAGTGCATTGCACGTATTGATCGCGTGGGCCAGAAGAATCGTATGACAGTGGTTCACCTACAAGGTTCGGAAGTAGAACGAAGGATGTACAAGATGTTGCAAGGCAAAGTTGATTCACACGAGAAACTTGTTGATTTATATAAGTCGGAGATGGAGGGAAGCTATGAATGACATGGAAGAATTAGTTAAAACCTACTTGACTATTAGGAACGAGCGTGAAAAGATTGAGGCTCAGTTCAAAGAGCAGGACGCTGCACTAAAAGCCGAGATGGCTACGTTAGAGCAAGCGATGTTAGCGGGGTGCAATGAGATCAAGGCAGACAGTATCAAGACCTCTCACGGCACTGTAATGAAACGATTATCTGAAAGGTATACCTGTTCAGACCGGGATAACTTCAACAAGTTCGTGATTGAACACGGCGCTGTTGAATTGTTCGAAGGTCGTATTCACCAGAGTAACTTTAAAGAATTCATCTCTGAGCGTAACAACTCACTGCACGAAGCAGGATTGCCGCCCGGTGTGAACGTGATGCGCGAATTTGTCATCACAGTACGTAAGCCCACAGTTAAATTAAGTTAAGGAAAACATTATGAGCACAGAACTCGCAACCATTTTGGCAAACAACCCACTGATGATTCAGACGGGTGTCGATGAAGATACCGCAGCGGTAGCTGGCGGTGGTGGTAATCAAACTAAGCGTCTTTCAATCAAGGGCGGTGTGTTCCGTAAGATGGTCGGCGGCAAAGAAGTTGGCGCTATCGAAGATCGTCACATGAACATTATCTTCGTGAAGATGGCACACAGCGCATCGCGTCAATGCTACGAGGGTACGTATGAAGAAGGAAAAGTCGCATCACCCGTTTGCTGGTCAAACGACTCCGTTAAGCCTGACGAAGATGTTGAGCACCCTTGCGCGCCATCGTGTGATGTCTGCCCCAACTCTGCGAAGGGCAGCAACGATTCCGGTGTTGGCGCGAAATGCAAACTGTCATGGCGCACAGCTGTCGTCCTCCCACAAGACCCGAGTGGTGATGTATTGGAATTCGTTATCCCCGCCGCTTCGACATTTGGTAAAGAGGAGAACGGAAGATGGCCTTTCAAGTCTTACATTGGAATGCTTGCGAACAACAACGTGTCGAAAGGTCGTGTTGTGACTAAGGTTCAGTTCGATACCAAGGTGCAGTTTCCTAAAGTGTTGTTCTCCCCATCGGGTGCAGTTGACCCCAACGACTACGACACCGTTGCCGCACAGGGTAAGACTCCGGCTGCTGAAGCTGCGATCAAGCTGACTGTGTACAAGAAGAAAGAAACAGGGGAAGAGGTAGCGGTGGCAGAGCCGACAATGCGTGAATCAACCAAGCGCGCTCCGGCACAAGCAACAGATGCTACTGATGTAATTAAAAAGTGGACTAAGAAAGCATAAGGAGAACCATGTCGCGGCCATACAGTACGAAGTTTTTGAGTGAGCTAGATAGCGTGGATGACACCTATCGCATTGGTTACAGAATGGCGAAGCTGTGTGTAGCAGCAAACCTGCCAGCCAAGTATGTAGCTGAAGCGGTAGAAGTTTCTCGCGCCACTGTTCACAATTGGTTTCGTGGCGCGGTGTTGCGTGGCAAGAACGAAGATATAGCTTTGGCTTTCATCAGGCTTTTAGAGAAAGACTTGGAGGCAGGAGTATTACCCGTCAAGTCTGTGAAGGGGGCCAAAGCTTATATTGAAGACATGATTGGTAGACCGATTTAACGGGGAAAAGCGGATGCTGTGAATGCGTAGGCTGATACGCACCCAATGAAGCGGCGTCAATAAACGTGGATTTGGTTCGCGATGCCGGAGATCAGCACCGGCCACAGACGCAGCGAGTACCCCACCCATTAACTAGGCAGGAGGAATCCTGCCTTTCTTGTCTCTGCGGATATGATAAAACAATTTTACGAGAAAGCATTGCCTTCGCAGGGCGTCTACTGTGTGGCGAAGATAGACAACAAACGCACCACACAGAGATTTGCGGAGTCCATAGATGATGTCGAAAATCTTGCAAGACAGTTTGCGCTGGAAAAAGCTAACGTCTACGTCGCCCTTGCATCCTTCGACGGTTATTCAAGGAAGGCAGAGGATGCGCAATTCCTACGTTCATTCTTCATCGACTTGGATGTTGGAGTACCAAAGGCACAAGTTAAACGCGGCTATGTATCTAAATCCGATGCGCATATTGCCCTACAAGTCTTCTTGGCTAGAACAGAATTACCGCCCCCCGTTATTGTCGATTCCGGCACGGGAGTACATGCGTATTGGCTCTTGGATAGAGATGTCCCAGCCAAAGAATGGAAGCCCTACGCTGAGAAGTTTAAAGCGTATTGCCTTGAGAATGACTTACATATTGACCCGGTTGTCACAGCAGATGTGGCGCGGATCATGCGCTGTCCTGAGACGTTTAATTACAAGACTACTCCACCTAGTAAGTGCGAAGTAATCACTGACGAACTGCCTGTCTACTCGTTCGATGAGTTTAAAGAATTCTTAGGGATAGTAGAAGAGACGCCAGCGGAAATCCTAAAGAACCTGCCAAAAGGTTTGGACGAGGATACCAAGGCGTTGATGAAGCTCGACAATCAGGAGACCTCCTTTGAAAAAATTGCCATTAGAAGTCTGGAAGGCGATGGATGCGAACAAATCAAATGGGCAATTGAAAATTCTACAACTCTTCCGGAACCTGTCTGGACAGCCGTCTTATCCATTGCACAACATTGTATCGACCGCGATGAGTCTATCCATAGACTATCAGAGGATTATCCCGGCTATGATGCGGCAGAAACGGAACGCAAAGCTACACTGCGCCAAGGAAAACCCTATTCCTGCACAGTCTTCGACAACGAAAACCCCGGCATCTGCGACACCTGCAAGTACAAGGGCAAGTTTACCAACCCTCTCGCGCTCGGACGAATCATCAAAATTGCGCAAGCCCCTAAAGAGGACGCAGTTCGGCAGTACGAGAATCCCGAAGATATTCCAGCGAACGTAATCCCTGACCATCCACAGGCGTTGTTCCCATACTTCAGGGGCGAGACAGGCGGCATTTACTATCAGCCGCCGCCCAAGGTGGACAAGAAGGGTAACAAGACAGAGCAAGACGCGCAGCTAATCTACCCCCATGAGTTGTTTCCGATACGCCGGATGTACAGCAAAATGGACGGCGAGATTTTGATGATGCGCCTTCTGTTGCCTAAAGACGCGCCGCGTGACTTTATGATCACCACTCGAAGCCTGAATGCGTCTGACGAGTTCAAGAAGGCAATCGGTTTTATGGGTATCGTGGGTAACGCAGGTAAGCTACAACACATCATGGGATACATAATGAAATGGGGTCACTACTTGCAGACTCAGGCAGAAGCCGAGTTGATGCAGATGCAGATGGGCTGGACGGAGCCAGTAGGCGACGAGCGACTGGGCCGAGAGTATGTCATCGGTAACAGTTTAATTAAAGCAAACGGGAAGATTGTCCCAACGCCTGCGTCACCTATGGTTCGCAGTGTGGCAAAACACTTTGAGCCGAAAGGCAGCTTTGAAGTCTGGCGCGAATGCGCTCAGCAGTTGAACCGCCCAACGATGGAGATGCACGCGTTTGGCACGCTGATTGGTCTGGGTTCGCCTCTCATGCCCCTGACTTCTACACCGGGCGCGGTCGTTAGTTACACTGGTAAATCAGGCAACGGAAAGACCGGCGCGTTGTACGCAAACTTGAGCGTCTGGTGTAACCCAGTCGGTATCTCTGTGTTTGATGCAACGAATAACGGCTTGAACCAACGGTACGTGACTCTAAAGAACGCAGCGTTCGGCGTTGATGAAGCGCATACCCGTAAGCTAGAAGAACTCAGCAAGATGGTTCACGCTATCTCGCAGGGTAAAGCCAAAATCAGGATGATGGGATCAATCAACGCTGAACGGGAGCATGAACTCTTAGCGTCGGCGATTGCCATGATGACCTGTAACGTGCCACTGCTGGATATGATTATGTCCAATAACTCTATGGCAACGGGCGAGATGGCGCGGATGATTGAGTTTCTTGTAATGAAGCCACAGCTATTGATCGACGAACCGAGCTTTGGCCCCAAAGTCTTTGACTTGTTCAAGTACAACTACGGTCACGCTGCGCGTAAGATTATCCCTGCCTACTTTACCCACGGCGAAGTAGCCTTGAAGCAGATGGTGGATGAGTGGATTGCCCGGTTTAAACGAGACTTTGGCAACGACGCGATCTATCGCTTCTATGAGAACATTATTGGGGCAACTATGGCAGGGGGTATGGTAGCCAACGAGTTTGGCATCATTGAGTATGACCTAGAGCGCATTTACGCTAAAGTCTGCGGTGAGATGATTAATATCCGAGATAAGGTGGTGAACCTTGGCGAGACCGATTACTCGTCGTTGATCGGTGACTTCATCAATAAATACTACACAGGCATTCTGGGCATCAACGACGGCAAGGTAACGATGGAGCCGAGGACTAGCCTTGTAGGAAGAATTGATTTAGCTACAGGTCTGGTCACTGTTTCCACAACTGAGTTTAAGAAGTATCTGACTGAGAAGCATGTTAGTTCACGCGAATTTGAGCAGAACATGCGGGAGAAGAAAATACTGGTCGATGTGAAAAAATCCCGCTTGGACGCTGGCTGGAAGCAAGCGCTGAGTATTCTTGATAAGAACATGAATGTGAACACCTATGTCTTTGCGACCCAAATCCCAGATGCTTTCTTTGCCGCCGATGGACATGGAGAAGCTAACGGAGGAACCTGAGTGGGTTTTTCCGTATGACTATATGGCAATAGGGGAAAGTTTTTTTATTCCTACGCTGCGCCCCGCCCAGATGATTTACATGGCGGACATAGCCGCCAAGAAGTCACGCATCAAAGTAAAGATTTATACCTGTGAGAAGGAAGGGCACCTAGGGGTACGCGTATGGCGTACCGCCTAGGGTTCTACCCCGTAAGCTTTATACAAGTCAATTAGACGGCGCTTTTCAAAATCTTGCTGTAAGACTATATTTTTAACCAGCGCAGTGCGAGTACGTGGGTCAAGCCCTTCCATAGCCCGCCACTTATTTGCTTGTTCACGTAGGTCTTTAAGTCTGCCATTTACATCGTGATCGTACATCTTTGTTAGCATTTGGTCTAACGGGTTCTTAGCCATGTATTCAGAATACTCTAATGGGTGATCGGATTTAAGCATCTTCACGTATTTACTACGCTCTTCTAAGTCAGATTCAACCCGTGACCATTCCCTTGCATCGAAGTTAGCTTTTGTACCAAAGAAACTATCCAAAATCATAAGGTCGGTTTTAGGATTGAAATCTTTCTTATCGCTTGCCCAAAGTCGTACGTTATTAACGTTTTGCACCAAGCGCGTTGCACCGTCAGCGTAATTGTTTGCAAAGAAGTACAGCGAGTTGGGGCTGACATCATATCCGCTAAACTTTAGCCACCAGATTGCAGCGTCCTTGTATAGCTCTGGGATGTTGTCCCCGCCGGTATAAGCATCGCCAAGACGCGACGTGCGGTCGTTATAAATCTTACGCCCCAGAGCATCCACGTTCATGGTGTACTCAACCAACGGACGCGCAAACGACGGCATCATGGAGTCGATCAAGAACGGCAATGGTTTTTCAACAGGGTTTATCCGTGACACTGGCAAAGGCAGGAACGAGTCCATGCCGATAACAAACATGTTCGAGATAAGATCCCCCGGTCGCGTGTTGCCATTAAATATGGAAGCCATCTGTGCCCCCATAGCAGCTAAGCCACCAAGACCAAAGCCCCAAGGAATCTGCACGATTATGTCTGTGCCGGGGATGGGGAATCGCGCAAAGCGCGTCCAGCGGGACATGTCGTCAACAGCAGTCTTATTGCGGCCTAGATCATCATCGTCAGCCATCATCAAAGACATGAGATACGCAGTTATGCCCATACCGACCAACGCAGCCGACATCACACGAGCGCTTGTTTTTGCCTTAGAGTAATTCTCACGGAAAGTTTCAACCGCCTTATCCATCTCAGCAAGCTCTGCTTTAAGCTCTTTCTCTTTAGTGGCGCTCACTCCCTTGGACAACTCTTGCCGGATATTTGCAGCACGAGCGTACTCAGGTATGCTTATCACAGCGCGTTCGACATTCATATTAAGCGCTGGGGCTATTGCATCAATCGCGCGCACCGCACCTGTAGCACTTGGTCTGAAGAACATGAAGAACGCGCCAAGCGCTTTACCTAGTTGACCGACTTGCTCAAAGTTAGCGAGGTTTTTAGCATACGCAGAGGCGGTAACAGTTGCAGCTTCCTCGATCTCTTTCTTACTCTTAGTCGGGTCTTCCTTAGTAAGCCGTGCAATTTCATTAGATTTGGTTGTTTGGAACGCAGCTACCCTAGCTGACAATTCAAAAGTGTCGATCCACATGTCAAAGTACTTATCGACTTGTTCTTTTTTGTTAAGAATTATATTGCCACCTACACCTTTAAAAAACTCTTGGTACTGACCCTTTGGTGCAATGCCCGCAATGTAAGAAACCTTGCCACCTGTCTTTATATAGTCCAACAGGTCACGGTAGTAGCCAGTCTTGTCACTGTTTGCCAGCGCTTCAAGAGTTGAAGTCTTACCTTGTGAGTATAGGCGCGCAAAGTTCATCGACTTTTTCATACCGCCTGTTGCAACGTTAGAAGCTACTGCACCAATATAACGGAAGGCTTCCAACGGCCCGAGAAGGCCACCTTTCTCAGCACCAATCGTGAAAGCATTAGTTAATACGTCACGCACAAAGTTAACTGGGGCGAACGCTACGTTGTAACGAGTGTGCATTTGACCTAGTATGCCTGTTGCTAAATTACCCATGTTAACGAGTGTGTCCAACAACGGGTTAGTTTCTTTGTATGTACGACGTATTGCTTCGCGTTGGTTCTTGTCATCGATCTGGATGATCGCCACTTTGCCATCAGGCATGTAATGGAAAACCTTGGTCTCGCCCTTTAGCTTCGCTAACACATCGTCGTCCGCACGGTCTTCAAAGCTGATGTAGTCTTTTTCTTTACCGTCCGCGTCTTTGAACTTCATGATGCTGCCTTGCAGCGTCCTGTCATTTACGGCGTTGTAAATAGCTTGAGTCACATCCTTACGACCAGCCCGCATCGCTGCCTGAGCGCCGTCAGCCATCACCTGCAATATTGGATTGTCAGGCACAGTCAAGCGACCCTCAAACGTATGGATTTGATCTTGCAGTTCGCCGCCTAGCTTACGGCTGTCAACGTTAAATATGTCAGCTTTGTCTTCGTTAAATAAGTTTTTACCCTTGAACGGTACATAGTTTTCGTAACCATAAAACATGAAATAGTTCTTGGCGTACTTAGACAAGTAGTTAGCCTTCTCGTTTAGTTTGATGACGGCCTTGTTCAGTTCTTTTATCTCTTTAAGAATTACGTCTGCATCGGTCTTGTTCTTGTTGTACTCCTTCATTATTGAATTAATCTGGTCTTGTTCGTAACCCGCAACGTTATATGTAGTCGAGTTTATATCCAGATTTAATTCGTCTGACTTTTCTTTGCTTAAATTATTCTTGTCATCAACGATCTTATCAAGCTGCTCGCGTAGGTACTTAGCACCTGACTCGTCTAAGTAATGTTTATCTAAGTACTTTAGAATAATTTCGCGCGCTTCATGGGGAGTAATAGAATTACCCTTTGCGTCTTTCAGCGTAGCCAGATTTTGCTCAAGCGGCACATTACGTATGTACAACGTGCGGCGGCGTTCTGGTTCGTGCAACGCAATTGCAAACGCACCTAGTTCGTTTACCGCGTCATTAATACTGAGGCCACGTTTTTCAGCATACTTAGCAACTTCGGTACGAATAGTCTCGCTATGGTTCTGCACATACTGCGCGTATAGATAGTGAGCGTTACCAGACGACAACGTAAGTTGCGTGTAAATATTATTAAAGCCAGCGGCGTACGTAACCAACCTGCCAGCAAAGCGCAGTTTGTTTTCCCAATTCTTGATAGCCGCACGGTCGTTCTGAAAAATGCGAACTGCTGCTTCGCCAGTCTTTGCCTTACTCATCTTTGACAAGTCTCTAGCAGGGTTCGAATTGTACTGAGGCATCGCGTTGAGGATGTCTTTGAAATCAGTCGAACCCCCGGCGGGTGCTTGAATAGGCGGCTTGGCTGGTTTCTTAGCCATGTAAGACACACCAATCGCTGGAGCAGTACGGTCAGCTTTAATTACCTGCTCAATCTGGGTAAGCACGTCGCCGAGCACGGCACCGTATGTGCCGCCGACTTCTTCTAATTCTTCTTTGTTTAGCAGACGATTACGGAAGCCAAGCATCTCCATGATGCGTTTGGCGAACAGCGAAAACACATTCTGGGGCTTACCGTTCTCTTGCATGGGCTTAAGATTGCCCATAGCTGTTTGAAACTCTGGGTTAGAAAATGCTTCAGCCACAAATTCTTTTAACGAACCTATGTCGAATTTTTTACCTAACTTTGAATTAACATAGCGGTAAAGGTTGTCCAACCTGTTGATTGCGTTCTGCTGTTCTTTTGTCAAGCTCTTACGGTTGTCAATTGCATGGTCTGCCATGAAGTGCGTAAACTCGTGCAGCACGACAACATCTAGGCGGTCTTTCCCTAGATTATCAAGATCAATTGTGATTGTCTCAGTTGATGGATCATACTTACCGGCCCGCCCGTCTTCTACTTTCCCCAAAACAACTGTTGGCTGGACATCAAAAGTTTTAAGTACATCGTACAACTTCCTAGCAAAGAAAGCCGTGATTGAATCATTAACGCGCTCGTTGGCTATTGCAGAGAAAATATTTCCTACTTCGCCGCTTTCTAACGCTTTGCGTATGATGTAATCTCTTTTTTGCTCAAGTGTCTCAACCTGAGTAGGCCCAGTCTTTTCTTTAGTAGGCGTTACTTTACGCGATGGTTTTGCTATCTCATCAAGTTGTTTTTCTACAGCTTCTCTTGCAGCTTGTTCACGGTTCTTGCGCAAGTCTGCTTGGGTAGTAGTTCTACCGATGTTCTTAACCGCCTTTACTTCACGGTGAAACATTTCAACCGCGCGTTTGCGCACCGCTCCTTGCTGCTCTTTAGTCAGGCTCTTGATAAACTTATCGCGCGCTTCCATTTGCTCGCGGCGTGAATCGTTAAGTTTGCTATCGCTTACGTTTTCATTGAACAACTTTACGAGTTCGGCTTCAGGCATCTTTTGCAAGATGTCAAACGTAGTAGCTTTTTTCGGCTTGGATACTTTTTCGCCCCGTGCCTTAGCTTCGTTATAAACAACGTCTCTCGCATCGTTTTCTTGTTTGACGCGGCCTTTCAATGCCCGTTCTATGTTGCTGTACGCGGAGTCGTAAAAATCAAACGCCGTTTCCGCAGCCGCATAACCCATGCCTTCTTTAATCGATGTGGCGGGGGCAGCGCGGGTGTCAGTCTCCATACTCAGATACGCAGTCTGTTCTGGCGTATACGTTTCTGCTGGCGCAGCTTTTTCTTCTTCTAGCTTAATTACTCGCTTTGCGGGTGCGGCTGCTTGTTCTTGTCCTTTTTCTTCTGCTTTGACGGCTTCAGTGGTTTCAGTGACACTTGGTTTCCCTTCTAATGGAGTTGGCTGTATTGGCGTTGCAGTAGTAGCTGATTCAATAGCCCCTCCAGTAGGCACCACTCCACCGGGGACAGATGTTGTAGCCCCTCCGGGGGTGATTCCTGATTCTGGTGGAGCGCTAGGAGCGCCAGACTGATCTGCTGGGACGTTAGATTCAGCAAGTTGTTTGGCATTTATCGACTCCTTTTGCATAGGCCATTGTTGCGCCCATGTTTTTTGGGCTTCACGGCCTTCTTGAGTATTGTTCTTAGGAATGCCAAGGGCTGTACGGGCTTCGTCAATTAATGCTTTTTGTTCTTTTGCATCCGTAATACCCATAGCCTCAAACTGGGGCTTCAAGGTTTCTAATACTTTTTTACCGCTACCAAGTTCTGCGTAGGCGTCGCCCACCAATTCAGTAACAGCTTTCTTCTCATCAGTAATAGCAGTAGTGGTTGTAGCGGCAGGGGCGGCAGGGGCGGCAGTGGTTGTAGCAGTAAGTGCGTCCAGTTGTGCATCGGCTGCGGGCGCAGCGCCAACGGAACCCTGTTGAATCGGAGCAAAAGATACAGGAGATACGTTGCCTTGCGGGTCAACCACAGCAGTCTGATCAATCTTAGCTGCTTCTTCGTCCGCTTTCTGAAAAACTTTCATCTGCTCTTCAGCAAGACGAGCGTCTTCCTTTGCCATCGCGTTGGCGTAACTTCTAATCGTGCCACCGGCAGCAGGGCCGACAGACATACCGTATGCAGCGGCGGCTGAGTCAATATATTCTTTAACAGCGGACGCGTCAGTCAAAGACAAGCTTGCACCAAAACGTTCAGCAGCAGACTGAATTACTTCAACCGGTGCTTCTTTAGTGCCAGTAACAGCTATGTTTTTAAGAAGACTGCCAGCCAGATTAAGCATACTCTTCTTAGCGTCTTCATTAATATTTTTCCAAGCGCCAAGCCCGATCTTGTCCCCAAAGTATTCTGCAACGCCATGCACAATAGCAGACGGCAACACACGCTCAAGTTCAATATCCGTGGCTTCTTTGCCCAGACGTTGGGCTTCTTCAACCGCACGGGACGTAGTTTCACCAGCGCCGTGAAACCCAGCTTGCGCAGCGAGCGCTGCACCAGCAGCGTACCGTTTAGAAAGGTCTTTAACGACGGCTTTGGTCTCGCGCTCAAACAACTCTTTAGCAGCTACTTCGCCTGATTCTTTTGCGACCTTCTCCGCGAGTTCTTTGATACCGCGCTTAACAAGTTCTTTCTCAACCAGACCTGTAGCACCGCCCGCAAGAGTACCAACACCGGGGGCAGCAAGTGATCCAAGCGCACTACCTGCCATCATCACGCCAAGTGACTCAACCAAGTTAGCCGCGCCCGAACCGATCTGGTAAGGCAACCAATCAGTAAGTACAGTGCCCACGCCTTTACCTAGCGCGTCGGTAAACGAGTCAGAGGCTTTGTGCTTAGTAGCAAGTTCAGCTTTAGCAGCCGCCATCGTTGCCAGACCGCTCTTCATCAGGTCTTCTGAGCCTACAAGTTTGCCCGCCAAAACCTTAGCGCCACCATACGTTTCCTGAAGCTGTGGCAGGTAGTTAGTGAAGCCACGGATCAAGTCGCTTGAAGACTCAGACGGCCCCGTAGCTTGTACCGGTTTTGGCTCTTCTGGCTTTTTTACTTCAGTCGAACTCATCTGTAGGCGCATTTCAGCCGCCAAGGCAGACGCTGCTTGCTTATCACCCGCTTCGTGGGCTTTTACAAATGCCCGTTCAAGGTCTTGGAAAGTGGGCATCTAAGCACCTTATTTATATTGGTTTAAGTACTCTGCTGCTTTAGGGTCCCTAATTTTTATTTCGCCCGTATTGCTTCCGCCTCTTTCCAACTCTTTGCCAATATTAGACTCAGGGTACCGGTCTTGCAAATTCATAATTAGTTCACGGCGCTCTTTAGCAATACGATCAAGTTTTGCTTGTTGCATAGCCTTGGTTTCTTTATTTGCGCTTTCTATAGCTAACGTGTTTTTAGCCTCTTGTACATCGTTAAAATTAGCTTTATCAAACGCTTGTAACTCGCTGCCCGCTACCGCGTTTATTTGACGCACGTATTGCTTTTGTTTGAGTCGTTCAGCCGCTTCACGCATTTCAGCGCGTTTGTTTTCTCCACGCTCACGCGCATCGGCAGCGTATTTTGTTCCAGCCAAAGACATCCCAGCAGTCTTCTCTGCCGATGCAGAAGCCATTTCACGTTCTGCCAACTGAGTGGTAACTTGCGTTTTCTTAAGCCCGGTCTCCGTGACCATCTTGCCCAACTCCATGTTGAGCGACGTAATACGGCCTACTGCTTCTTCATGAGATTTACTGGCAGCGTCGAGGTTGCCCTTCTTCTCTTGGTACTCCGACTTGTCCAACTCGAACATAGCCTTCTTAATTTCACGGCGCACGGCGTTCGCCTTGGCCTTATCGTCAAGAAGATCGGGTACAACTTCATTAATAGATACAAGCGCGGCTTTCAGCACGGGGCCGGGAGTCGAGCCAAAGCGAGCGAACATCTGCGCATAGCGCAAATGCTGGGACTTCCTGTAGTCTTCTTCGCTCAGTTTTAATTCTTCTTGGTGACGCGCGCGTTCTTCTGCAATTAGTTTAGTTGGGTCAACCCCAAATTTCTCGCGGAGTTTTTGCATCCGATCCATCTCGCCTTCAACGCCGCCAGCAGTACGCGTCTCCAAATCTTTTACAGTCGTCCGAACCTTCTCAACTTCAGGCACAGGGGTGTCCAAAGCGGCTAATTGAGCGCGCGCCATGTCCTGATAAGGAGTGGCAGACACTGGGGCTTTAGCCGGGGCTTCTTTTTTAGCTGTTTTAAGTTCAGGTTTTTTAGCCGTGTCTTCTGGCTTCTTGTCCTCAGCCCACGCAGTGTCTTTTCTATCAATGGTATCTATACCGCCTTTAGCAAACGCAACTGCACCGCCGCCAGCCATCATCTTAGGTTTACCAGCGCGTATCTGATCACGGCGCTGCTTCTCAGCTTGAGCAATGCCCATGGTCTCAGGGTCAGTGTCTCCACCTACTTTATCGCTAAGCTGGTCGTCCGACAACTTCTTCATCATGCCCGGCAACTTATATGGATCGACACCAGACGCAATACCGCCACTTGCCATTTCTTTAATAGCGCCGCCTTCTTTTTTGTTACCAAACACGCCAGCCTGATACAAGTTTGCCCCTGCACCAGCCAGACCTACAGCTTGTTGCAACATAGGAGGCTGAGCTTGATACATCTGAGTCGTAGACGCTTGCATCGGCAAGCCACGCAGCATGTTGGAAAGCGTACCCAGTTGGATGAACGGATACTGCTGTGCGGTAGCGTAGTCTTGGATTCGCTGGTTCAAACGAGCCTGTTCGTAAGCTTGCTGTTTACCACCAACTTCCATCTGCTGACCAAGAAGACCCATCTCCTGACCGTACTGTTGCTGACCCAACGCGCCAAGTTGACCTGCGGCTTGCAAACCCTGACCGTAACCCTTGAGACCTAATTCAGCACCAAACTGTTGCGATTGACGAGCTTGCTCAAACGCAGACTGCATACCTCTGCCATAAATATCTGCTTGCTGTTGGCCTAGATTACGCTGACGCTCAGCTTCTATAATTGCTGAACGCGACCCGCCGAACGCGCCTTGTTGTACAGCTTGGGCTTGATTCTGTTGACCCTGCATGGCTGACTGACGAGCAGCTTCGCGCATCTGTGGCTGTAGGGCGTTTTCCATGTACGGCGACATGTACGCTTGTGTGGCATAAGGGTTAGTTGCCTCCATAGCGTATTGCTGACCCGCACCCATAGAACCAAGGCCAGCGTAGCCGGTCATCTGAGTAGCTGCATTAGTCTGACCGGGCAGTTGATAGTTTTGAATACCCTGCATGGCTCGACTTTGTGTGGGGGTAAAACCAGCAACAGTCTCGCCTTCAAACGGCTTGTATGGTTGGAAGCCAGTTATTTGCCCCTTATCCCCGTAGGTATAGATTTGCTTCTCAGTTGAACCCATCATCCGCTCAACATACGGACGGGCGTATTCAGGGATGTTTGAGGTCTCAGACTTAGTCGTAGTTGGGCCACCGCCGCCGCCGTGCAGTTTTATCTTGCCGCCTTCTTTTTTAAAAGCGTCATAAGGCAGGTCGGGGATACCTGCCAAAGCCATAGCGCGATCATTGAATCTCATAGTTTTTTCCTCATTACCTGATGGGTTACTTCCAGCCCAATCTTTTCGTACATCTGAACTAAGGTACCCTTAACCCAAAGTTGCGCTACCGTAGCGCCATGAGACCTCATCCAGTTGTACAACTCTTCAATAACGTGGGGCCGTACAATACCTTTACCGCCCATTAAATTACCGTGCGCAACACGTTGCGTCGGGTAATCAAGAATATCTATTGCCGCTGCCCCTGTAATACCCTCACCCGGCTCATCCCACACTACTAAATAAGTACGCCCAGTACGGATAGCATATTCAAGCAATTCAAGCTTGTTTAAATCCGGATCAAGATCAATCGCCCGTTGCAACAATGGTGCAGCTATAGGCCAAACGTGGGGTAATTCGTTAGGGTGTATTTGGTATAGGGGCATCTTTATGCGGGTAAGTGTTTATCTGATTTGCTGTTTACCGCTACTTTCTTCTTGCCTATGCTCTTCTTACGCGATGCTTGTACTCGTTCCATCATCGCGTAGAGCTTTCTTGCCCCTGCCTCGGTTGAGCCGTTGCCCAGTTCAGATACGATACGCGCTGGAATTACAAACTCGCCATCAGCAAGACGAGCAGGCTGGCGCTTACCAATAACAGCAGGAATAGAATCTGAAACTCCATCGCCGGGTCCTTTCAATAAACGCCCACCATCAGAGTACCCACCCAAACCGTGCATGATGCCGCCTGACGCTGCCTCAATTGGAATGTCCATATAGTTATCGATGTCGCCCAGATTAGTCTTAGGCATTTCAACCACGGGAACTTTAGTTTTTTTACCTAGTCGGGCGTGTTCAGCTAATGCGGCAGAAAAAGGACTACTTAATTCTTGTGTGCGGCTACGAGCAATTGGGCGAGGAGTTGGAAGAGAGCTTTCACCAAACAACTTCATTGCTTCTCTTTGACGCTCTTCTTCCATTTCTTCGTAACTTTTTGTCAGGCTTTGCGCAGCGCGTTGTCCACGGGTTTTAAGACCGTACTCACGGCGCTGTGCGGCAGAAAGGCCACCTTCGGCAAACCGTGGTTCACCACTGTACGAAGTAACACCAGCATCAGCCGACGGCGCAATTACGTTTGTAGCCTCTGGACGCTGCATAGATGGGTTGGAGTACATAGGCGTTTGCAAGTTTGCCATTGGGTAACCCGTATTAGCACCAAGACTATTCATACGGGACATGTCTTCAACCGGACCACCAGCCTGATAGCTTTGGTACTCATACGAACGTTCAAATGGACGCTGTGTAGGCACTGAAGGTTTAAACTCCGACATGTCTACAGTATTTTTGTACTTGTCTTTGTCCTCTTCTTCAGGCTGATTCATGTACTGCCCAACGCCCATTGTTAATAACCCAGTTTCAAGAGGTTTCTCTTTAACAAGGTCTAGCCCCATTTGAACGCCTCTTTCCAAGGCGCTTGGCTGTGACAACGGAAACTGCGTTTCAAAAGTAGGCTTTAGCATCAACTCGCTGGTCGGCGTAGTATTCATTTGCGCTATGCCTTGCTCAGCCGCTTTAGACCCTGCTCGGGCGAAAGTACTATCGGTAGTGGGGAGTGAATACGGCCTACTCGCAAAAGGAGGTTGCATTGTCGGGGGTTTAGGGGGCAACGCTACGTCTGGAGTAATAAACTCCGGCACTGGCCCTTGAGCCGAAGGCACGTTTGATTTGAACGGCGCAAAAGACTGACTTGGGTCGGCTGCGACATCTTTTATCGTTTGTGGCCCTATGTTGTTAGTGCCCGCAGTCAGTTGTTGTGCTTGACCGGGAGGCGCGTTTTTGAAACCTTCAGCGGCGAGTCTTTCAGCATTCTGCCGACCAAGCTGTTCAGCAACCGCAGGGTCATATCCGCCAGCCGGGGGAAGCGGCGTAGCCGAGGGAGTAATCGGTGCCCCAGCAGTCGGGGGCATACCAGCAGGGTTAGCGGAAAAGATACCTTGCTTGGCGGCTTCTACACCGGTTTGTTTAGCGGCTTCCACACCAGCCTGTTGACCAGCTTGAGCGATGCCTTGTTTAGCAGCCTCTGTTCCGGCTTGCTTCATCCCCGCCGAGATTGCCTCTTTCTTCGCTAGTTCTAAAGCAGCGGTTTTACCCGCAGCAGCCGTAGCAGCAGTTGTAGCAGCGGTAGTTGCGGCAGCGGTTTTAGCGGCAAGGGCGGCAGCGGCGGCGGAAGAAGCCGCCCCGGCTTGGGTAGCGGCAATAGAAAGGGAGACAGGGTCGTGGCAGAGCCGAGAACCGTCGAACCCATACCCGTTGAACTTATTGCGGATAATCATAAGTAGTTACTCCTGTCACATCTTAGACGGATTGTACCGCCTTCTTCACCATATTTGACAAACCCAAGCCGCTCACAGAAGCGCAGCCCAGCCTTATTTTCTGCCATTACCGAGGTCACCACGTAGCCATACTTATCTAACGCACCACCCAAAATCTGTTTTACAAACGGGCGGATGGTTGCCCGTGGTTTTTTGCCATACCCAACGTGTAGCTCGTTACCTTTTGACAACACCCCGCCAATTACTTCGCCCCGCTCAGTTAAAGGCACCACATCCCAATCCTTAACTGCTTCAATATACTCTGCAACGCCAATATTTAGCCTACCTTTAACAGACTCATAGATCATAATCAAGGCGCGGTCTTGGGGCGTCATATCGCCGATACAAAGCTCAGTGTTACTACGGACGAAGCCGTGCTGGGGTAAAAGGTACTTGTCATAGTTGTACTACCTACCGTCTGCGATGTGTCCACAATGTATGTCCCGACCCCGCCAGTGCCCGTGCCCAAAGCGGTAATAAATGTTGGCACCGCTACTCCTGTACCAACCACGCTTGAATAGCGCTTAATAGTGCCGGAGGTTACTGCACTAACCGTCATGGTTGTGCCCGATATAGAGCCAGTGAAAACTGCGGAGTCTGCTGGATATGCCTGTAACGTAACTAAGGCGTTGTCTGTATCCCACCAGATTTCCACAAACTCCCCCGCCTGAAGCTCTACAAAGTAGTTCCAACCCGCAATAATTTTGCCCTCATCCCCGGCGGTTGCGCTTTTCCTAGCGGGTACAGAAATGACTCCACGAGACCCCGA
>Ga0255063_1000035_pt1 | contig 32823 bp, 60 predicted proteins | sample Colum_Cont_RepA__3_FD_188458 | JGI IMG/M metagenome (GOLD analysis project Ga0255063, IMG submission 188458) | Freshwater microbial communities from Columbia River, Oregon, United States - Colum_Cont_RepA_0h | ecosystem: Environmental > Aquatic > Freshwater > River | place: USA: Oregon... | reverse complement strand
AAAATGAGGTTTCAGCTTTTTCAAAGTCTTCTCCTTGCGGAACGTCGCCTTTTCCCGAAATGGCGTTGGATTTCTTAGATCCAGTTGACTAGGGTCTTTTTACGGGCCTGATGTCTCTGATGCGTTCAAACTGGGATATCCCCAGTAGGCTATTCACCCAGACAAAGAACTAGCTCATCCTATTCAGGGTTTTTGGTTTTGTCAAAAATCTTTTCGCGCATCTCGTTGAAAATCACCAGAAGGTTCTTGATGTCCTTCTCGCTGACCGAAGCGGGGTTGCATCTTTCAGATTCATTTTCAATTAAAGTGCAGTAAGAATTAATAATTTCTGCGATTACGAAAGCAGTTTTAGGAGAGATTGTAATATTTTGTTCGTAAGCATCAAACTTCTTAGAAAGAATCCAATAATCATCTTTATTAAAAGAAGCTTTCTTTACTACTCCATTTTTCTCAAATTCTTCAAGAGCGCACAAAATGCAAGCTCTTTCAGATTCAGGTTGTTCAGAAATTTCAAGAATTTTTATGAAATCATTCTCACAAAAACTGTCATTTTTAAAATACCACTGGTACAATTTAATTGAAGCATCGGCGATTGTCATAATCAATAATACAAGAATGCCAGAAAAAGGTCCAAATAAACTTGATCTTTTGTTTTGCTCTAGCGAGAATATTGTCCATGAGACTTTCTTGGCATGAGTACGGGTGCATGATGGCTCTTGCTGCTTCGTCTAGAAGTGAAGATCCACACACCAAGGTTGGAGCTTGTATTTTAAATAAAGAGGGCAGAATAATTTCAACAGGCTACAATGGTCTTAAAAAAGGCTTCCCTGTTAAAGACTGGATGAAGAAGGAAGAAAATCGTCCGAAAAAGCGCGAAATAATGCTTCATGCAGAAACTAACGCTTTGTCTTTGATAAGAAAGGGAGAAGGAGATACTATATGTTTGACAATATCCCCTTGTTTCGCTTGCGCGAAAGATATAGTTTCTCATGAAATACAAAGAGTATTTTATATCAAAGAATACGATCAGTGCAATAAGTTCAAAGAAATATTTGAATATTACAAAATTTACTATAAAGAATTAAATCCCGAAAGCCTTTCTAAAATTAAATCTAATTTACAATTATGGATATAGAAACAATAGTCCCAGTTAAATTCGTTAAACTAAATAATCTGGCAATCGTCCCATCTCGTCAAAAAACTGGAGATGCTGGTTACGATCTTTATTCAACTGAGAGCGTAAGGATCAAGCCAATGAGTCGCGCTTTGGTTAGCACTGGCCTTTCAATCGAAGTGCCTCAAGGGTATTATGCAAGGATTGCTCCTCGCAGCGGGTTAGCAGTTAAGAATGGAATTGATGTTCTTGCTGGCGTTGTAGACTCTAGCTATCGTGGAGAAGTTAAAGTTGTATTGATGAATCTAAGTATTGATCTTGCAAGCATGATGGGACTTACTCCAAATATTGCTGGTTCAAATTTTGATTTTAATATTAAAGCTGGAGATCGAATCGCTCAATTAATTATTGAAAAGTATCATGCTGTTGATTGGCAGCAGGTTGAATCTTTGTCTACAACCGAAAGAACGGGCGGATTTGGAAGTACAGGCGTGTAACCTTGTCACTGTGACAACCAATTTTGTCTCAGAATGTCTCAAATAAGCAGTAAAAAGGCGGTTTTTAAAGTTGGCACAGTTTTTGCTAGAGGAAAACTCTATGATATACTATATTCAATCAAGCAATGGTCAAACTCAAAAACTAGATCTTTACAATAAAGATTCATTCGTGCTAGACAAAATGAGCAACGAATATGTTTCTGAAATTGAAGTGCCGGGTTTCAGTAAAGAAGATTTAGATATTACAGTAAAGAGAGATGAGATTGGCGATTTAGTCACAGTTAAAGCCTCTAACGCGAAGAGGAAAGCTGAAGCTTCGCTATGGATTCCTTCCGCAGCGGACGCTTCTCTTTTGAAAGCTTCTGCTGAGAACGGACTGCTTACTTTGTCGGTTCCTGTTAAGGGAGCCTATCAGCCGAAGAAAGTTAAAGTAACCTAAGTTACTCCCCGCCTTCGGGCGGGGTTTTTATTTTATGAGTTATCTAAGTTCATCAATACCAGTTCAGATTGGATACCTTGACGTTTCCTTTCTTCATAATGCAAAACCTAGGACCATGAACGAATGGATTCCTGTTGAGATATTCTCTGTGGTTTCAATACCTAAGAGATGTTTAATGTTTAATGTGATGAGTGAGTTTGGCGCACAGTTCGCAAGGGTTCCAATTCACTACTTGTCCTTTGATGCCAACCCAACTACTGATTACGAATTACATTGGTTGCAATTGTGGGATAGTTTTAGTTACTATTTCACTATTCAGAGATTTGATTATTTAAAAAATGCTTCTGCTTATATACTTTTGAAAGATAAAAGTAAACACGTTGGCAAATATTGCTTCACGATTGATTGGTGTAATGGTGATGATTATAATTTAGGTTATTCTGAGATATCTGCTGGACATAAATGCGCTCACATCTTCTGGGGAGAAGGGGGACAAATGTTCGCTCAACCAAACAACAGAATAGTTTGGAGAGATTCAGGAGCATTTATTGGTTCCCCGCTTCCTCTAGAGGCAAAAAATTGGAAACCTTTCGGACATGAGTTCTCTTGCGAAGGGCTTGCTTATAAGTGGACTGCTGGCGATGAAGAGCTTATGTATTATGAGTTCAAGAATGAGCCAGAGTTAGCCAAATAAACACGATAAAATAGAATGTGTAATATAAGATGTAATTGAATATGACTGCTGAAGAGAATGAAATTTTTAGAGAAGCTATTTTACTTCAGAAAAGCACCAATTGGTGGATTAATCAAACATCTAAGATTATCCAAAAAATAGACGATCTTGAAAAACAAGATTTCTCTTTAGAAAATGAAAGTGAATTAGAAGATCTTCGTTATAAACTTGGCACTTTTTTGGCTCGCAAAAAGATAGAGGAAAAGAAAATTGAAGATCTTCTCGTTAAGATTGACAAGGTAGAAAAAAAAGGAAAAGGAAAAAAATGCCAAAACTAAAACGTGAAAAATTCTATGTTGTAATTTCAAAGAAAAATAATTACACTTACGGAGCTTTCCCTCATACAAAAGAAGGAAAAGCCGCAGCAAAAAATTACATCCAAGAAAAATCAAATAAAAATTTGCAGTTAAAAATTAAAATTAAATAATATGCCAGTACCAAATAAACGCAAAGGTGAAGACTCAAAAAAGTTCATGGGACGTTGTATGACCGACATTCCAAAGGACGAGTATCCAAATCAAAAGCAGCGTGTTGCGATCTGTTTAAATCAAGATAAGAAGAAGCCGAAGAAGTAATTCTTATTATGAAGTTAGTTATTTGCATCCCCGGAAATAACTTTTCCGGGTCTTTTTTTGATTCTTTTCTAGAATTCTATCATTGGTGTCTTCACAACAACATTAATGTATTTCTTTCAAGAAAGGAATCTTGTAACATTTACTATGTAAGAAATATGTGCCTTGGCGGCAATGTCCAAGCTGGCAAGAGTCAAAAACCTTGGGGAGGTTCTTTTGATTATGATTATATGCTTTGGATAGATTCTGATATTGTTTTCAAGCCCCAAGACTTTATTAAGCTTCTTCAAATGGAGAAGGATATTGCTTCAGGTCTTTACTTAATGACTAATGGTTCAAGAGAGCCAAATCAATTTGCCACTGTGGTCGATTGGGACGAAAAGTTTTTTGAAAAAAATGGTTACTTTAAGTTCGTTCAGAGAGAAGATGTAGTGGGTAAAACGGAACCCTTTGTAGCTGACTACACTGGATTTGGTTTTATCTTAATTAAGAAAGGCGTTTTTGAGAGTTTGGATTATCCTTGGTTCCAGCCGATCTTTTTTAATATTGGCAACGCTCACGACTTCTGCATGGAAGACGTAGGCTTCTGCCTCAAAGCTAAAGAAAAAGGTCATAAAGTATGGATACATCCACAAGTAATAGTGAAGCACGAAAAGAAAATCCTTCTAAGTACATGAGGCAATTGAAAATTGTTCGCCTGACTTTGATGGAGAAATTTTTTAATACCGATTTAGAACTTTTAGTTGAGATATGGAAGGGAGAAACAGAGAACGAATATTTCTCTGTTGACTTCGCTTACAATTACTCTTCTTGTGCTGCAATGGGATCTATAAGCGAAAGAGAGTCTAACCTTGGCGCATACAAAGAAATTCTTTGGGCAAAAGATGAATTATTTGATATAATGGGTTTAGCTAAGTATCTTAAATGGGATACATCAAATACTGTAATCGAAGACTTATCTGAAAAGGTATGAACGCAAAACTAGAAAATTATCTTTGCAATCGTTTCTCCTCGTTCTTTGACTCTAAAGGACTTTCATTTGATTGCTCTGATGGGTGGTTTTTTATCTTAAATTGGATGTTTTTGCGAGTTGAAAACTCTCTCAATTACATAAACAAAGATAAACCCCCAGAGGAGAGAGATTCTTTCATCGTTCTGCAAGTTAAAGAAAAGTTTGGAACTCTTAGAGTTTACCACACTGGAACTGACAACGAAGAAATTTTCGGCCATGTAGTCGCAGCAGAATCTTTAAGCTCTTTCATTTGTGAGGAGAGTGGAGTTTTTAACGAAACTGTAGGAACCAATTCAAAAGGTTGGATTAAAACTCTTTGCAAAGATCAAGCTGGATTCAATAGTGGTTGGGTTAGTAATTATGATGATGATTTACTTGCTATCCTAGAAGAGATAAAGGCTCAAAGATGACTGAAAGAGAAGCAAAAAATCAGTGTCTTATGATTAAGAAAACTTCTGTTTGGTTAAAGAAGGAAATTGCAGCGACAATGAAACTTCTTAATGAAGCCAAAGATGAGAAAGAAACTCTTCTTCATTTAAATAATCTTATCTGCTTGAAAAACAAGGCTGGGGCAGAGGTTACCCGAATCGACAACTTGATCAAGCGCATGGAAGAAGAAGATTTCGAATTTTGACCTTGCTTTCCTCTTGCGAACCGCTAGGATGGGTGCGTGATAAATTATGGACTTTGCTGCATTTCCCTTGTTTTGTCCGAAAAGGGCGAGAAATTTCAAACCCTGACGTACACCAGATTCAAAACTCTTGGCAGAGAAGAAGGTATGAAGGTTCTCTCCAAGAGGATTCTCAACAACTTCAACGTCACGTTCAAAACGATAGCTCATTGCAATGAAAATCAAATCGGAGCTTATCGACTTTCTAGCGAAATTACTCCTCTTCTTAGTCATCCTGATCTTAATCTTGATCTCACTGAACTTGACGATGCGGAAGAGATTTTTTCTATTATTGACAAGATTAAAAATCAGATCAAGACATCGGGCATCAGAATCTCCGCTCACCCCCCAGAGTTTGTAAGCTTCACCAGTCAGAAAGAAGAAGTCATTAACAACTCAATCAGAGACCTAAACGAACACGCTCTCTTGTTCGATCTGTTTGACTGCCCAAAAGATTATCGCTCTCCTCTCAATATTCACATTAGACAAGATGGCGACCCAGAAGAGCTTTCTCAGAAGTTTATTTCAGTTTACAATCGCCTCAATCCTAGTGTAAAAGATAGATTGGTGCTTGAGGTCAATGACAACAAGAACGGCACTTGGTCAATCAAGAATCTTATAAAGTACTTTTATGAGCGACATGGGATTCCTATTACGTTCGATTCCTTGCACCAGTCTCTGCTGCATGGCGACCAATCTGATGAAGAAGCTTTCAATGACGCTTACCGCACTTGGCCTACCAAACCTTTGTTCCATTATTCTGAAGGCGTAGATGGTACTCGCAAACACGCAGATATGCCGCTTAATCATCCAAAAAACTTTGGACAGAATGTAGACTTTGACATAGAATTGAAGAGTAAGGATTTAGCGATCTTTAAACTCAAAGAGTTTGCCGCGCAAGCATAGTCGGCGATGCAGGGGTTTTGTAAACCTCAGAGTACGGTTCGATTCCGTAGCGTGGCTCCATATCAAGTGAAAAGTTATTATATATTTTTAGATGATATAAGATACCCAGAAGATGTCACATGGGTGCAAATTCCAAAATACGAATGGACAATTGCCCGTGATTTTTTTCAGTTTCGGGATATAATAAAGATAAAGGGCGTTCCTGCTTTTATCTGTTATGATCATGATCTTGGGGCGCAGCACTATCGTGATCTTAAAATCATCCTAGAAACCAATAAAATTGACTACTCTAAATATAAAGAAAAGACTGGCTACGATTGCGCTAAGTATTTGGTTGAGGTTTGTCAAGATCAAGGTATACCTCACCCAGAATACGAAGTCCACTCAATGAATCCCGTGGGTGCAGAAAACATTAAAAAATACATAGACAATTACAATGCATCAATTAGAATTTGATTTTAGATCTCCAGAAGAGGTCGCTAGACAGAGAAAAATCGCAGAAGAAAACGAAAAAGTTTTTGACGAGATGTTCTCTGATCATGGATATGTTTATAATAAGTATATAGACTTTTTGCTTGATCTCGTTCCGTTCAGATTAGCATGGAAAGCTAGGTATTGGCCGGGGAATATTAGGTGGTGGATTAAATGCAAGTATCAGAAAATTCGCTATGGAGTTTCTGATGATGATGTTTACTCTTTAGGATACAACATTGCTCTCTTTACCTTGCCTCGCCTTAAGTATTTTAAGGAGAAAGGAAAAACTGGAATCCCTGTTTGTTTCTTGCCAAACAATTTTCATCTCCTTGAGGGCGACGAGCAGACAGCCGCTGAAGAAAAAGGTGTCAAAGAAATGGAAGCCGTTCTTGACGAAATGATTTTTGCTTTTGAGTATATTATTGATGGAGATAAGATGTGCGAATTGCCAGAGAGTCTTTCTTTTAAAGGTAAGGCTTTCGATTTCAACTCTGAAAAGAGCATAGAAGAAAAGGAGGATTGGAAACGTTATATGGAAAAATCTAATAAGCTTAACGAAAGAAAAAATAATGGCCTCGCTCTATTTGCCAAGTATTACGACATTCTTTGGATATGAAATTTACTGATGAACAGCGCGAACTAATTAAAGAAACGCGCAGAAAAATTAATAAACTAGAAGACGAGCAAACTGCTTTATATAGTAATTTGCTTTCTCAATTAGATATGCCTGAAAGGGCAGAGGATTGGATTTTTGATTATGTTTACAATAATTACGGGACAATAAAGAAAATAGAATCTTTTTTAAAATAATATGTCAAAATTACATTTTGTACCCAAAGGCTGGGGATATGAGAAGTGGATAGTTAATAACGATAAGTACTGCGGTAAAATTCTTTTCGTTGTTAAAGATCGCAAGTGTAGTCTTCATTATCACAAGATAAAAGATGAAACTTTCTATGTACAAAGTGGAAAAATTGTCTTGCATTATGGCATGGATGAAAAAACCGCAAGAAATAACTGGATCACCTTGGGTCGAGGTGATAGCTTCCATATCCCAACAGGGATGATTCACCAATTCTCTGCTCTTAAAGATAGCGAAATTATTGAAATTAGTACCCAGCACTTCGATGAAGACAGCTACAGAATTGAAAAAGGAGACTAAAGTGTCGCAAAATAAAAAACTATTGAATGAACTGGCAAAAAATATTCGCAGCATTGATGCCAGCGAACAACCAAACCGCATAGTTAAGAATATCGATAAGATTATTCAAGACTATTATACTAAATTCTACGACATGGTTGATGGTAGAAAGCAGATAACTCAACAAAAGAATGGACACTGCTGCTAAGGTTTCAACCCCTTGCATCAGACTTTGTAAATTAAAAGATGGTTTTTGTACAGGTTGCAACAGGTCTTGGCAGCAAATCGCTGATTGGACTCAATACTCTGAGAAAACGAGACTTGAAATAATGGAATCTCTGTTATCAAACGAACAAAATGAACGGAAAAGGAAGCAATCCTAGAAATTGTTTTAGTAAACAGTTCAAATCTAACTATGATGAGATTAACTGGAATAAGCCAGTTAACAATGAACAGACCAGTAAACATCATGGAACTCAAAGAAAAAGACTTAAAAAAATACCACCAACCCAAAGTGGGGGATAATTTTCAAGCAGGAGACTTACTTCATTTGATTGACGATGAATATGTAGTCATTTCAAAAGACAATATCCTGATGAAACAAACAATTAGTAAGTATAACAAAGTATATAGAAAAAATGGAAAAAGATAAGGACGGTTATCTCTTGGTCCCCAAAGAATTCACTCACAAAGGTTACCAGTTCAAGTTCATGAAAAAGCTTGAAGGCGGCTGGATGATCTACGAGAAGACAAAAGAGACCACAAAAACCAAAAAGTATGAATTGGTTAAGCCTAAAAGACAAGATCAATTCGTGTTTCATGGCAAAACTATTGAGGCTAAGTGGGTTTACCCTAATAATAATGCTTTTGGCAGGACTGGCTTTGACTGCATTTCTTTTGATACTGCTATTAATAGGCATAAAGAGATCTTGGCAAACAAGCAAGAGCAAGCCGAGAACACTCAGGTTGAATTAAAGATCCCAAAAGGAGAGTTCACTATGAAGGATCTACTCGTTACAAACAAGATTCCTTATCCTAAACTTTATCTTAAAATTAAAGAAATGGTACTTGGAAACGCCATCAAGAAGATAGGAGAAAAGAAGAATGTCAGAGGAAAGCCTAGCGATGTTTTTAAACTAACATAACAATTGCTTTAAAGATTAGATTAATCAAATACTAGCCGCCGAAAGGCGGCTTTTTTGTGTAATAGAGTGTATATGTACGATCTAACTCCAACGCTTCCCCATGTATCATCAAATTATATCTATGATACGTTGCTTGATAAATGGAGGCCAATATTAGATTCTGATTTCAGTGGAGGCTCTGGAGGCAGAGACGCATTCGGCAGACTCAGAATCTCTAATCCCGAAATGATTTTTAATAGCAAACAGCTATTTGATAATCAACCACTATACTGGGACGACATTCAAGAAAGCGGATCAGGTACAACATCTACACATTCTGTAAACACAGCTTCTTCTACTCTTTCTGTTTCTGCCACCACCGCTGGCAAGAGAACTCGCCAGACTTTTATGAGGTTTAATTATCAACCTTCTAAGAGTCAATTAATATTCATAACAGGAATACTTAAAGCATCTGGCGGCGGGGCAGGAATTATTACCAGAATGGGATATTTTGATGATGATAATGGATTATTTTTAGAATGCAATGCTGGAATTATTAATTTAGTAAGGAGAACAAAAACTTCTGGTTCAGCGCAAGACAACACAATCCCTCAATCTTCTTGGAATCTTGACAAAATGGATGGCACAGGATCAAGTAGGATTTCTTTAGATTTTACAAAAACTCAAATTTTCATGATGGACTTTGAGTGGCTTGGAGTTGGAAGAGTTAGATTTGGATTTAATGTTGAAGGAACTACTTATTATGTCCATGAGCTTTCTGCTGCGAACAGCTTAACGACAGTTTACATGTCTACTCCTAACCTACCTTTGCGATATCAAATAATTAATGACGGGACAGGGATAGTTTCTTCAATTAATTGTATTTGTTCTGCGGTAATTAGCGAAGGAGGCAGAGAAGAAGTCGCTACAAATTCTTACATTTCAACAGGAGGTACATCTGTCCAAGCTACTAAAAACGTTACAAATGCAGTATTAGCGACAAGATTAAAGACAGGATTTTTAGGAGCTACAATTGATATCTTAGACCTTAGTTTGCTCACTACTAGCAATGATAATTATGAATGGCAATTATATTTAAATCCCTCTGGGATAAATGGATTAACATTCACTGGCGTTACTAATTCTGCATTAGAATACAGTGTTGCAGCAAATGGAACTCGTATTTCTGGAGGATTTAGTATCGCTGGTGGGTATGCTCAAGCAAAAACAAGCATCCAAGCTGATTCTTTAAAGTCTTTAATGAAATTAGGATGTTCCATTACGGGTAAAAGAGATATCCTTGTCCTGTCTTGCTTACCTTTAGGTTCTTCTGATTCTGTGGTATATGGTGCTATCAATTATAGGGAATTTAATTAATTAAGCTGTTTTAATTATATTGTGTAATAATAGGCATGAAGAAACTTCTGTTCCTGCCTTTCGTCCTGTTAATACTAACTGGATGCTTCTCTACAATTAAACCTTCTAAACAGATAGACGACAATCAAAAGGTCATTGCTAAAGAAGAGAAGAAAGTAGATAATACTCTAGTTGAAATAGAAAAAAACGACAAAGGCAAGAGAATCCAAACCTCTGGTCTTTCTGTCGGTATTCAGCATTCTTTGAATCAAGTTACTAATGCTCCTGTGCAAGTAGACACAGCTTTAAAATTAAACGAAAGAGTCATTTCTATTGTAGGTTCGCCTCATATAGACGAAACAAAAAGAATTAAAGCTACAGTAGATTTACTAAATTCTGCCTTAGTCGAAGAACGCAGAAAAGGCGAAGAAATGCTTTCTCAACGCGATGAAATAATTAATAAACTTCAGAAAGAAAAAGCAGAGTTAAATCAAAAATACGATGACCAACTTTGGCAACTAACTGACAAAGCCAAAGAAGTCGCCAAAGAAGCAGATCAAAATAAAGCAGTGTTAGATTCAATGAGCGGAATGTTTGGTCTTAATGCTGTGTTTTGGGGGCTAAAGAAGTTCTTTATTAGCGCATTGACTACTATAGTTATATTTGTTGTGGTATTTGTTATCTTGCGTCTTTTAGCTACAGTTCATCCTGCCGCTGCCGCAGCGTTTTCAATATTTAATATGTTGGGTTCTTTGGTAATTTCTATACTTAAGGCTTTGACTCCTAAAGCTTTCGAGTTGGCAAATTTTGCTACGAAAGACAAGGTAGAAGAGTTTAAGTCTCCTCTTGTGAAAATTGTAGACGTTATCCAAGAACTCAAAGAGAAGCAAAAAGAATCTCCCGATAGAGTCTATCCGCTGAACGAGTTGTTGAAACGCTTTGATAAAGAAATGGATAAGCCTGAAAAAGATCTTATTGACAACATTTTAAAAGAGCAAAAGTGGATCAAATAAAACTAAAATGAATGAAATCTTCTCAAATATAAAAAAGTATTTATTAGTTATACTTTTACCAACTGCGCTTTTAGTTATTCTTTCGCTATCTTGTTTAAAAGATATAGAAAAAGCGTTTGCAAGATTTAGATTTGGCAGAGATATAACTCTCTATCTTAGAAAGTCTACAGACCATTTAACATATCTTGGTGCTGCATATACAGCTACAGGCGACAAAAAGTTCATAGAGCAATTTAATACTCATTTAAAAGAAAGAGAAAAGTATTTCAATAACGAAGTTTTTATTTCCAAAATACTTACTCAAGAGGAGTTAAAAGAGTTTCGAGTTGGCTTAGATATAAGCAACGAATTAGCAAAAGAAGTAGAAACCCCTGCTTTTGAAAAAATGGATAGCAAGGCTTTCTTTGGTGAAAAATATTTAGATTATAAAAAGAAAATATATGACAGTAAAGATAAATTTAGAACTTTGATTAATGATAGCTCAGAAAGGATTATTAAAGAAGAGACGCAGTTATTAAATATATACTTATATAGCTTGTGTTTGATTATTATTGCATTGGTGTATTTAATTAAACATGATAACCATCCCGTCGCCCAAAAGAAACCTATAAAGAAAAAGAAAAAGTAATATGGAACAGTTGCAAAAGATGGGAATTCAATTAGGGTTCTTGATTAGCGGTTTATTTGGGGCCATTTTGATGGCTACAAAAAATGAAAAAACCGATGTAAAATCTGTAGTCTTGTCTCTTGTAGGCGGAATGTCTGCCGCAAACTTCTTGACTCCTGTTCTGGTTGATACTCTAAATATCGCTAATGTCAAGCACCAAAACGGCGTTGCTTTTATTGCTGGATTTTTAGGCTTGAAACTTGTAGAATTAATAAGCGAAAAATTCTTAGAAAAAATTAACGGATCTTCAAAAGGAAAAATTAAGAAAAGAAAACCAAGAAAAAGTTGATAACCATCAAGTTTGCCCGATAATATTCCAAATATATGGACAATTCATTAAAACTCGTTCAACAGCTTATAGAAGCTAGTTATGAGAAAGATCGTCAAGATAAGATTGCTGATTCTTCTAAAATTGGAGAATCCTTCTTTACTCATTACTTGAAAATTCTTAAGAATTGCATGGAAGAAGAGTATGCAAAAATCAAAGAGCAAAAAAATTAACAATGAATATTCCCGAGCTTGGGACGATCTATACAAAGATCTGCCCAAGTGGAAAAAAGATATTATTGATATGGCAAAAGAATCTAAGAAAGAAGATTCGTTTTACGTCGAGTTCATAAAAGAAGTTATTAGAAAAGCTGAAAAGTAATCTCTTGTGAAAAAATCTCATTTAGATAAGTGCGTAAATCTTACAAAAGCTTTGCGAGAGGCAGATTCTAAAGTTAGATGCCAACACTTTTCATTTATCTTTCACAAGAACAGAATTATTACTATTGGTAAAAATTCTAATAAGAGCAATCCAACCAATCAAAAGAATCCTAAGACCGGCTTAAATGGTGAATTAGTAAAGGATAAATATACCTGCTCTGAGCTTAACGCTTTTATCAAGTTTAAAAATCTTACTAATATTGACTTTACTAAAACCAATCTTGTCACCACTAGGATTGACAGAAACGGCAAGATCAGAAACTCTAAACCTTGCACTTCCTGTCAGAATTTGATTAAATTTTTAAATCCGAAGAAAATATTTTACTCCGTTGATTCAAACGGAGACAATAAGTTTGAAGAATATGTTCAACCTTGATAATCTAACCTGTCTAAAATTAAATAAAAATTGGATGGGCATTGGGACTGAAGGCATTGAAACTGCCATCAGCAAAATATTCAAAGGTTCATATCTTGCTATGAATGTTAACTATCCTTTAGTAGATGGAGAATATGATTTTGAAAACCCAGACTACAGACCAGTTTCATGGGAAATTTGGGAGACTTTGCCAGTGCGCTCTTTCGATTATTCGATCTCCTCTCCTTATCAGACCTTTCGAATTCCGACGGTCGTCATCAGCAAGAACTTTTCAAAAGTTCCGATCTACCACACTAAATTAACTAAAAAAGCAATCCTTGAAAGAGACAATTGGACCTGCCAGTATACAGGCCGAAGATTGTCAAAGGAAGAAGCAAATATAGATCACCTGATTCCCGTCTCAAGGAACGGCAAGAACACTTGGGAGAACATGGTGGCTTGCGATATTAAAATTAATAGTTTAAAATCTAATAAAACTCTTGAAGAATTTGGAATGCCATTAATTAAAAAGCCCAAGAAACCCAATTCTCACCCATTTATTATTAATGTAGAAAAAAAGCACAGAGACTGGCAATGGTTTCTTTACTAATATGTTACAAAAGATTCAACAGTCAATCCAAGAAGCTCAAGGCAGAGGGTACAAGCTGGGCGAGCATTTTAATGCCGTGATCATCCCTTCTAATCTTCTTGATGAATTTGAGAAAGAATTAAATTCTCATTTAAATAATGAATCAAAGAACATGATCTTTGGTTTGGAAATCTTGGTTTGCGGGAACAACGAGCAGATTAGATTTGGAAAGATTTTTTAAATCTCCCTCTTGACCCTCTCGAAAGACCTGCTAAGGTCAGCCCCGATGAGTACACTCTTGAAGACCCGTGGCCGTCCTACAGGCGGCAAAAACCTCGCATTTGTTAGTGTTTCGCAGCTTCGTGAGAAGTTGACTGACGCTGCCAAAATTCCAGTCAGCATGAAGTTTGCAAAGCAAATGAGCCTTGTTGACGAGGGCGAATCCTTGCCTCAAACCCCAACCTCTTCCAATCAGGTAGCTCCTACGAAGGAAGAAAAGCCAGTCGTTTCTTTTTCAGTTTCGGAAGAATTTTAATATGAACAATCGCTTTGATTCAATCATCGGTCAGGAAGCAGTTAAGAATAAGTTAGATTTTTATCTTGATATTTACGAGAAGAGTCAAATCTCTCCTAATTTTCTTTTTGTCGCCCCGCGAGGATCTGGCAAGACTACAATTGCAAAGCAGTATGCTAGAAATCTTATTAAAGCAGATAAATCTAAGTGCAAGCCACTTATTGAGATTAACTGTGCAACTATCGGTTCATCCGAGAGTTTCTTTAATGATGTCTATGTTCCTGCGATAGCCAACAAAGAAGTCACTGTGCTTTTTGATGAAGCCAGCGAATTGCCCAAAAGCCTCCAGATTAATTTCTTGAGCCTTTTTAATCCTAATCCCGCTAACAGGAATACTCTTAATCTTCCTGACTATTCTGTTGACTTTGACTTTGCTGTTCAGAGCTTCTTGTTCTGTACAACTGAGCCTCAGTTGATTTTTCATGCTCTTCTTGATCGTCTTGAAAGAGTTGAACTTCAAGAGTATTCTCACGGTGATCTTTCTCAGATAATTAAGAAGAGTGTGAATTGTGAATTTGATGAAGAGTCTCTTTATGACATTTCTTCTTGCTTGAGGGGCAATGCTCGACAAGCTCAAGTTATGGCTAACAAGATTGACTCTTACCTAAAGACAAAGCAAGAGAGAATCTTTACTAGTGATGACTGGCAGCTTCTAAAAAATAAGCTTAGTATCTTGCCTCTGGGGCTCAATCAAATTGAATTGAGAATCCTGCAAACTCTCAAGAACAAGCCTGAAATGACGCTCACTAATCTTTCTGCCATTATTGGGATGACTCGTTCCAGCTTGCAAAAGGATTTTGAAACTTGGTTATTGAGAAATAATCTGATACAAATTGCAGAAAAGGGTAGAATGCTTACAGGTAAAGGTCAAGAGTACCTGAAGCGTTATGAAGAAAAAGAAGAAGAATCAAATCAACCTTTTTAACTTTTGTAAAGTATTAGATACTGATTACGCTGAATATGGGGGGAAAATAACAAGAGCGGATGGCAATTATCGCTATCTTGATTGTAGTGCTGGCTGCAAGCATTTTATTCCTTTGTATGACAAAGTAAATAAAGACTTAAATTTAGACTATGGAGTCTGCACTAACCTTCGCAGCAAGAGGTGCGGACTCCTTACTTTTGAGCATCAGGCTGGATTTGGGTGCTTTGAAATCGAAGGGTACGAATAAAATTTTGATAAATCTTGATGCCCTGTGTAAAATAAGGTGTTATGAAAAGAATTCTAACATTATTGTCGTTGGTCGTCTCACTATTCGCAACTAAGGCTTTAGCCGAAAATGTAAAGGCGAGTACAGAGGCTGGCTATATGTCCCACTATATCGTAAACGGCGTTGCTCGTACTGAAGCGCAAGCTTTTGGTGCAGTAAATATTGGCGCAACTTATTTTGGAGTTGATGCCTATCTTGGAGGAACGATTATTCCCGTTTCTTCCGCTCTAGACGAGTCTCACTGGACTGCTGGTGTAGGAAAGGGATTTAAGATTGTAGAAGGCGTAACAGTTCGCCTAGACGGTCAAGCATTTCGCCACTTGACTGCGATTCCCGGTGCGCCAAATTCAACGGAGGTAGCAGGTATTCTTGCTCTTGAGAATATCGTCGCAACTCCTTATGTTAAGGGTACTCATGATCTAGATCTTGATCAGACTGGTTATGTTGTTGGTTTGAAGCGTCCTACTGATGTATTTGGTTGGTTTACTATCACTCCTCTCGTTGAGTATGGCAAGTTCACTGATTATGATTTCAAGGCAGCAAAGCTAACTGTTTCAAAGATTCTATTTAATCATCTTGAGCCTTTTGCTGAAGTTGGTTATTATGATAATAATTTCAGTGTAAGCAAGTATAATTTTGCAATCAAGGAGTTAAATGATTCTGTGGTTGCAGTCGGTGGACTTAGGTGGAACTTCTAAAATGGGGATAAAGGTTTGCGGTGATCCTTAAAACCGCTCCTTGCGGGAATGATGTAATGGTAGCCTGAAACTCTTCCACAGTTTATGTACCAGTTCGATTCTGGTTTCCCGCTCCAATTTTTATGATACAAAAAATAAACGCCTTTCTATTTCGAGGCAAGATAGACGAAATAAAGACTAGAATTTGCGTCTGCCTTCGAAAAGATGACGTATGGGATGAAAGCTCTACGTTTTACATCTCTGGCGAATTTAAAGATGCTGAAGATTATTTGAGTGATAAGCATTTTAATGTAATGTTCGCAAATTATATTGAAGATGCCGAAGGAAATTTTACGATAGAGCAGTTTAATCCCTTGACTTTGGAGGATGAATCCCAGACAGTAGAGGGACTTTACCTTCAGAAGAAGTTTTTCTCGACGGTTGAAGACGGTTATCAGAAACTATTAAATACTAATAATTAATATGGCGCACTTAATCAAAGTTCACTTGCTTGACCTTACTCATGATAATGGCAAGGATTACATTCCTTCGCTTATCAATTTGGACGATGTAGTTTCAGTTGAGCCTAGCAAGGTCCATAGCATAATCTATACCAAGAGCAACTCTCAGGGCATAAGAGTCAAAGAAAGTCTTGACCAGATCCTCGCCTTGTCGAAGAAATAAATTTTCGAAAAATCCCTTGCGTTCCGCTTTGGTCTCGCCTAAAGTGTCCCTGTCGGTAGGAACTCAACACTTGTAAATCATGCAAATTGCTCCGAAAAACGAGAATTCTGTGCTGCTGTCGGACAACTTCAAGTCCGTATCTTTCGGCATCAAGCAGGATGGGCTTGCCCATATCTTTGGCGTTCTCCGCAATCAACTGTACTCTGACAAGATCCTTGCGGTCATCAGAGAATATTCCGCCAATGCCTTGGACGCAAACGTCGAGGCTGGCAGCGACAAGCCCATAGTCGTCACCGCTCCCAGCTCTCTTGATCCAGTCTTCAAGGTAAGAGACTACGGCTCCGGTCTCAATGAAGATGAGATTCGTGACATTTACTCCAACTATGGAGAATCTACTAAGAGGAACTCCAATAAGTTAATTGGTCAGCTTGGACTTGGCTCCAAGTCAGCTTTTGCTTATGGCGACAACTTTCTTATCAATTCTTTTGTGAATGGCAAGAAGGTCACCTACAATGCTTACATTGATCCCACTCAGATCGGCATGATTGCTAAGATGTATGAGGAGGATACCTGTGAGCCGAATGGAGTTGAGATTTGCGTTCCTGTCAAGTCTAAAGACATCTCTTCTTTTCATTCAAAGATAAAGGAGTTCTTTAAGTATTGGAATCCGATCCCTGATGTTAGGGGCATCGAAGGCTTCCCTGCCGAAAACCCTGTTCCTGTTATTGAGGGTTCTAATTGGAAGTATTTTGTTAATGATAAGGGTCTTACTTCTTCTCCTGTTATTGTGATGGGAAATGTTGCCTATCCTCTTGTGTCTAATGAGGTATCTCAGGAGTTTGTTGAAGCTTGTAATCAAAAGACCTTTTACGCTCCGATGTTGAGTGGGTTTGTTTTTTATACTGATATTGGAACTCTTGAAGTCTCTGCTTCCAGAGAAGACCTTCAGTATACTGATTACACCAAGAAGAACATTGGCAAGATCTTTAAAGCTTTCAATGATGAACTTGTTTCAAGAGTCAATGATAAGATAAATTCTGTCAGCAACCTGCTTGAAGCCAAGAGAGTCTATAAAGATTTCTTTGGAGATCTTTTCGGTTGTTATAGTGCGCTGAGTTTTCTTTCTAAAGAATGTAATTGGAATGGGCATGAAGTAGACTCTCCTATTGTTGAATTTGTCTTTTCTAAAGATGAATGTCTTCCTGATGGAAAAGAAGCTGCTTCTATTAACTGCTATGGATCAACTCGTCGCTCTAGGAAATCGGTAAACTTTTATTTATCCAACCGTCTTTCGTCAGAGAAAGAAACATTAAATGTTATTGATGACTGCGATGGAAAGAATCTCTTAAAGAGAATGCGTCATACCATCATAGACAAAAAGGCTTATAAGGAAATTAATGTAATAAAAGTTCGTGACCAAGCTCTTTGGGAGAAGGCCCTTAAGACCAGAGGCATGGAGAACTATCCTTTCGCCAAGCTTTCTGAGCTTGAATATCCAGCCAACATTAGTGAAAAAGTCTCAAATCTATCTTCTGGCTCTAAACAGAAGAACGAAAAGCATACCAAAAAAGCTTTTATTCTAAACACTTCTAAGACTAGTTATTCTCCAACTGCTTCAGACTATTGGGATGCGGCAGTTGTTGATATCAAAAACGATTCCGGTATTTGGATTCAAATCGATAGGTTTAAATACGAAGACCAATCGCTTAATTATTTTAATAAAAGCCTGTCTTCTTTTGCGTCTGCCTTGGGAATTACTAACTCTACGCCCAAGATCTACGGCTTCAAAGAAGTTCCAAAAGGTCTAGAAAAGAATGCTAATTTTGTAGAAGTCAAGAAGTGGGTTGTAGAAACCTCATTTAAGAGATTAGAAAATGATGGCACAATTAATAACTTCAACTGTTTCTTAAAAGTATCTGACTTTGACCTTCCTTACTCTTATACTGCATTGATGAAGTTCATTAAGTCTATTGAGCATCAAATCTCTGATGATTCAAAAGATTTAAAAAATCTTATCAAGGAGCATGAAGAAGTAAACAAGATAATGAAAGACACATTCTTTATTCAATTGAAAGCTAGTCTTATGCATTTTAACTGCTATTCGACTTTCTTAGAAAAGCTTTCCTCGCAAGAGAGTCATCCGTTTATTCAGAACATGAAATCTTTTCTCGAAAGAAATCCTATGTTGAATTATGTAAATGATTCTTACTTTGGTTACATGAGAAAGCCTGAATTCGAAAAGTCCATCCTGTCCTACATCAAGTAAAATTTAATAATATGAACATCCCATACATCATAACAAACAACTCAATTACCGTTGTTGTCAATGGTAAAAGTTATACGCTGAACGACGGGCATCCTAATTATGCCGCCGTCAGACAAGCGGTCGTTGACCGTAAGTTCGATAAGATTGCAACTCTTGTCGATATCCCTGAAGCAGTGCGCCGATATACCTATGGTAGCATTGAAGTTGAAAATGGTGCGATTAAGTACGCTGGTCAACCAGTTCACAACTATGTCTGCGAAAAAATCTTTTCTTTTATGAAGGAAGGATTGCCTTTTGAGCCACTGGTTGCGTTCTTAGACAAGCTTATGAAAAACCCTTCTAGAAGGGCAGTGAATGAGTTGTATTCATTCCTTGAGCATAAGGCTATGCCTATTACCCCTAATGGTAATTTCTTAGCTTATAAGTCAATCTCTCTTGATTGGAAAGATCACTATACTGGCACTTTTGATAACAGTGTTGGTAATACTCTTGAGATGGCTCGCAATTCTGTTTGCGATGATGCTGAAGTTGGTTGCTCTTCTGGATTCCATGCTGGATCTTTGCAGTACGCTTCAACTTTTGGAGGAAGCAGCAAGCTTGTAATTGTTGAAATCGACCCCTCTGACGTAGTTAGTATTCCAAAGGATTCTAATTGCCAGAAGCTCCGTACCTGCAAGTACAAGGTTATTGCAGAATACACTCAGAAGCTTCCTGACAATTATACTGAACAGTATAGCGAAAGAGGGCGCGATGAATTCACTGATGATTGTGACTGTGGAGAAGATCACGATCAAGAAGATGTCTCTTTCTACAACCAAAGAGATGAATTAGGACGTTTCACTAAGAAAGTGAAAGTGTCTTAATGGTTATAGCAGTTTTGCTGATAATAATGTTCTTAGGATACGTCTTTCAAAGAGAAAAACTGAAGTGAATAAAGGTAGTGGGGCTAAAATCCTACTACCTTTTTTGTTTTTTAATGTATAATAATTCGTGGAGTCAATTAATTATAAAAATGTTTTGTATATCAGTCCATCAGGAGATTCTGATTTGGCGATGTACGCCAAGAGGCACATCTATAAGTTAATAAATGACAAAGTCAATATCCTATGGAAGACTTATAAAATAGATAACTCTATAGATGCGGATAACAAATTCAATAAACTTCTTTCTCAGCATAAGCAAAGATTGTTATCTTATTCAGAAGTAATAATAGATGCAGATCCACAAAATTGGGATCACATAATTGATCAATTCAAAGTAAAAACAGAAAACAGGATAATTATAGGAAGAACTTATGATAATCTTGACACTGTCCCAGATGAACTTGTCGCAAAGATTAATAATAGTTTAGTAAATGTAGTAAGTGTTTCTAGCGAATACAATAAACAGACTCTAATTGAATTCGGAATCAATAAACCTATTATAGTAGACCAATGCCCAGAAGTGGATTTATGGACCTTTGGAGTAGATTCAAAAAATGAAGGCGTATCGGCAGAAGCATATTTAAACAGGAGCATCTTTAACCAATGGCAAGATGTAAAAATACTAAATCTTCCTTATGATAAAGAAAATTTCTTCTTCAATCCCTGCATATTCTCAAGAAACGAAAATCATTATTTAATGGCAAGATATGCAAAAATTACTAATGATAAGCCTCTTGAATTCAATAATACTCTTAAGTTGTATCAATTAGATTCAAATTTTGAAATCAAAAAACAAATCCCTTTAACGATAAGAGACGAAGTTCAGAACGAGCAATACGAAGACCCCAGAGTCATATTTTTTAAAAATAAATACTATGTAGGATGTGCTAATTACATAGCCAACAAAGGCGGGTGCATTCATCAAAAAGTTTTAGTATTTGACGAGTATTTTAATCATATAGATAATCTGCATATTAATTATGATGGCAATGGATCTTTTATAACGAGCAATACAAATCATCAAAAAAACTGGACATGGTTTGTCTATGATGATAAACTAATGCTAGAATACAGAATGAACCCTCATGTAATTCTAGAAATAGATCACATAAAAGGACAAGTCGTCGCAGAATACAAGCACTTTCAAGATATAAGTAAACTGTGGAAATTTGGCGAATGTCGCATGGGAAGTAATCCTATTTTAAAGGATGGGCATTATAATGGTTTTTTCCACAGCAGCTTACCTTGGAAAGGATCGAAAAGGAGATACTTCATGGGGTATTACAAATTTGAAGCTAAACCACCTTTTAAAATAACCGAAATTTCTGAAAAACCAATCTTATATGGCAACGAAGTAGACGAGCGAGTATTAACGGATAATAGTCCATTAGTAGTATTTCCATGCGGAGCAATTCAAAAAGACAATCAATTTGTTATTAGTTTTGGACTAAACGACGAAAAGACAGGTATTATAAAAATATGATACAAAAAAATATTCATCAAATATGGGTTGGAAACGCAAAACTCCCTCCTAAGAAAATAATGCAATCATGGGTAAACTATTGTGAAAAATTTGGCTGGAAATATCATTTATGGACAGAGAATGAGATAGAAAAGTTAACCTTGCAAAATCCTTCTATTTATCAGTATTATAAATCAAAGAATGATTTTCATGGGATGTCTGATGTAGCTAGGATAGAAATAGTTAATCAATTTGGAGGCTTGTATTGTGATGTTGATTTTTTTAGTTGGCAAGTAGATATTGAAAAACTTGTATCAATTAATCATAATATGTTTATTGGATGTACGGAAAACGGATACCCACGGAAAAGCCAAATGCATATGGAATTTAATTATTTTCCCGGCAGAACAGATTGCGCTTTTCACTTAGCGAATGGATTTTTTATTGCACCAAAAGATAATGACATTCTTTCATTCATGCTTCAACAAATGCCGTCTTCTTTTTTTAATAATAGAAAATATTTTGATGAATCTTTTACAGATTGCGAAGGCAATCCAAGAAGGTTTGGTTCAGCAGATACAATAGGATGTTTTTTTCTTACTCACTGCGCCAAGAAGCATCCTTTTGTTTTGATATCTCCAAAATTTATATTTCCCGGTATAAAATACGTTACAGAGCATTGGTATACAGATTTCAAAAAAGAAATCATTTGTAGCTATATATATAATCACGATGAAAAAATGATAGAAGGTCTATTGTGATATTCCCTAAAATTTTTTGTTTAACTTTAAAAGAAACACCAAAAAGAAGAGAATATGCAGAGTCTCATTTTAAAAACCATAATTTAGAAGTAGATTTTTTTGAAGGCATTCATGGTAAAAAATTTGGCCTTTCTACAAAAATACCATACACAGATGATGTACTTAATTGGAGTCCAGACGATGGAACTCCTCATTTTATAAGTCAGGGGCATATTGGTTGTATTTTATCTCATTATACTCTATGGAGAGCTATGCAGTATATGCCATTCGGGGAGTATATAATTTTTGAAGATGATGTAGTGCTATGTGATAATTTTAAGGAGAAACTGATTCATTACAAATCCCAACTCCCAGAAGACTGGCAGTATGCATTTATAGGTCATTGCTGTCTATGCTCAGAAGAAGGAAGGTTCCATGTGAGCGAAAATGTTATACAGACTATTGATCCTCCAATGTGTACCCATGCCTACATGATAAAAAAATCTGCTTTGCCAGTTCTCATAGAAACTAATAGTTTAGTTTGGTCTCACATTGACATACAAATAAAAAAGCGAAGTCTCCCAAAGTTAAAATACTATGTAATGATGCCTCCTCTTGCAGATCAAATATCAATAAACAATCCAAAAGACATATCATTTAAATCACTAACTCAAAATGGATAAAATCTATCATTTTATATTTGGATTATCAGAAGATTTCAATAAAAAACCTTTTGAGTATTTTCATTATTTATCTATTAAAAGCTGCTATTTAACTCAACAGAATCCTAAGATATATATGCATTATCTTTATGAACCTAAAGATAATCAATGGTGGGAAAAAGCAAAACAGTTTGTTGAATTAGTTAAATATCACTCTCTTCCAGATATTGTTTACTATTGTAATGATAAAAAAGTTTGGAGAGTAGAGCATCAATCTGATATTTTTAGATTATTAGTATTGAAAGAACATGGCGGGGTGTATGCTGACATAGATACGCTTTTTTACAAACCATTTTTTCCTGCTTTAGATAAAGACTTTGTGCTAGGAACAGAAGCTATATTCCACATAGGCTCTAATCACTGGCAAGTGAATGGACTTTGTAACGCTTTAATAATAAGCAAAAAGGATTCAAAATTTTTAGATTTATGGTTTGATGCTTATTTATGTGATTATGATGACTATGACTGGAATAAAATGTCAGTAAGAAAGCCTTTCGAACTATCTAAAATTTATCCTGATTTAATACAAGTAGAACCAGTAGAATCTTTCCATAAGTATGATTGGAACTTAGACTTTTATCATGAAGATATAGAAGGGGGAGACGCTGGAATCTATAGCAAACACATGGCTGAATCTAAAGTTCACAATATTTTAAAAAAGATTTCAAGACAATCTTTGCTTTCTCAGAATTCTCTTTTTTCTAATATGTGTAAAAATATCAAAGGCTTATTAGACGAATAGTCTTTCATAGAGATTCTTCATTAAGAATTTTCTTTCTAAATTATTTAATACACAATAGTGATAAAAGAAAGTATTTTCTTTAATGTCTTCGACGCGACAATCAAGAATTGTATTTTCAGGAAAAGTCAACACATTTAAGTCAAAATGATGAAGTAATGCTTTCATACAGTTTTGCTCCCATTTCATTCCATAGCCTTTACCAAAGAAATCATTATCTTTAACGTCTTTGAGAAACAAAAGAGTGTCTAGTAATTTGTTATTATATTCATTATTTTTAATGTAAAAGTGACTCATGCAGATTCCATTCCAATCTGAGTTACATAAGAAAGAAGTGCTTTCGTCTATTGTTGCCGCAGTCAAAAAAGATTTTTTATTATTCAAAAACAAAGAATCTACATCACTCCATAAGACATAATCATATTTTAAGAAAGCGTCTTTGACAGCGAGCAACTTATTCCAAGAAGGATGAATACCGTCATCAAACACTTTATCATAAACTTGAATATCAAAATTATTATGCTCACAAAATTTCTCAAAAGATTTTATAGCTAAAGGCGCAAAAACTTTAAAATTATCAGTATATAAAGTTGCAAGGCATACTTTCATATTCTATTATATTCTAATGTGTAAAATAAATTAACAATATGATTAAATACAGACAAGAACTATCCGCTTTGTTTCAAGAAAAAAATGTTTTAGGTAAGGGCGTAGAAGTAGGAGTTGGCAAAGGAGAACACGCCAGAACAATACTTTCCAAGTATTTGGGCCATTTATACTTAGTGGACCCTTGGGAAATGCAAGACCCGCAAGAATATGAGGACATAACAAACTCTGAAGACCATATGTCTAATCTTTATTATTGCGCCACTAGCCTGTCAGAATATCAAGCTCGTTACACAATAGTAAAGAAAAAATCCTCACTTGCCGCAAATGATTTTGAAAATGAGTCTTTAGATTTTGTTTATATTGACGCTAATCATAAATATAGTTTTATCAAGGCGGATATAGAATATTGGTTTCCGAAAGTAAGGACAGGAGGAATTGTATCTGGGCATGATTATTTTAATAATTGGGAGGATATTCCTGATATTGCTTCAAACGGAATAGATAAATATGTTTTTAACGCAGAAGGCATTAAATTAGCAGCATTTGGAGTTAACCCAGCAGTAAATGAGTTTTGCGCTCAAAACAATTATAATTTACAAACTACTCGGTATGAGTGGTTTGCTTCATGGTATTTTATTAAATGACTAAATTAAGTATTTCTACTTTTTTTGACTTTGAATCAGGTTACAACACCTTGATTGACTGTATACTTTCGGAGCTTCCAAAGTATAACTGTTTAATAAAACCAAAGTCTTTTTCTAGTGATGCAGGTAAATTTGAGAAATATTTTGAGAATATTCCTGCTTTCAAAGAAGACCTTGATTTACTAATTATTCCCCCATGTAATGAATTAAATTTCGCAAACTTTGTCTTTTTCTTAAATCCTAAAAAAGAAAGAGTAATGTTCACAATGTGGGAAAGTACAAGGATCAATGAAATATTCATCGAACAGATGAATAATATGAAGGCAGTGATCGTCCCAAACCAATGGAACAAGTTAAATTTCGAGAGGCAAGGATGCGAAGTTCCTATTCATGTCGTTAATCTCTTCGTTGATACCGAAATATTTAATTATCAAGCTCCCGTAATTAAAGATAGATTTGTATTTGGAACTGGCAACAAAGATCCTCGCAAAAGATTAGAAGATGTTGTTAGATGTTTTACTAAAGCTTTCCCAGATAAAAAAGATGCACAACTTAAAATAAAAATATCTCCCAAAGAAAGTTACGATAAAGTCTTTACTTCTAACAAGATAGAAGTTTGTAAAGAATTTTATGCTAAAGAACAATTAAAATCATGGTATTCTAGCAACAATTGTTTTGTTTCTTGCGTAAGTGCAGAGGGCTGGGGTTTAATGCAGCATGAAAGCATGGCTTGCGGAAGACCAGTCATTGCTACTAAGTATGCTGGACTTTCTGAGTTTATGACAGAAGATAATTCTTTTTGCGTTAATTATAAAGAAGTTCCTGCCGAAGGATTCTGGAAAGCTCCCGGCGCAAAATGGTCAAAATATGACGAAGAACACTTGATAGAATCCATGAGGTTCGCCTATAATAACCCAAGCACCGTAGAAGCAAAGGGGAAAAAGGCAAGCGAGGACGCTTGTAGGCTTAATAAGGAATTCTTTGTAACAAATTTACTCAAAGTCATTGAAATTTACAAATGAAAGCAATTCTTGAATTCAACCTTCCAGAAGAAGAAAGAGAATATCAAATGGCAAATCAAGCTAGAGATATGCTTTGTGTAATTGGTAATTTGGAAGACACTTTGCGGAGTTATTTGAAATACGGACATACGTTTAAAACTCCAGAAGAAGCTCTTCAATCTATTCGTACTCGTTTACATGAAGAGCTTTCTATTAGATATATAAATATTCACGATTAAAATGATAGAAATTAAACACTTAAAGCCATTCAAATTAAAATGAGAAAAGAGAAGTTAGAACAATTGTTTTGTCACCTTGTGCTTACATTTGGCGCAAGTTGTGTTTTGTTTTTGATACTTGTTTTTATTTTTGATTTATGGAAGAGATAGATATAATACGGTATGAGTTTATCATGTGTTACTGTTTCATACAACCTTAAGATCAAGGATCAAGAGTTCGTCTTGTCAAGAGACGAGGTTTATGATATTTATAACCAATTGCATAAAGTTCTTGGAATAGTAGAGCCAAAAACTTCGCCTAGTTATCCTTACCCAACGTATCCATCTTATCCTAGTTATCCAACAGTTTTTTATACTGCTGGCAGCAGCACTCCCAATAACCCTAACTGGAAATCATGCTAAAGATTAAAATCTGGATGCGCGGGACCAATGAGTACAACCGCGACACAATAGATGGCCCCACTCCTGAGCAAACTCAAGAGCAATTTGAAGATGCTTTTAGAGATAGCGATGAGTGTTTTTGTGGAGGAGATGTCTATGAGACTTGTCCTTATTTTAGTACTGATGGTTATGATTCTGTAGATGTTTATCTTGGCGGCAATGAACATATAGAGAATAATGAAGAACCCATTTTCACAACCTCAGATTGGAGTCAATTTCAATTTGAAAAAGGTGGTGGCTGCAATTACATTCCTCAAGAACCAGATGAAGTAGGCAAAGTAAATATCTGGTGGTATCATGATATGAAATTTAATTATATCTACTACTGGGAGAATGTTACAGAGTTTGATCCAAAGAAGCTAACCGTACAGTATGGCGTAGATCAAGATGGTCAAAAATATCTTGAAGAAGTATACTATAATGGCGAAGCTCCTGATGATTATCATGATCATGGTGATACAGGCTATGGCTACACTGGGCCAGAATTCGTTTATCATCCAGAACAAAAATTTGCTGAAGAAGACGAAGACTGATATAATATAGACATGAACCGCAAAGGTTTTTTCAAAACTATATTCGGAGGCTTTTTGGCAGCAACTGCTGCCCCGGTAGTTCTTAAAGCCCAAGAAGAACCGCAAAAAAAAGACTTGACTCAAAGCCCAAAACCATTCACATTGAATGAGGATGGCAATATTGGTTTAGGAATTCCATTCCCGAAAACTCCATTAGTAGTATCTGGTCTTATCTTTCAAGTTGGAGATAGACAAATGAGAATGGGAGGAGATGAAAAAGGCGACTTTGAAATTAAATGGTTAGATGTCAAAGAAAATGAATCTTCTGCTAATATTGTAATTCATCAACCAAAGGATGATCCGTGGAAGAAAAATTTTGCTGTGATTCGCTAACTCCTGAAGAAATCAGTCAAGGTTGGCATCATTGTTATAGCTGGAATGGCAAGCTGATTGGCCCCGGCTTTCCTGAAATGAATAGCTGCGAGTGCAGAGTTAACAAAGTAATCCATAATCAAATAAAGAAAAATGAAGTTAAGCTCTTACGGAAAGAAGATCTTGTTGGTTTCCGATCTTCATAACAACGTTGAAAAGTTCGATAAAATTGTTAAACATGAAGCGGCGGATGTTAATGTCTGTTTAGGAGATTGGTTTGATAGTTTTTATCTTGATAGTTCTGATGACCATAAAAAGACTACTGATTATTTGATGCGATATCTTTCTGCGCCAAATAGTTATACTCTTTTTGGTAATCATGATTTGCATTATCTATTTAATAATCATTATGTAATGTGTAGTGGTTATGAAGATAGAAAGTATTTTGCTATCGATGAAACGCTAGGATCTGAGCGTCAAGATATTACTAATAAGTTTAAATGGCGAGTCTGGGTTGATGATTTTCTTTGTACTCATGCTGGACTTTATCCTGATTACATAGATCCCACGGTTAAAAACAATGATGACCTAAATCTTTTTCTTGTAAAAGAAATAGAACGTGCGAATATTGCCCTGCGAACAGATCAAAATCATTGGTTTTATTATGCTGGTCGAAGCAGAGGTGGCCCCAAAAAAGGTGGAGGAATTGTTTGGTTAGATTTCAAACAAGAGTTTCTGCCTATCGAAGGATTGAAACAAATTGTTGGACATACATACCATAAAAATGGTAGAGTTAATCCTCACCATTTGGATGGCAACGTGAATCCCTCAGATTGCGATAATCTTTGTATTGATAATGGATTAAATGAGTATATAGTTATTAGTAATGGCAAGTTGGAAATTAAAAAATTTTTAGATATATGATTAACGATAAGAATGATAATAAAGTTCAGTTGATTGGTTATTATGGCAACGATCAGGTTCACGCTTGTTCAGCTTGGACTTCTACAAGCAGAGACTTAAATGAAGATAAAATTAATAGAATTCCTAAACTCCTTAAGATGCTCGCTGATGCAGGTCATCACACACCTTTTGAAAAGTCTGCTCTTCATTTCTTGGTGGATACTGATATTGCTAGTCATATTCATATCCTTAAGCATCGTATCGGTGTACCTGTTAATGGCGAGTCTGCTAGGTATAAGGAGATAAAGGAAGATAAGTATTTAATTCCTAGCGATTGGCCTGAAGATTGGCAGCTTGCTCTTGCTAATTATACAGAAGAAGGCAATAGACTTTATCATCAGTGCATTAAGAATTTGTGCGAGCGAGGCTTTGATAGAAAGCGAGTTAAAGAATCTGCTCGTTATTTCAAGAACTATAATTCTCAAATTCAAGCCGATGTTATGTTTAATTGGCGGTCTTTTAATCATTTCTTGAGTTTGCGTAACAAACCTGACGCACAAAAAGAAATTAGAGAAATTGCTGCTGAAATGCTAAGATTAATAAAGAATATCGAAGGAAATCCTTTCGAGCATACTATCTCAGCATTTGAATTATGAAAAAGTCAATACTAATTATAGCCAGCATAATGGCAGCATTGTGCCTAGGTTTCTCAATCAAACCCAAAAAGCAAAAGCCATTTCCAGACTTTGGTTACATGGCTCCTGCTTCAGAAGTTACTAACATCAATGAAGTATTTAAGCTAAGTCAAAACTATCCTAAGACTCTGCCAAGTGGTAAGTTACCAGAGTTTTATAGTATTGATTATAAGAAAGATTGGCGCAAGTACCTCCTTTCTATTCGATCTTATTGCTATGAAGGTAATACTGGGGTTGATTTCCGAGTAGAACATAATAAAGTTCGTAATTGGTATCATATGCCATTTCAGCATTACTCTGCTAATGGTAGAGAAGGCTATCATGGCTTAACCAGAGAAGCTCCAGTAGGAACAAATCAATTTGCTCCAACTCAAAGCTATGCTACTGCTGGTGCTTGGGCAGTTGGTTTTTATAATGATGTTGCTGGCTATACGATTGGTCAAGTGTGGCAAGACCATGAGAATCCTGATGTTACTAAGATGACTGGCGGGTTTAAGCATGGTGCTGTCTTATTTAAACTGTTATTTACTTCTTTTCCCAAGGATGTTGCTGAGTCTCAAGTGCCTTTCTTAAAGAATAGTATTTGGTGGGATGCTTATGGGAATTATGTTTTCAATGATGCGCCATTGTCAAGGTCAAAGATTCAGGTCGTTTTGACTCAAATGGATGTAATGGTAAGAGATACTAATGCTCCTTCTGGTTGGGTGCTTGGCAATTTTCAATACAATGGTCAACTTAATAATGCAGACAAGTGGAATAATTTGATTCCTGTTGGTGTGATGTGGGGTCAAGATCCTACTAACAACATCAATCAGGCCAATCCCCACCCAACTGTAACCATGATTAATACTAATCTCAAAGAAACAATTATCAATCCAGATCCCAAAGAGCTTCCTCCTACTCACCTAGGCTGGAACGGCAGACTAAATGGACCTCTTGACAATGCAATGAGTTCATGTTATAGTTGCCACGCCACTGCTGAGTATCCTCAAGGATCTCCTTTGAGTCCTCTTTTTGATTCAGAAACAAGCAAAAAGTATCCTCCCGGCAGTGATGGCTGGATGCGCTGGTTTGAGAACTTGAAGTGCGGCGAGCCATTTGACAAGCCTTCTGATGGAATAGTTTACCATTCGACAGATTTTTCTTTACAGATGTCGCAGACTCTGCAATTCTTTGCGGACTTTCAAGCTTGGAAAGAAGCGCAAGGAGGTATCTATAGGTCTTCTTACGAGAAGCACAAGCCGAAGCGAAAGATTCACAACGTTTCAAATCGATTGCCGAAAGATAAGTGAAATCTTAATGAGTCATATATAAAGCATAAAATTGAGTAGTGTTTCGTATATGACTCTTTTCGGTTTTGATGGTACAGTAAAGTGTAATTATCTTTATGGACCACAAGCCTAGTTATTACATATCAATTGAACTCCCTAAGCACTTTGATTCTGATGATGCCGATACTATCAAACAAGATATTATTGACTTCATTGAAAGCAAAAAGCATTATGGAGCCAAATATCATGACAAGTCCAAACAGGGTATAGCAGTAAAGAAAACCTTAGTTTCTACTAATCATGATTAAAGAAGTAATAGCTAGGCTGCGTATTTTAAACGATTGGCGCACCGGCAAGACTGACCAGACGATGGAAGAAGCAGGAATTGTTCCAGCGCAAGTAACTGCTGATCTTTATTTCATCTGTGATCACGCAGAGCGATCTGATAAAATGATAAAAGAATTAAAGTCCCGAATTGAAGAGTGCGAGAAAAAGCTGAAAAAGTATAGAATCATGCCTTAACCCATGAAAGAATCAAGACTTTTCCTCTGGATCGCAGGAATTTTTCTTTTTTCCTGCTTGACCTCTTACCTTCTTCACTTTAAGTTGGGGGTAGACATTGCACCACCTGTTGTGGCAATTGGAATACTTGCGGTTTTATCAATTGTAAATTGTTTTCGTGATGAATGAAATATTTTTGAACTATGAGTTGGAACTTGACACTCATTCTAACATCCGCATACTCCAGTTTCCTCATAACAGAGAGGGCTTTACTCAAGCGATGGATGTAATAGAATCCATTAGAAAAGATTTAATTTCAGCAAAGATAATAAGCAGTAGAGACGGTGTAGTTTATAATTACAACGATACAGAACAAAATAAAACACTTAATTACTAACACTTAATATATGAGCGATTCACAATACAAAGGAACTATCCGCCAGAGCTTCGCATGGTGGGATGTTAAAGGTGCAGACTTGCCAATTGGTCTTTTCCAAGACTTCGATGAAAAGTTCAAGGCATGGGAAAAGAGGCGAGGTTTCAAAAATGATGAAGAAAAGAATCCTGATGATCCTGAACCTGTCAAGCCTCTTCGCGGCAACGCTCTGAGGAACAAGCTCGCCAGAGAAAGCAAGGAAAGAATGCTTGCCAAGGAAGCCGCAAAGGTGGCAAAGAAAAATGAGAAAAAGGGCTTGCAAGATCCTCGAAAGAATACTAAGTTCTCCCCGCCGATTGTTGGCAAGCGTTACCACTCAGATAACAACGCCAAGCGAGCAATCAAGCACTTCATTGAAGTCCATTATCTAACTATCCCAGAAGATTATATATTTGGAGTAAATAAGGTTGACTGGGGAGTCTACGAAATCACCGGAAGTCGCAAGCAAACCAAACAGCCCTCAAAGAAAAATGAAAATAGTAATTAATAAAAAATACGGCGGCTTTGGCCTTAGTGAAGAAGCTGTTCTATTATATGGTGATAAAAAAGGGCTTAACATCATAGCCCAACAAGATGAAAAAGTTAAAACCATTACTCATTATTATTTAGACGAAAAGAAAGATGGAAATCAATTCGGTGAGTGGGAGATTGAAAGAAACGATCCAATCCTCGTCGAAGTCGTCGAACAGCTTGGCGATTTAGCTAATAGTCGTTATGCTAAATTGAAGATTGTTGAAGTACCTGATGATGTTAAATGGTATATTCACGATTATGATGGTTTAGAAAGCGTCCATGAGTGTCATCGTAGTTGGGAATAATTATGAAAAAAGGCGATAAATTTATCCACACTGACATCGTTGGCAGAAAACATGAACTAACATACACTGGAACTCGACGCATAGTTAAAGATTGTGAATTTGAGTTTTTTACAGATGATAAAGGGAAGGTTTGTTTTTTTACTGATACAGAAGTAAAGAAGATGGAGAAGAAAGATTAATATGAAAATGACAGATGAAAATAAATTAAAAATTGTAACCTTAAGCCACAACATTAAAGCCTTGTGCTACATACTTGACAAAAAAACATTCAGCGAACATTGTGTCACTAGTGGCACTTTTACTGAAATTGATTCTTTGTTTGAATTGGTTAAGGAATTGAAAGAAATGAACAAAGAAGAATAAAAATAATATAACCTTACAATTAATATGGACGTAGTAACACTCTCTAATCTTTATTCCCATGCTAGTGGAGCTTATAACGAAGCCAAAGACGCACAAGACTTAATCATAATGATGAACGTATTGCATCTTAGACTTGAGCATAATATGGCATATCATAAGATTGCAAAAAGGTGTGGTATTAAAGTGAATAAGGTGAAGTTGATTTTATTTAATTATGACTCCAGATCCTAACTTGTGGGCAGAAATTCCTCAAGAAGTCAAGGACGCAGCCCTGCTCCTTGGAAATTATTTCAAGAAACAAAATATTGACAATTGGGCCTTGTATGATGTATGTTCGCGCAAGTCAGTTGATAACCTCGAAAATCAAGTCAAAAATCTTGAAACGTGGAAAAATAAACAATTAAATGGATTTATAGATTAAATAATATGAAATTTACTCCAGAAAATATCAAACACCTTGCGCCGAATCAAATCTTTACTTACGGAGCCAACACCGCAGGAATCCACGGTGCAGGAGCCGCAAAATTAGCCTTGCGTTGGGGCGCAAAAATGGGAGAATACGGCCTGAACGGTCAGACCTACGGCATCCCCACAAAAGACAAGAAAATTCAAACCTTGCCGCTTGACAAAATTCAAGTTCATGTTAATGA
>Ga0255063_1000028_pt1 | contig 36365 bp, 54 predicted proteins | sample Colum_Cont_RepA__3_FD_188458 | JGI IMG/M metagenome (GOLD analysis project Ga0255063, IMG submission 188458) | Freshwater microbial communities from Columbia River, Oregon, United States - Colum_Cont_RepA_0h | ecosystem: Environmental > Aquatic > Freshwater > River | place: USA: Oregon... | reverse complement strand
GTTGACTTGATTGTTGAAGCCATCAAAGTGATGGAGAACAAAGTCACTGCACAACTAGAGGTTGCCAAATCCATAGTTCCTGAAAAGGGTGATAAGGGTGACAAGGGTGATAGTGGCTTAGATGGTCGCCCGGGCGTAGATGGTAAGAATGGGTTAAATGGTCGGGATGGTAAAAACGGGATAGATGGCAAGGATGGTGTATCTGTCACTGATGCCAAGATTGACTTTGATGGTTCTTTGGTCATTACTTTGTCAACAGGGCAAGAGATTAATGTTGGTGAAGTAGTTGCGCCTGAGTTACAAGAAAGAATAAAACTTGTTACTTCTGGTGGCGCAGGAATTAGCGAATCAGGAGTTGCAACTTTAACCAACAAACGCATTGACCCAAGAGATGTAACGGTAACAACTGCAACTACATTAACACCTGATGTATCTGTTGGTGATATTTATTGCTTTACAGCATTGGCATCAGCATTGACAATTAATGCGCCTATTGGCACTCCTACAAATGGAGAAAAGTTAATATTTAGGTTTTTGGATAACGGCACAAGCAGAGCATTGACTTGGAATGCAACTTACACAGTCATTGGCGTAACCCTGCCAACAGCAACAACAATCAGCAAAACAACGTATGTCGGCTGTATTTACAACGCCAACAATACTCGTTGGGATGTAATCGCAGTAACCACACAGGCATGACCATGAAGATTGACTTTTCCTTTTCATCTCAGTACGGCACATTTTCAGATGCTCTGCATTTGCCTGACGATCATGCGTTTACAGATGCTGAGATTGAAACAATGAAACAGCAAAGATTTGATAACTGGATTGCTGTAATTACTGCACCTCCTGTTGAAGAAACTCCTATTGAGGAGGTCTAATGGCTGATCGCTATTGGGTAGGTGGCACAGGTACTTGGAGTTCAACAAACACCGCAAACTGGTCTGCATCTTCTGGCGGGGCTACTGGTGCGTCTGTCCCTACTGCGTCAGATAACGTATTCTTTGATGTCAATTCAAACGTAGGAACTGGTGCATTTACTTGCACTATGGCAAACACGCCAAGGGTCTGTAATGACTTCACAGCGTCAGGTCTTGATGGAACGATGACCCTTGCTGGTAGTGGCATTGGATTGACAGTATCAGGCAGTCTTACATTTCCAGCTACAAACTTTACCCGCACGTATACAGGCACAACCACATTTAACGCTACGACAACAGGTAAAACTGTAACAACTAATGGCGTTGCTTTTGGTGCTGGGGTTACGTTTAATGGCGTTGGTGGTGGGTGGACTTTAGGAAGTGCTTTAACAGTTCCAACAGGAAGCACAACAACCACACTAACAAACGGCACATTAAACCTTGCATCCTACACACTAAGCACAGGTTTATTTAACTCAAGCAACTCCAACACTAGAACAATTGCTTTTGGTACAGGTCAAATATCTTGTACAGGTACAGGTACTGTATGGACTACGGCAACAATTACGGGGCTGACTACAACAGGAACTCAAGTAGTTAACGTCACAAGCGCAGGTTCTACTGCCATTACTGTATCCACAGGCGCATTATCAGAGGCAAACTCAATAAGCTATAACTTTACTGGTGGAACTTATGCACTGACGTTTTTAGACGTTACTAATTACAGCGCAAGAAGTGTTAACTTCACTGGTTATGCGGGAACTTTAGCAGAGCTAAGTGACCCCGCCGCTGCTCCAGTAATTATTTATGGAGACTTAACTCTATCCGCAGGAATGACCCTTACGGCTTCTACTACAGGAAATGGATTGTCATTTCGTAAAACGAGTGGAACAAGCAATATCACAACAAATGGAAAAACAATACCTTTTATTTTGACATTTAATGGAGTTGGTGGAACATTTCAGTTACAAGATGCCCTTACTACATCTGGAGCAACATCAGATATAAATCTTAATAATGGAACATTAAACTTAAATGGAAAAACTTTAACCCCAGGATCAACATTTATAACTGGAACCGGAACAAAAAATTTGACTTTTAATGGTGGTACGTTGATTTGCCCTCTCGCTGTTAGCAGTGCTTTTAATAACTTCCAACCCACAGGATTTACCACAACAGCAGGGACAGGTACAGGCACGATCTCCATGACTGCCGCAACTGCCAAGGGGTTTGTCGGCGGGGGGTCTACCTTTAACTGCACACTAAACCAAGGTGGTGCTGGTGCTTTGACTATCACAGGCTCAAACACATTCAGCAACATTACCAATACTTATAAAACCACTGGCGCAACGTCTATCCTGTTTACGGCGGCAACAACTAGCACATTTACCGATTGGAATGCAAGTGGTGAATCTACAAGACTTCTAACCATTGGCTCTGTAACGGCGGCAAGCCATACGCTATCTAAGGCAAGCGGTACTGTAAGCGCAGACTTCTTGTCAATCAGTAGGTCTACAGCTACAGGCGGGGCAGGATGGTATGCAGGGGCAAACTCCACAGATGGTGGCAATAACTCAGGATGGATATTTACAGCACCTCCTGCGCCTAGCGGCAGTAACAGCAACTTTTTAATGTTCTTTTGAGGAAACAATGACTCCTGAACTACAAAAGTACTCCTCAGAAGATTCTTTTAAATTAGAGTTTTCTGATAATGAAATTACAACAAAATCTTGTTCATTGTGTTATGAAAAAAAACCATTTGGGGATTTTCTAAAAAATGTGCGCTATAAAGATGGATACTATAAACATTGCAAAAAGTGCCACTATGAGGTTTATGGTAGGGATTCCCACTACAGAAGAACTTATGGCGTTACGCAACATGAATATAACTTAATGGTTGCAAAACAAGGAAGTAAGTGTAAAGTGTGTGAAGTAGAAGCTGGCGATGGTCACATGAGTAGATTGGTTGTAGACCATTGTCATAAGAGTAATGAAATGCGTGGTTTAATATGCCAAAGTTGTAACATGGCACTAGGAAATGCTAAAGACAATTCTGAAATCTTAAGAAAACTAGCTGATTACTTGGATGAATTTTATGACCCCAGAACTTGAGAAATACTACACCGACCGTTTTTCAATGATGTCTATGGACGGTTGGAAAGAATTGATTATTGATATTGACAATATGATAGAGTCACTCAATAATATAAGCGTTATTCCTGATGAAAAGACCTTGATGTTCAAAAAAGGGGAACTTTCCATCTTGACTTGGCTAAAAACCTTGAAAGAGGTCAGCGAACAAGCGTATGAGGAATTGAATGAAAAGAATGTTTGATTTTGCCTGTGCAAACGGGCATAAAACTGAAAGACTTGTTAATTATGAGTTAACGAGTTTTCGATGTGAGTGCGGAGAAACAGCCAACCGTACTCTGTCTGCTCCAAACTTCAAACTAGAAGGGTGGTCTGGTTCTTTCCCATCAGAACATGGGAAGTTCGAGAAAAAACACCTAGATCAGTTGAAGTGGGAGCAAAAGCACAACTCATAAACAGAAATGTCGAGTTGAATGTCCTAGAACCGATAACGGCAGGAAAAGGTAAAAATATGTTGATTGACAATGATGATGAGTCGCTAAGTGAGTTAGATGCAGTCGAGCAAAAGAAGCAACTACCTGAAGTAGCACCACTGACTGAGATGCCTGAGAAATACAGGCAGAAATCTCTAGAAGAAGTGGTCAAAATGCACCAAGAAGCTGAAAAGCTGATTGGAAAGCAAGCGCAGGAAGTTGGGGAAGTGCGAAAGCTGGCAGATGAACTTATAAAGCAAAACCTCTCCTCAAAACAGCAACCTATTGAGAAAGAGCCTGAAGTAGATTTTTTCGAGAATCCACAAGAGGCAGTTCGCAGGACTGTTGACAACCATCCCGATGTACTTGCCGCTAGACAAGCTGGTCAAGATTTCAAAAAGATGCAGATTCAACAAAAGCTGGCGCAAGAACATCCTGATTTCGGTCAGATTGCTCAAGATGCAGACTTTGTGAATTGGGTGAAATCTTCACCTATTCGCCTTGGTTTGTATGCAAAAGCTGATGGTGAATATGATTACGACAGTGCAAACGAATTGTTGAGTACCTATAAACAGTTGCGTGGCGTTAAGACAAGACAGACTAATGAAGCAGGGGAAACTCAGCGCAAGTCTAGCCTTAAAGCAGCGGGTGTTGATGTAGGTGGAAGTGGGGAGTCTGGAAAAAGAGTCTATCGAAGGGCTGATCTAATTCGGCTGAAGATGACTGACCCAGACCGTTATGAAGCGTTGAGCGGAGAAATCATGCAAGCGTATCAAGACGGACGGGTTAGATAATTTAACTTATCGTTTTTTGGAGATTTAACATGGCAACATCATTTTCCCCCAGTAATTCAGTTACTGTTACCACAGCAAATACATTCATCCCTGAAATTTGGTCAGATGAAATCGTAGCTGCCTACAAGAAAAACTTGGTTCTTGCTAACCTCGTTATGAAGATGAACTTTAAAGGTAAGAAGGGTGATGTAGTTCACATCCCTGCACCTACCCGTGGTTCTGCTTCCGCTAAAGCCGCTGAAACAGCAGTCACTTTGATTGCTGCTACAGAGTCTGAAGTTCAAGTTTCTATCAACAAGCATTACGAATACAGCCGTTTGATTGAGGATATTGTTGAAGCCCAAGCCCTGAACAGCTTGCGTAACTTCTATACCTCTGACGCTGGTTATGCTCTGGCTAAACAAGTCGATACTGACTTGGTTCAGTTGGGTCGTTCAACCAATGGCGGTGCTGGTACAAATGCTTACGCAACTGGTGCGTTTATTGGTGGTGACGGTACTACTGCTTATGTTGCTGCAAGCAACAATGAGTCAGCATTGACCGATGCCGCTATTCGCCGCACTATTCAGCGTCTTGATGACACTGATACCCCAATGGATCAGCGTTTCTTCTTGATTCCTCCATCAAGCCGTAACACATTGATGGGTTTGGCTCGTTACACTGAACAAGCCTTTGTTGGTGGTACTAACAGTACTATTCGCACTGGTGAAATTGGCAACCTGTACGGCATCCCTGTGTTTGTCTCAAGCAACACTGATACTGCATCAGGTTCTGCTGGCGCACGAGTTTGTTTAATGGGTCACCGTGATTCAATGGTGCTGGTTGAGCAAGTTGCTTTGCGTTCACAAGTACAGTACAAGCAAGAGTATCTTGCTAATCTGTTCACATCTGACACTCTGTATGGCGTTCAGATTCTTCGTAATGCGGCAAGCACTGGTGCGGCTAAGTCTGCATCTATGTTCGCTTTGTTGGTTCCTGCCTAATTGCAGTTGCGCCCCCTGCCCTAGTGGTGGGGGGACTTTTTTAAACCTAATTAGGAGAAATCAAAATGGCAACAGCAAGTGCAGTTGTAACACGCAGAGGTAATGACAGTTTTCGGGGTTTGTTCTCCGATACTTGGTCAGTTGTTTGTACCTTAAATGCTGGTTCATTAGTTGATGGTGCTGGTGAAACAGATGATGTAACAGTTCCTGGTGTCGCTTTGGGTGACATGGTTCTTGGTACATCTTTGGCTGTGGATTTGGTTGGTTTAACAGTTACTGGTTATGTCAGTGCTGCCAATACCGTCAAGTTCCGCATCCAAAACGAATCAGGTTCAACAGTGGACTTGGCATCAGCCACTATGGATATAGTTATTGTCCGTATGGTGTAAAGATAGGGGGGGGCTAGTCCCCCCTTTCTCATTTAAAGGGTTTTATGGCTACTTTTCGCTGTCTTCAATCAGGTAACACTGTAACTTTTACATATCAGCATGATATTGATTCTATGAAGGGTCATCAGGGATATGTGAGGATAGACGAGGCAGAAGTAACCACAGAATCTGTAGAATCAGAGACTAGAACAGATACCGCATTTGCGCCTGTGATTCCAACATTTAAGCGTATGGGAAGACCCCGAAAGGTAGCAAATGTCTGAGATAGATGCTCGTGATTTTGGTCGGTTAGAGGCTCAAGTTGAGACTTTGCATGGTCAGGTAACTCAATTGAGTACTGATGTAAAAGCCTTACTTGAACTTGCCAACAAAGGCAAAGGTGGATTTTGGGTGGGTATGACTATCGCTTCATTCATGGGCGGCATCATTACCTTTATTGCTGATCGTGTCTGGAAATAAGGAGAATGCTATGCCTATGGTTGGAAAAAAGAAGTTTCCCTACTCTGAAAAAGGCGAGAAAGAAGCCAAAGAGTATGGCAAGAAAAAGGGCGTTCCTGTGACCATTATGGTTGCGGTTGGTAAGCCAAAGATGCCAATGCCTATGCGTGGTGGTCGTACCGCTACTAACATGATGAAGAAATCCTCAAGAGGTAAATAATGTCATCCTTAACTACTCCCGCCACTCTATTGAGTGCTGTTACAGCATCAGGTGCATCTCGATCTGTGCAAGCAGATGCTGGTCAACCCGCATTCTTGCAAGTTAGTGGTATTACTACTGCAACTGTTGCATTCCAAGGTAGCTTGGATGGAACAACCTTTGCCACAATTGGCACTGCTTTGACTGCTGATGGCATTGTCACTATAGCCAATGCTCCCAAGTATTTGAGAGCAAATTGCACTGCTTACACCTCTGGAACTATCACGGCAAAAGTGTTGTACTAAGGAAAAGCCATGAAACAAGGACTTTACGCCAACATTAACGCAAAACAGGCTCGTATCAAGGCAGGGTCTGGTGAGAAGATGAACAAGGTGGGGTCTAAAGACGCACCTACTGCTGCTGACTTCAAACAAGCAGCAAAGACTGCAAAGAAGCCTAAAAAGGTAAAGTAGATGAAAACACCCACTTGGCAAACAAAAGCTGGTCAAAATCCAAAAGGCGGCTTGAATGCCAAGGGCAGAGCATCTTATAATGCAGAAACTGGTGGCAACTTGAAAGCACCAGTAAAGTCAGGGGATAACCCTCGCAGGGCAAGTTTCTTGGCTCGTATGGCTGGTAACAGCGGTGCAGAGTACAAGGATGGTGAACCAACAAGACTGCTTCTTTCGCTTAAGGCATGGGGTGCTAACTCTAAGGCTGACGCAAAGGCAAAAGCTCAAGCTATATCCGCAAGGAACAAGGCAAAAGCAAAATGAGAGCATTATCAGTTGGTGTTAGTCCTACAGCGGCAGTAGACACAACAGTCTATACCTGTCCTACTGGCTATTACTCTAAATTTACTGTAATGTATATACACAATACAGGTGGTTCTACCAAGCATATAACTGTTCAATGGTTTGACGCAAGTACTAATACAACCCTTGATATATTGACTCAATACGATTTCACATCAAAAAACTATTTGCAGTTTGATGGCAATGCCTACATTGTTTTTGAAGAAGGCGATAAGTTAAAAATAACTACTCAATCTGCAAGCTCATTTAGTTTTATAGCCACATTTGAAGAAGAAGGGTTGACAAGAGCATGACCTACCTTGAACTTGTAAACGATGTACTCGTAAGGTTGCGTGAAGCAACAGTTTCAACTGTTTCCGAAACAACTTATTCTTCCTTAATTGGAAAGTTTGTCAATGATGCAAAGCGTCAGATTGAAGATGCTTTTTCGTGGAATGTATTAGGTCAAACAATCACAGTCACTACTGCGGCATCTACACCAGCTTATTCTTTGACGGGTGCTGGTCAGAAGTTTCAAGTAATGGATGTAATCAACACCACAAGCAATGTTGGCCTTATAAACATCAGCTTTGTGGACATGAACCGCAAGCTGAACTTTACACCACTAGTTAATTCAATCCCTACTGAATTTGCTTTTGATGGGGTTGATGGGAGCTACGACACCAAGGTAAATCTTTATCCAATCCCTGATGGTGCATACACAATTAAGTTTGCTTTGACAGTGCCACAGGCTACGTTGACATCAGATGCAACTGTTGTTTCTGTTGCTGATACTCTAGTGTCTCAGAATGCTTATGCTCGTGCATTGGTAGAACGTGGTGAAGATGGCGGCCTATCTTCATCTGAGGCTTATTTGCTTTACAAAGCTATGTTGGCTGATTACATTGCATTGGAAGGCACTCGCTATCCTGAAAATCAAGAGTTTGTGGCAACATGAGTCAAGTACTACAGACTTATTCTTTAACAGCCCCTGGCTTTCAGGGGTTGAATACCCAAGAATCGCCTCTTGATTTGTCTCTTGGATTTGCCTTAGTTGCTCAAAATGCAATCATTGACCAGTATGGTCGTATTGGTTCACGTAAAGGATACTCTAAGGTAAATTCTTCTAGTGGTGCTTTAGGTGCAAATGATGTAACTGTCATCCATGAATTAGTGCAAGCAGATGGAACTTTGACTGTTTTATTTACTGGAAATTTAAAGTTATTCAAACTTGATGGCACTAATGCTGTGGTTGAATTGACCTATGGGGGTGGTGGTACAACACCAACTATTACTGCTAACAATTGGCAATGTGCTTCACTTAATAGCATTACATATTTCTTTCAATCAGGTCATGATCCACTAATATTTGATCCTACTGTCTCAACTACAACATATCGCAGGGTATCTGAAAAGACAGGTTACGTAGCTACAGTCCCATCAGCAAATATTGTTATATCTGCTTTTGGTAGATTGTGGGCGGCAAACACTACATCCAACAATGCAACAGTCTTTTTCTCTGACTTGATTGCTGGTCATGTTTGGTCAACAGGTACATCAGGTTCTTTGAATGTAGACCGTGTGTGGGTCAATGGTGCTGATGAGATTACGGGACTTGCTGCACACAATGGCTTTCTGTTCATCTTTGGTAAGCGTCAGATTCTGATTTATCAAAATGCCACTACACCAGCTTCAATGCAATTGAGTGACACTGTTGAGGGCATTGGTTGTATTGCTAGGGATAGCATTCAGACTACTAGCACTGATGTGTTGTTCTTGTCCAACTCTGGTGTTCGATCTTTGATGAGAACGATTCAAGAGAAGTCTTCTCCTGAACGTGATTTATCTAAGAATGTGCGTAATGATTTGATGAGTGCTGTTTCTGCTGAAACTGCATCAAATATTAAAGCTATATATTCTGAAACAAATGCACTTTACTTGTTAAATCTTCCAGTATCAAAATATGTTTACGCATTTGATACAAAAGGAATCATGCAAGATGGTTCTTCTAGGTCAACGATTTGGGACAGTATTGAGCCAACATCTTTTTGTGCAAGACGTAATGGTGATTTGTTGCTTGGTAAAAATGGGTATGTTGGAAAATACGGCACATACTTGGACGATGCAACGTCATATAGGTTGTCATACTATACAAATAATTCTGATCTTGGTGATATAAATGTCACCTCTATTTTGAAGAAGATAAAGGTTATTGTTGTTGGCGGTTCTAATCAATTGGTAACATTAAAGTGGGGATATGATTTCACAGGAAGTTATTACTCTGCACAAGTAAATATACCTAGTCAAACAACAGCCGAATATGGTACTGCTGAATATGGTGCAAATGCCACAGTAGTAGCATATTACACATCTGGAGTTGCATTAACAACAATAGAAACAAATGCAAGCAGCAAGGGGAAAATTGTTCAAATAGGGGTTGAGATGGATATAAACAACAGTCAATTATCCATTCAAAAGATTGAACTTCAAGCCAAAAATGGCAAGATTGCATAAGGGAAAAAATGTCAAACTATACACAAACAACAAATTTTGCAACCAAGGATGCACTTGCATCTGGTAATCCTTTAAAAGTTGTTAAGGGAACTGAGATTAATGTTGAGTTTGCAAATATTGCAACTGCTGTAGCAACTAAAGCAGATTCGGCTAGTCCTACCTTTACTGGTACGGTGACAATTCCTACATTGGATGTTACTGGTACATCAACACTAACAGGTGTAGCAACATTAATTTCCCAACCAATCCTTTCTAGCTTGACAGCTTCTAAGCCTGTATTTACAAACGCATCTAAAGGTTTGGTGAGTACAGGCACTTTAGGGGCTGATCAAGGCGGTACAGGGGTTGCAAACAATGCGGCAATGACTGTCACAGGTTCTGGAAACTTTGCTTACACTCGAACTTTGACAGGGGTAACAAACGTCACGCTACCTACAACTGGAACTTTGGCTACGCTTGCAGGAACAGAGACTTTTACCAACAAAACATTGACAACACCGAATATTGATTCAGCCTCAGTTCCTACTGTATTAGGTACTGCACCACTTTATTTTGCAAGGGCATGGGTTAACTTCAACGGCACTGGTACTCCAGCTATTCGTGGCAGCGGTAACGTGTCTAGTCTTACTGATAACGGTGTTGGCGATTACACAGTTAACTTTACAACTGCGATGAGTGATATTAATTATTCTGTAAATACAACTTGCTCATCCAATGGATCAAATAATTTCATCGGAACAACAGTATTTACAAATGCTTCAACTGGGGCAAATGTTGCGCCAACAACTTCTGCTGCCAGAATAAATGCTGGTGTTTATGGGGTTGGAACTTTTGATCCGGTTTATATTAATGTTTCAGTTTTTAGATAAGGACAACCATGAAAAGAATCATTTATCCAACAGATGACGGCGGTGTGGCTATTGTTATTCCTGCCGATGAGTGCGGTTTAACCATTGAAGAAATTGCCGCCAAGGATGTTCCTGCTGGCAAACCATTCAAGATCGTTGATGTTGCTGACATTCCAACAGACCGCACATTCCGCAACGCATGGGAGTACACATGAGCATTACCATCAACATCACTAAAGCAAAGAACATAGCGCATGATGCTAGACGTACTGCTCGATCTGCTGAGTTTGCGCCTTTGGACATCAAGGCAACCATTCCCTCTGAAGCAGTAGCTGCTGAAGCGGCAAGGCAGGTTGTGCGTGACAAGTACGCCACCATGCAGACAGCCATTGATGCAGCAACAACAACAGATCAACTTAAAGCAGCAATGCCATGATTACAAACAAGAATAGACGGCATGAAGATTCCAGTAATCTACAACAATGATTACATTGTCTTCTTGGAAAATGATTGTGGGTTCACCTTTATTCATTGTGATTGCGTAAGGTGGACAAAGGAAGTAAAGAAAGAATTTTTGAGTGATTTGAAAAAGTTGTTTGAAATACATAGAAATGATGTTTATGCAATACATGAGATTGATGATGTAAAGCATAAGAAATTTCTAGGTATTGTTGGATTTGAGTATCTGAAAGATTTTGTTGGGTCAGATGCAAAATTAAGGCAAATATTTATTAGGAGAACGTAATGGGAGTAGAAGCAGCATTAGTATTGGGAGGTGCATCACTATTAGGTGGCGCAATGGCGGGGAGTTCTGCAAGAGAAGCAGCAGGAACTTCTGCCCAAGCACAACTTGAAGCGGCACGAATTGCAGCGGATGCGGCAAAGTTTCGTCCTGTTGGCATAACTACCAGATACGGTACATCTAACTTTCAGACTGATGGACAAGGTAATGTTATTGGTGCTGGTTACGATGTCAGTCCTGAGTTAAAGGCTTACCAAGACCGTCTACAAGGCTTAACTGAAAGAGGATTGACTCAAGCTGAGATAGCACAGAAACAGTATTTGCCATTGTCTACATCTGCTGAAAGTTTGTTTGGATTGGGTGAGTTATATCTGCAACAGACTCCTGAGCAAACAGCACAAAAATACATGGAGAGTCAATACAACTTGCTTGCTCCTAGTCGTGAGCGTCAACTTGCTCAATTGCAAAACCAGTTATATCAGCAAGGCAGAAGTGGTTTGTCTGTTGGCGGTACTGGATTGCGTCCGGGTGGTGGAGAAGGTTTGAGAGCAACATCTCCTGAAATGGAGGCATATTACAACGCATTAGCTCAACAAGATTTACAAATTGCAAGTCAAGCGGATCAAGCTGGACAACAAAGAACAGCATTTGGTGCTGGATTGTTTGGTAGTGGCTCTCAATTGTTAGGTCAGTATCAATCTGGTCAAGTAGGTGCATTGAACCCGTTTACAACGTATTTGGGTGCTGGTTCTACTCTTGAGCAACTTGGACAACAGCCTTTGGAGATGGGTTCTGCTTTAGGTGGTCGATCCGCTGCCGCTGGTGCTAATGTTGGTCAATCATTGCTTACTGGTGGAATAAGTGCAGCTAGAGCGCAACAAGCAGGTGCATACAACCCATTTGCTACTGCTCTAAGTGGTCTTTCAAACAATCAGAGCTTTCAACAAGGTTTAGAAAAATACTTTGCTCCATCGCCTTTTGCAACAAGTGCGTTTTCAGATTCCTATCAAGCGTCTATTCCTGTAAACAATCAATCTTCTGGATACTATTAAGGAAAAGTCATGCCATTTAATATAACAAATTTAAATAGAGTTGTCCCTCTTACAGAGGCAGATGGAAATCCTGATCCTGTAATTAGGGATCGAGTTTATCCTGATTTACCAGTATTAGTAAATCCTAATTTGCTTCCCGAAGAAAGTTTGTTGCAATCAGACCCAAGATTTTTGGCAATGTTGCAAGCTAATGATGCTCAAATAGCTGCTGGCGGTATTCCACAAACGCAACTACAAACTTTGTCAGGGGGAATGTTTACTCCTGAGCCTAATTTCACTTCTGGTCAACAACCACAACAACAATCAGTTGTCGCAGGAATGTTTCCTGAAGTAGAAGCCATGCAACGTGCTTTGTACCAACAAAAGCAAAATGAAGCAATGCAAGCACAGGCAATGCAATTTGCACGGCTATCTCCCATGCAACAGGCGCAATACAGCCTGTATATGGGGGGTCAACAGTTGGGTGGTGCTATTGGCAGTGCTTTGGGTGGTAAAGACCCACAGTTGCAAATGATTGGTTTGCAATCAAGAATATTGAGTGAATTAGACCCTAGTGACCCTGATCAAAACATAAGAATTGCTAAAAAATACGGACAAGCCGCACCTGAATTAGCAATGAACATTTATCAAAATGCCCTTAGTTCAAAGGTAAAGATTGCACAAGCAAACAAAGAGCGTCAAGCTGCAATAGGTGTACCTTTGCAAATCTCTAACCGCATCAATGAACTCAATCAGAAGATGCGTATGTTGCCGCCTGATAGCGTTGAGTATCAAGATGCAGAAGAAGAAAAAGCTCGACTAATGAAGCCTGAAAAGCCAGAGCCAAGGCCGTCTGTTGGTAGTGATACAGAAAGACTTTCCTTAAAAGAATTCAACAAGAATTATTATGATCTAAATCAAAAAGAACGTGCTGTTGTCAGTAAGTTGGTTGAAGAAGATGCAATTAAGAAAGCCCCCAAGTTTCAGGTTGATTTGAAAGACCCAACTGCTGTTGCTAAAGCAAATCTTGATGTTATGACCAAGTGGGAGGGCTTCTTAAAACAAGGTGGTGATGTTGAGGTTGCAAGTCGATTCAAAGCATTGCAATCTTCTGTTTCATTAGCTCAAGGTGGAAACCCAACTGCTGATGGCGCAACAATCTTTAACATTGGTAAGATTTATGACCCATCAGGTGCTGTTCAAGAGGGTGATAAAAACACCATTCTTGGCAACCCGTCAATTCCTCGAAAGATTCAAGGCTATGCACAACGAGTATTTGAGGGTGGTAGTCTTACTCCTGAACAACGTATTGAAATACTAAAAATTGGTACTCAAATTATCAAGGGTCGTGAAGAACAATTACAAATATACCGTAAACAATATATCAAGAAAAACAAAACATTTGGTGGTGATGATGAAGACATTTTAAACCCGTATGCGGGTTTGATTAAGATTGATTCAAGTGGTGCTGTTGAGCAAATACCAACACAAAAATCAGGTAAATCCGCAAAAAGCTGGAATGACCTCAATTAAAGGATTGTCATGGATATTGAACTGCCAAACGGCGTAGTTATTAAGGATGTTCCAGAAGGAACAACTAAGGCTCAAATCATGGAAAAGGCCATTCGTAACGGTTTGGCTAAGCCTGAAGATTTTGCAGTTTCTCAACCACAACCACAACCACAGACACAGCCTTATAGAGAACCTACTTTTGGTGAAAAGTTGATTGGTGCTGGTGAGACAGGATTGACTCTCTTAACTGGCGGCACTACTGGTCTTGCTGGTACTGTTGGCGGGGCTATAACTGGTGCTTATGAGGAAGTTAAATCTGGTCAGTTTGGTACTCCTGAAGCGGCTAGAAGAATTGAGCAGAGAGCCGCATTAGGTGGTCAGCAATACACTTACGCCCCAAGGACTCAAGCTGGACAAGAACAGGTTGAAATGCTTGGTAGAGTAGGGGCTGAGTTGATTCCAATTGCGCCAGTATTGCCATCAGGTTTGTTTTCTCAAGGTACAAAACAAGCCATTGTTGCACCTGTCCAGCGTGGAGTTTCTACTGTTCGTAGTGCTTTCCAAGATGCCCCATCAGCACAAGCTATGCGTCAAAGCGGTGGTGCTGCTGCTACTGCAATGCCATTAGTTCGTGAAACTACTTCTGCTAATTTGCCTGTACCAGTGACTTTAACCAAAGGTGCTTCAACCAGAGAGGCTCAACAACTTGCATTTGAAAAAGAACAAATGAAAGGTCAACAAGGCGCACCTTTGAGGGAAAGAGCAGAGCAAAATAATTTAGAAGTTTTGCAAAACTTTGATGCCTTAATGGAAATGACAGGTGCTCAAGCGGCTCAAACTGGATTTGCCGGCACAGGAAACAAGGTTATTGATGCCTTATCTCAAGGTTGGCAAGGCGCAAAAGCAAAGACAAATGCAGCATATACAAAGGCTGAAAATGCTGGTCAACTTCAAGCACCAGTGAAACTTGATTCATTGGCTGACTACATCAATCAAAATATGCCAGAGTCATCAGTTGCGCCTATTATCAATGTTGCAAAAAATAAAGGCATTCAACTTGGAGTATTTGAGCAACTTGATGATGGAACAATCAGAGCCTTGCCAGCAGATTTAAAAAATACTGAGTTATTGCGTCAAAGCATTGGCAAAACAATTGGCATAGAACCAACAAATAAAAAGTTTGGTAGTGAACTCAAACAAGTAATTGACGCATCTACTGATGGTGTTGGCGGTGATTTGTACAAACAAGCTAGAGCATTGCGTGAGCAACAGGCTCGTAAGTTTGAAGGTCGTGCCATTGTTGCAAATTTACTTACCAAGGTAAAAGGCAAGGATGATCCCAAAATTGAGGCTAGTGAAGTATTCCAAAAATCAATTTTGAATGGTAGTCCAGAGGAGATTACGTTCTTAAAGCGTGTTCTTTACACTAGCGGAAAAGATGGTCAGTCTGCATGGAAAGAGGTTCAAGGATCAACCATCAATCACATTCAAGAAGTTGCAACAAGTGGCGTTGGAACTGACTCAATGGGTAGAAAGATTGTTTCGCCAGCAAAACTTAATGAGGCAATCACAGCTTTAGACAAAAATGGTCGTTTAGATATTGTGCTTGGCAAGGATAAGGCTCAAACCATTCGTGATCTGAATGAAGTCTTGCAGTATGTTCAAACAGTACCGCCAGGAACTTTGGTGAATACATCTGGTACTGCTGGAACTATTCTATTGGCAATAACTGAGGTTGGTGGTGGTCTTGCATTCACAGGATTACCAATTCCTGTTTTAGCTGGAATTCGTTATGCAAATCAATTTGTAAAAGACCGCAAACTGAAAGCACGAATTGAAGATGCCTTGAAAAAAGGAGACTGAAATTGATCCAATCACGTTATGCCTCATGGCGGCTGGTCTGGTCAAACAGATTCAAGCTGGTTGCGAACTCTACAAACAAGCTAAAGAATCTTTTGTTGAGATTAAAGCCACTGCTGATGAAGTCGTTGGGATATATAAGGAAGTTACTGGATTTTGGGGTAACTTCCTTAAACTCTTTGGTGCTAAACCTAAGCCTCAAGCTGCAAAGCCTGTGGCTAAGGCTAAGAAGTCTGTTTATGCACCTGTTGATGAGACTCAGGTCAAAGTTGGTATCGTCCAAAGTCTGACAGAGTTTTTCAAGATTCAAGAACAATTAGAAGCGCACATAAGGGAAGAAGAAGAAAAGTCAAAGAACGTCTACGACCCTGACCAGAACTACATGGAAGCCGCACTCAAGAGAGTGATGGCACAGCAGCAGATGGCTGAGTTGGTGGTGCAGATCAGGGAATGTATGGTGTATCAGAGTCCTCCTGAGATGGGCGCACTGTACTCAGAGGTATTTGCAATGAGGGAAACAATACAAGAGGAGCAAACTCAGGCAAGGCTAAAGCAAGAAGCAGTAAAACGGCGGGAATTATGGCAACGCAAACAGGAAGAAAGAAACTTCCAGCTAAAACTAGCGTACCTAGCAGCGACTACTATATTCCTCCTCTACCTGTGGGCGTGGTTACTGTTCGTAAGTCAGTGGAGGAAGACATAGTGGGATGGATTGCTGCTTGCTTGCTGATTGCCTTGTTGTTGCCTGTAATGGGGTTTCTTTATCTTGACATCTTAGAGGCTAAGAATGAGGTCAAGTCTGAGGTGGAGAAGGTAGAGAAAATGCGGCAAAAGATTGAGCAAAAAGAAAGGGAGAAAAGCAAATGAGAATATTATTTTTGATGGCATTGGTACTGTTGACGGGCTGTGAAGACCGATTTCGCTATAGTTGCCAAGACCCTCAGAATTGGCAAAATGCTGAATGTAAGCCCCCAATTTGTACCGCTACAGGTACTTGTCCAGAGCAACTCGTTAAACCCGAACAGGAGAAAAAGTAATGCCAACAATCGTGATGAACAAAAATAGTCGTATGACTGCTGACGATATTGAAGCTAGGGTATGGGCGTTTGTGATTGTTTGCTTGATGCTGATTCTTTTCGGCTCGGTAGCCATGTTTCTCTATGCTTTGACATACGTCACTCAGCCTATGGCTGGTATGGCTCCCATTGACAAGGTGTACACACAACAGATTTCCACCATCATGGTGTTTATCACTGGTGTTCTTGGTGGTGTTGCTGGCAGGTCTGGTGTTAAAGCAATAGCAACTGCTACAGCAAAGGCAGAGGCTGTTGACAATGATGAACCCCCAAAGCCATGAGCCTGTTTAACCCTTGGGTACTTTTAGGCATCTTTTTGGCGGTAGCGAGTTCATTTGGCACTGGTTATCTCAAGGGAACAAATGACGAGAATGATCGTCAAAAACTTGAGATTGCTGCGCTTAATGAGGACGCAAGGCAAAAGGAGCAAGTCCTTATTACTGCTGTTCAGAACCAATCTTTAAAACTCCAAAAGGCAAATCAAAATGCTAAACTTTTACAGCAAAAGCGCAATAGTGATATTGACAGTGGTGCTTTGCGGTTGCGGGTCGCTGTCAAAGCCTCAGAGTGCGCCGTACAAGCCTCCTCAGATGCCCCCGTTACCAGCGGAGATAACTCAGGAAGTGCATCAGCCGAACTTGACGGAGAGACTTCTAAAGCTCTTATCGCCATCACAGACGAAGGAGATGCCGCCATCAGAAAACTCGCAACCTGTGTCTCCCTCTACAACGAAGCCCTCCAAACCTTGAAAGTCAAACCATGAACTTATCTGCCAACTTCACCCTGAAAGAACTGACAAAGTCCGACACTGCCACTCGTTTGGGTCTGGACAACACGCCTGATGAAGCAACCATTGAGAACCTCAAAGCATTGTGTGAGAACGTCCTACAGCCTGTTAGAGAGCATTTCGGCAAGTCTGTTACCGTGAACTCAGCCTATCGTAGTCCTGAAAGTAATGCTGCTGTGAATGGATCGAAGTCCTCAGACCATTGCAAGGGCATGGCGGCAGATATTGAGATTGCTGGCGTTGCCAACGCTGACCTCGCACAGTGGATCATGGACAACTTGGACTACACACAGTTGATCTTAGAGTTTTACACACAAGGCGTACCTGATAGTGGATGGGTTCATGTGTCGTATGACCCCAACAACCTGAAGAATCAAGAGTTGACTGCTGTCAAGGTTGCAGGGAAGACTCAGTATTTGAATGGACTACAGGCTTAATCTGAGTCTTGCAAAAGTGTTTGTGGATCAGGTGTTCATGCAAGATCACCTGTCCACACTTCTGGCATAACCAAGCAACTCCCTCATCCACTTGATGCTGGCGGTCACCTCTTAGACCCCGTTGCTTACCGTAAAACGTGCGGATTTTTACAATCAAGAATTTTTATCCTTGAGTTTGGCTTCAATGGCTTTGGCAAAAATATGGTGAGGTTGCTTCTCTTTCCACAAGGTTTTGTTCCAGCAAGCATCAATCTGCTCATCCGTCAGCCCTACCCATGTGCGCTGTGCTGCGGGTGGGGTGTTCTTGCATTTCTTACCAAGTTGGCAGCGCACATTCCAACAACCTTGAGGGTCTTTATCGCACACAGGCTCTTGCTCTTGTGCCAAGGCTTCTTTGTGAAATTCGTTGCTCCCACATCCTGAACACGCAAGATAGTCAAGGTCAGCTTTACAGAGTGCTAATGTAAATTCCTGCGCTCCGCATTCGTTGCAAGTCCATGCCCAATTAGGCTCTTGCTCTGGCTGTGCCAAGGCTTTTTCAAGAATAGCAAGGGCATCTGTATGCGCTGTTGCTCGAACACCAAAACCACCTGCAAACGCATAAGTGTTGCATTGTTTTAGCGCATCAAACACCAGCTTTAATTCTTCTTGTGTCATGATTCAATTCCAAAATGTTCTTTCAACTGACCGCCATCTGCATAAGAAACAACTTCGCCGCTATCTGGAGAAATATCAAATTTGGAATCAATAAAGTCTGCACATTCCAGAACACACGCTTTACGTTCCTTGGCGGCTACAAGTTTGGCAAAGATTTCTGCGGCTTGAATTGCGGCTGAGTTTTCCATCATGAATCCAGCCTGTCTTGCCATCTCAATAATTTCATCTTGTGTCATTTTTTCATGTTCCTTACAAAAACTGCAAAACTGTCTGTTGTATCTGGTGGGAATGCCGACTTAAACTTTGTCTGAATCTCTGTTGCCACTTCCTCAATCACAATATTGCGATACGGGTTTAGCTCAACATCAACTAGTTTGAGTTCCTCAATTTGTCGTTTTCGATTCAATGATTCGGACATTGTTTCCCCCAAGTTCTTGAATTCTTTTGCTAAGACGCATGATGCGTTGCTTGTTGTAGTCCACAATGGCTTGCGAATACTCTACTGAAGTCTCTGCTTGCAGCTTGGCAAGTTGTGCCTCAGTCAGTTCCTTTTCCACCATCTCGACAGGTGTCTTTGCCCTGAGTAAATCCTTGACGTACTGAATCGTTAGTTGCCGCCAGTTCATGCCTTTTTCCTTTTTGTAGTTTCTTTAAATCTTCCGGCCTTGCGAAAGATGGTCAGCATAGACTTATATAAGACATTGAATCTGTTGGCAATCTCTAGCTTGGTGAACCCCTGTTCATACAAGCTAAACGCTCTACGCTCGTCAATGATGGGTAGCTTCCTGCCTGACCCTACTCTTGCACCGCCTTTCATTTGCGTCCCCTATGAGTAAATAGCAATCCTCTTTTGATCTTTGAGTTGGCGCAACTGTAAGTTTTTGCCCCTACATCTCTGACCCACTTCTTGCAATCTGGACAAATCACTCTTGTTTGCTTTCTCTTAGAAGCCAGAAAACAAATGCTACGCAAACTGCTATTCCCAAGGCGAATGCTAATGTCGCTATTAGCACGAAATTTATTATTGTTTCCAACATGAGTTTTCTCCCTTGAATCAAAGTAAAAGAGTGCGCCAGCACAAAGCAAAGCCAAGATGACTTTGTTCAAGTGGCTCATTTGGCTGCTACAGCAATCAGTTCTAGCTCAGCGTCCTTGAGTTGGCCTTTTAGAATCTCGACTTCCTGCTCAAGTCTCAAAATCTTATTCTCTAGCCTTTTGCGGCTCATAGTTTCTGCATGAATCCAACCCAACAAGGATGCCTCATCAGCTACCTTTTCAATCAGTTGGATGATGTCGTTACGGGTCATGAAACCACCAAGAATGTTTCTGGGGGGTGCAATCTTGGTAACCAGTTCTTTTAATTCTTTATGCAGACTCATGCTGTCTCTCCTTGTGGTTGTGTATTCCATGCTTGCACTAACAGGGTTGCGTTATAGGGAATAGGTGTCACGGTGGACAGGAACAAGCCCTTACCATGCGTTTTACGCCCCCAATCGTCTGTTGCCTTGACGTTCTTCAAGTCACCCTTTTTGACGGCGTTATAGACGCTGTGAGGCTTAAATTCAGCCTCTTCTAACTCTTCCATTGAACGAGGTTCTTGGCAGAAGTCTTGTAATGGTGTCATTTCACTAACTCCTTTGCAATCTCAATCAGGAAAGGCACAGCCAGAATCAAGCCGATTATTGTGGCCTGAAAGGTTTCTTTAAGCGTCATCATCATTCTCCTCATCACAGAGTTCACAGGTTGGGTGGTTGGGGTCACGGCAATCGGGGTGGTTGAGCAACTGGTTGTTGTAGCGTCTGAGGTACATGGCTTCAAGCCGTATCTCGTTTGCTTCTGATTCTTCAATTGGGTACATGGTTGTCCTTAAAGATGGGGCTTGCGCCCCTTGTTGTTAATTTAAAACCAGCAAGCTGTTTCGCTTGCAGTCATTTTGTCTTGGTAATGATTCCAACCATCAATCCAATCTTTAGATTTAGATTTGTCGCAAGACTCGCACAATGATGCTACATCAAAGCCAGCGCGAAATTCTTTGCTTGTAAAGTATTTGTTCATGTTGTGCTTTCTATGTATAGGGGCTTGCGCCCCCTTGGGTTGGTTAGGCGGCTGCTAACTGATCTTGTACAAATTGCAAAATAGTTTGACCTTGTGGGGTTGAGGTAACTGGTCGATATGTACGACCTTGATGCACAACACACCATTCGTTATTACGTTCTGTAACACTCCATGTATCTGTATCACTTGATACAACATATTCTGTTCTCAATACATTGTTTGAATGCTTGGCAATATGTAGGTTAGTGAATCTATCTGCTTTCATTTTGTTCCCCTGTTGCGTTGTTGATGTAGTGAATCATATACCGATTAACTACCTTGTCAACTACCCTGTAACTAATCCCCCACAATTAACTCAACTATTAAATCACAAAGGGCTTGACCAATGGATTAAAAGTCTTTAGACTCCTCCCCACTATGACAACACAAACTATGCAAACCATTGAAAACATTAAGGAAAAGGCTGAAGTGGCTGGCTACACCATCACCGATGTTGCTCGTCATGCTGGCTTTCACCCTGCTCAAGTCTCCCGATACGCCACAGGTAAAACCATACCACTTGTCACCACCATCAGGCGGTTAGATGAGTCGGTGAATTCCCTGATTCAGGCTCGTTTTAAGGCCATCAGAGGGCTTCTCAATGACTAGGCGCACCATTGGTATTGACTGCGGTCTAAACGGTGCTATTGCCCTTGTGGTCGATGGTGAACTGGTAAGGGTTGAGGATATGCCCACAGTGACATTGACTCGCAACGGTAAGAATAAGCGTCAGGTATCAGTGCCTGAACTCGTTGACATCATCAAGGACTTTGACCCTACTGAGGCTTATGTAGAAAAGGTCTTTGCTATGAGTGGGCAAGGCGTTACCAGTGTCTTTAGTCTAGCCCGCAGCCTTGGGGTCGTTGAGGGATCACTCACAGCCTTACGCATCAAGACCACTTTGATGACCCCGCAGACTTGGATCAAAGCTATGGGAGTTGTAGGCGGTAAGGACGGGTCTAGAGCCAGAGCAATGGAGTTGTTCCCTCGTGATTTAGTTCTGTTTAAAAGAGTCAAGGATGATGGCAGATCAGATGCCAGTTTGATTGCACTTTGGGGGTACAGAAATGGATGATAAAGAACGTCAAGCAATGCGTGAGCATATCGTCTGGCTTGCCTCTGAACTCGAAAAGGAACGCAAGCAAAACCTTGCAAACATAAGTTTCTTGAAACAACTACTTGACCCCGAAGACTTAGGTCATTCAGCAACTCACGAAATCAGGCAACTTGCCTATCAACTTTTAATCAATCAACATCACGCTGAAAGAACATCATGGCAATCAAACAACTAAACCTCAGAGCCTCTGCATCAGCCCGTTGGATTGCCTGTCCCGCCTCTGCCAGACTCTCAAGCCTCATGCCTTACGTTGAGGGAGGCGATGCGGCGAAGATGGGTACTGCAATTCATGCCTTAGCAGAGCATTGCTTCAAACGTGACTTAGACCCGATGAAGTTTGAGGGCAAGGTCTATGAGGGCATCTTGATGACTGAGGAGAACTGCGAGTTTGCACTTCAGCACCTTAAAGCTATTTGGGCTATTGAGGATGAGTTGGGTAAGGGATGCGTTAGCGTTGAGAAGTTCCTACCCTATGTAGACAGAGCAACACACAAAGTCGGTGGTACTGCTGACGTTATAGGTATCGGCAATGAGCAACGCAAGATCATCATTGCAGACCTTAAAACTGGTAGAGGCTACGTCAGTGAAGACAATGACCAGCTACGCCTTTACGCACTGGCAGCTATGGAAGAATTTAACCTGTACCAAGACATTGACAAGGTTGAACTCTGGATCATCCAACCCTTTCACGGTGAGGTCAGAAAGCACAAAATGACCACTCAGGAACTCGTGGATTGGGAACACTACGTACTTCATCCAGCAATTGATAATTCCCTGAATCCTGCATTCCCGCCCGTCCCCTCAGACTCTGCCTGTCAGTACTGTCCAGCTAAAACAATCTGCCCTGCACAAGCAAATATCGTTGAGACTGTCCATGTTTCGCCCCCTGTAGAGATGCTCACAGAAGAGCAAATCAGCGTCTTGCTGACTAAGTTTGACATGGTTGAGGACTACATCAAGGCAGTACGAGATCATGCTTTAAAACGCATGGAATCTGGTGCAGTTATTGATGGATGGCAGCTTGCACCCAAACGTGCGTTGAGGTCTTGGACTGATGAATCAGGTGTTGTTACTCACCTTTTAGCTCGTGGACTCAACATTGACCAGATCGTCAAGCAAGAACTCATCACCCCAGCAGCGGCAGAGAAACTGCTAACAAAGGAACAAAGACTTGGTCTTGATGAGTTAACTTCCCGCATATCTTCAGGATTGACCCTTGCCAGAGACAAAGGTTTGAGTCAATAATCCCAACCCCATGAATACAAGAATCGAAACAATCGGAGATGCAACCCTGTACTTGGGGGATTGCATGGACATTCTGCCAACCTTGCCAAAGGTTGATGCGGTGATTACTGACCCACCTTATGGGATCAATGAAAACAGTAAAAAAGTTGCAAGCCGTGGAAAGTTGGCGGCTCCAAAAGACTATGGTGATTTTGATTGGGACAAAGCACCGCCATCAAATGAACTGATTGATTTAATACGCACAAAAGGACAACACCAAGCATTTTTTGGTGGAAACTATTTCACATTACCTCCTACGTCATGCTGGCTTGTATGGGACAAATTGAATGGTGACAACGATTTTGCCGATTGTGAACTTGCATGGACTAATTGGGATAAAGCTGTTCGTAGACTTCAGTGGCGATGGAATGGCATGATTCGTCAAGGTAATGAAGAACGCTATCACCCAACACAAAAGCCGCTTGAGGTTATGAAATGGGTAATTACCCTATGCCCAAAATCAGAAACAATCCTCGACCCCTTCATGGGAAGCGGCACTACAGGCGTAGCCGCTATCCAGATGGGACGCAAGTTCATTGGCATTGAGCGTGAACCTAAATACTTTGACATTGCTTGCCAACGCATAGAACAAGCAGTAGCGCAACCAAGATTATTTGAGGATGTAAGACCCAAGCAAGAACAAACATCTTTAATATGAATCCCCCAACCGTGACATCTGTCACATTCTTAAAACTTTTAAAAGGAAACATTGTGAATTTAAACCTCAGTAACTCAGGCGGTGGTAACGGTAACTACATTAGATTCAGCCCACAAGCAAACGCATGGTCAAACCAAGATGGCGAGTTCATCTTAGAGAAGTTTGTCTTTGACCATGAGAACCTTGAAACAGGTTGGTTGCTGATTGCTACTGGCATCTTTGAATTCTTCCCTGATGGCAGTCTTGGTCAGAAAGGTTCTCAGCCAAGTGCCGAGCATAAGCGTGGATTCAAAGCAACTTTCTTCAACAAGACAATGGGTGTTGTTGAGTACAGTGCCAACGGTGCGGGTGCAAACATGGGCTTAGAGGCTTTATGGAAACAAGTGCAAGCACAGGCATCTGCTAACGCTGGCAAGTTGCCAGTGGTGGAGTACAAGGGTAGTAGACCCGAAAAGGTTGGTAAAGGTAGCACTCGTGTACCTGAGTTCAACGTAACGGGTTGGGTAGCAAGACCAGCGGCATTGTCAGATGACAACTCAGGCGGCTTTGATCCCGAAATCTCAGCACCAGTACCCGCTAAACCAGCACCTAGCCCTATCAAGGCCAAGCCAGTAACTACACCAGCAATGGATGATGATGAGATGTTTAGTTAAACACTGAACTAACCAGCACCAGAGTTTTCGGGGGAGAACTCTGGTTTTTTTGTCTCTTTAACTTTGGTAGGTGGTATGAATGAGTTGGCTTTATTCGCAGGCGCTGGTGGAGGAATACTCGGCGGCAAGTTGCTTGGATGGAGAACAGTCTGTGCAGTCGAGTGGGAAGCCTATCCAGCAAGCGTATTGTGCGCCCGACAAAATGATGGTCTTCTCCCGCCTTTCCCGATTTGGGATGACGTACAAACCTTTGACGGAAAACCTTGGCGAGGAATTGTTGATGTCGTATCTGGCGGGTTTCCATGCCAGGACATCAGTGCCGCAGGAAAAGGCGCAGGAATTGACGGAGAACGATCAGGGATGTGGTCAGAAATGGCTCGCATCATTCGTGAAGTACGACCCAGATTCGTGTTCGTGGAAAACTCACCAATGCTCACTTCTAGGGGACTTGGACGAGTTCTCGGAGACTTGGCCTCAATGGGGTTTGATGCGAAATGGGGAGTGTTGGGAGCAGCTAACGTTGGAGCAAACCATCAGAGGGACAGAATCTGGATTGTCGGAACAAACATGGCCTACCCCAAGATGTCAAATGACCCGGCCAGTAAAAATCAGATTGGACATAGAAAAGGGTCACAAGGGCAATTTAGAGGAAGTTGTGGCATTGAGGGAGAAGTTTACAACCCCAACAGCACACAATTCAAAAGAAACGAATGCGCCGAGCGAAATGAACAGAAATACTCCTACGCTTGCGGCTCAAGCTGGTGGAAAATTGAACCCGATGTGGGTCGAGTGGCTGATGGGGTGGCCGCTAGGGTGGACAGACTTAAAGCCATTGGAAATGGACAAGTCCCATTATGTGCTGCAACAGCATGGCGAATACTCACAGAAAGATAACTAAATGTCAGCACAACAAATAGCCACTACCTTGGGCAATGCAAAAAAGGTAGGCAATGGTTACCTAGCATCATGCCCCGTACCCGATCACGGTCAAGGTAAGGGAGATAAGCATCCATCCCTATCCATCACCGAATCAGTTGACGGGAATTACCTCTTCAAATGTCACGGTGGCTGCGACCAGCACACAGTGTTCAGCACCATCAAGGACATGGGCATACTCCCGCAGCTACCAGATAGACCTGAATACCTGTCCAGCATCAAGCCGATATCTAACAGTTCACAGGCCACAACCCCGACAGTCATGACACTTGAGCATGAATGGCATTACGTTGATGAGGACGGCATCTCCCTCTTTCTCAAGCAAAGATATAAGACCAATGACATCAAAGGAAAGACATATAAGACCTTACGAGTCATGCCCGATGGCAGTCGAGTAGGCAAGTTAGGTGACTGCCGCATCATCCCCTACCGACTCCCCGAACTGCGACAAGCAATTGCCGATGGCAGAGTCATATATATAACTGAGGGTGAGAAAGCGGCAGATAGCTTATGCAGTCTTGGGGTAGTGGCGACCACCTCTCACGCTGGTGCTGGTGGTTGGAATCAGGACTTGAACCAGTACTTTGCTGGCGCAAATGTCGTGATAGTTCCCGACAATGATGCCGCTGGATGGGGTTACGCCCATAAGATTGTTGAGTCCTTACTTGGATCAGGTAGCACAAAGAGCATCAGGGTCTTGGATTTACCCCTTACTCAACCCAAGGAAGATGCCTATGAGTGGGTCAATAGGTATGACGGTTCAAGGTCGCTGTTGGCACAACTGGCAAAAGCCTGTCCTATCGTCAAGTCTGTAGAAGATGTATGGCAACCATCAAGGCTGCATGATTATGTGCCTGAGCCACAACCAAAAGAATCTAGTGCTACCGTCAAAGAAGCAAAACCCTCCAGATTACTGGTCGAGTCTTGGGACTCAATTAAAGATGAGCCAGTTGAGTGGCTCGTGCAGTCAATTGTCCCGAAGAAAGCATTTGTAGCTCTCTACGCACCCCCTGCCTCATACAAGTCATTCATCTCCCTTGATTTGGCAGAGGCGATTGCAACAGGCAGAGATTGGATGGGTTACAAGATACCCAAGAAAGGCGCAGTCTTATATATATGTGGTGAGGGTCATGGCGGTATGGGCGCAAGGGTGAAGGCTTGCAAGATACAGAATCAAAGTCCAGATGGCGCAAACCTGTACATCATCAGGGCGCAACTCAACCTGAGATCAAGTCCCGAAGACTTCATAGAACTACTCAACGCAATCAATGACCTGATAGCTGAGATAGGTGAACCTTTAGAGATCATCATCCTTGATACCCTGATGCGTATGTCTGGCGGTGGATTTAACGAGAACAGTTCTGAAGACATGGGTGCATTCATCACCCAAGCAGGAAAACTCCAAGAACTCTTCGAATGTGCCTTGATGGTAATTCATCATAGTGGTAAGGACATCAGTAAGGGCTTGCGAGGTCATAGCTCCTTGCTAGGTGCTGTAGACACTGAACTTGAGATACAGCGGCAGGATTCAGTTATCAACTCAGCAGATTCAAGCGTCATAGGTAACGCAATCTTGACCGTTAGCAAACAAAAAGACGGTGCAGATAGCATCCAGATCGGCATTGAAATCGTGCTGGTGGAGATTGGAACATCAGACCTTGGGTTTGAAATTACCACCTCATTAGCCATCAGGCACAACCCCGACATCGCAAATGACAAGCCTAAAGGGTCTAAAAACAACTCAGGTAGCGGCAACAATCAGCGGATTGAGATGGATTCGTTAATGAAAGTGATTAAGTCTAAAGGAACATACAGTGAAGTAGATGGTACTAGTAGGTATGGAGTCAGTTTGGACGATTGGAGAGCCGAATTCTGGTCTATGAAAGGGTGTACTGAGGATGATAAGACGGCCTTTAAGAAAGCATGGCTTCGTGCTAGGGAGCGTCTTGTTAGCGTAAATAAGATTGTCATTGGGTCAAATTGGGTTTGGTTGAAATCCAGTTTGGATAATTAGATGCTGTACATCTATCCAGTGACAAACGAGACAAACAGGGACAAATGTCCCAAATGTCTTTTCGAGGAGATGGGGACAAACCACCTCTTGTCTATAAACAAGAGGTTTGTCTCCTGTCCCTTTGTCTCTTTGTCGTTTTTGAAAGGAAATTGAAAATGGTTAAATCACGGTTAAGAAAAGATGTTCCTAAAGTTGAGATTAAAAGGTATGAGCCAACTACTTGGGATATTCAAGCCAGTGCGGTTTTGGTTGAACTTGAGTCAAGGAAAGAGGAACATCACCAGAAATGGGGTTGTGAGAGATTGATTACTTTAGTTGACAGTGAGTTTAGGGAGAGGTTTTGGGGTCAGATGGCTAGGGTTTGGGATGCCATCGATCACAAAGACATTGAACGGCTGCGTAAAGCAATTGCAGGGATGGTCAAAGGTTATGACCATCTAGAGAAATGGGGTGAAGATAATGAGATCAACCCAAGCCCCACAAACATCAGATTCGTTGAATGGAAAACTCAATCAGGTCAGATCATGGCAGTTACAGAAACGATAAATGATTGCATTGATTTGCAAAAGCTACGCAAAGACCTAACCATCTGGACTCTGGAAGAGTTTGAGGCCATCATCAATGAGCCAGCAATCCAGTTCATCATCAAGGCCAAAGCGTTTGACCCAACCGCACAGGTCAAGAGGTTCAAAGCTGGTGATGACTTTGGCAAAGGCTCAGGCTTTGACGATATGGTCGATGACCTTGAACCTATTTACGGCGGTGGTGATGCGCCGAAGATGTTTAACCTACCGCCAAAGAGGAAGTAATGGCGAGTCCTCAGATCAACACTGTCCAGTTCAGGCGGAAGCTGACTGAGGAACAAAGGACAATCCTATTGTGTGCCGGCAAAGGGAACATCACCAATGGCTTTAAGAATGCCTTGGACTGCTACGCCATCTTATGGGAACTTGGATACCGCCCTAGAAACGATTTATATGATTTCTTAGGGGTAGATAAGGGAGAGCCATATAAACCTGTTGTAGGCGATTCTGACGAGGATTAGAGGCATTGCGTGGCTAGAGTTATTGCTATCCTTGGTTACGATCTCTAAACACCATTTCATAATGTGAAATGCAATCCCATAATATGGAATGTCCCCCAATAATGCACCATCCGCCTCTTTCCCTCTCCGCCTCCGCCAGCCAGAATCCGCCGAGCCAAAAGTTATCCACAGGTTATCCACAGATCGGAGGGCAAGTTATCCACATATGCACAGTCTGGTTGCAGTTTGCATCTCAGAATGCCCAAATCAGTAATACTTTCTATGATTTTGAGTTAACATAATGGACATTGTATTAAATGGATTTTGTCAGCCGTTTGTAAGCGTCTAGAAAAACACTAGCAAAATCAACAGCTTACAGAAGTTATCCACACTATCCACAGTTTCCTGTGGATAACTCGCATCTGGCAATTTGCCTGTGGATAACTTTCGATGGGGGGGGAGGGGGTGCGGTCGGTCGGTCAAAGTTGTGGGAGCATCCGCCCCCCTCAAAAAGCTAAATTAGAAAAAGGGGCAACTCCCCCACTCCCCGCTACGAAAAAAAGAGGTGTTGGCGCAGGGAGTTCCGAATTAGTAATTAGATAACCTTAAGGGAAATCATTCGGGTACTATGCGCCAACGCTGATAAATCTACCATATCAAGCCACAATTTGCTATAGTCCCCACCTATCACGCCCATAACGCACAAGGATAATCGTGAAGATAGAACAGATTGACGGCATCCAAGACGAGCCACAGGCGCAGCTAGAGAAGAAGAAAGCTGGCAGACCTAAAGGTATTTACGGTTTAAAGCGTCAGATACAGGAGTACGCAAGGAATCCTGAGCTTGCGTTGCCCAAGACTGACAGCCAGAGAATCAAGGACTTGAAGGATATGCTTATCAGGTCGAGTGGTAAGGATGTTGTGGAGAAGATGATTTCAATTGCGTTGAACGACAACCACCCTGCTCAGATGGCGGCTATCAAGATGTGTGTGGACAGGACACTTCCTATATCCATGTTTGACAAGGATAAAGGCCAGAGGAGTGCAGTCAACATCACAATCACTGGCATAGGCGCACCTACAGTAGAGGCAACTACGATTGATCCAGACGACATCCAAGACGTAGAGGCTAAGAATGGCTGACTTGAACTTTGCGCTCCTCCCTTGGCAACAGGAAGTCTACGCCGACAAGACGAGGTTCAAGGTTGTCGTAGCTGGACGGCGGTGCGGTAAGTCTAGGTTAGCTGTCACGACACTATTAATAGAGGGGTTGAGTTGCCCTGCTGGTAGTGCGGTGCTATACGTTGCCCCTACCCAAGGTCAGGCTAGGCAGATCATTTGGGATGTACTCTTGGACATTGGCAGGGAGATCATTCAGTCTAGCCATGTCAATAATATGGAAGTGACCTTGATTAACGGCGCAAAGATATATGTGAGGGGATCAGACAGACCTGATACCTTACGGGGTGTCAGCTTGACTTATGCGGTGTTGGATGAGGTAGCTGACATTAAGCCTGAGACTTGGGAACAGGTGATTCGTGCGTCACTGAGTGATAAAAAGGGTCGGTGCATGATGATCGGGACTCCCAAGGGTAGGAACTGGTTCTACGATTTGTACAACTTGGGTCAGGATGGTAGTGATCCTGATTGGAAGTCGTGGCACTTCACTACCAAAGACAACCCCCTGATAGACCCTGATGAGATTGAGTCTGCCAAGAAGACCCTGAGTTCCTTTGCTTTCAAGCAGGAATACCTTGCCAGTTTTGACAATGCTGGCTCTGACGTTTTTAAAGAAGAATGGATTAAATATGGAGAAGAACCTGAACATGGCTCGTACTACATTGCTGTCGATCTGGCAGGGTTTGAAGAAGTGGCTAGACAAGCTGCTAATTCCAAGAAAAGGCTAGATCAGACTGCCATTGCTGTTGTTAAGGTAACAGAAGATGGCAAATGGTTTGTTAAAGAGATTGTTTACGGGCGGTGGGACATCAGGGAAACTGCGGCTACGATCCTGTTGAAGATGCGGGAATACCGACCTTTGAGCATTGGAATTGAGCGTGGAGCATTAAAAAACGCAGTTTTGCCGTATTTGAGTGACTTAATGCGTAAAAATAATGTATATTCACACATAGTTGACTTGACGCACGGCAACAGGAAAAAGACTGACAGGATTATCTGGAGTCTCCAAGGACGGTTTGAGCATGGGCGTATTGTGCTGAACTCTGAGGAAGATTGGGATGAATTCAAAGATCAACTCTTGATGTTTCCAGCCCTTGGTGTTCATGATGACTTGCCTGATGCCCTTTCCTACATTGACCAACTGGCTGTAACCTCATACTTTGTTGATGACCAAGAAGATGAGTGGGAGCCTCTAGATATTATTTCGGGGAATTAAATGGCAACAGATAAAGAAGTCAAACTTGAACAGAACGAATTTTATGAGCCTACTGAGGCTGATAAAGAACTGACCGATTTCATCACTAGCCACTGCGACAAGTGGCGTGACTACAGAGACACTAACTTCCTGCCCTCCTACCTAGAGTACGAGCGCATCTTCCGTGGTCAATGGGCATCTGAAGACAAAACCCGTGAGTCAGAACGCAGCCGAATCGTAACTCCTGCTACTCAACAAGCAGTCGAGACTCGTCACGCTGAGATCATGGAAGCCATCTTTGGTCAAGGTGACTTCTTTGACATTGAAGACAATATCCAAGATGTAAACGGGAATCCCATTGATGTTGAGATAATTAAGGCTCAACTCACTGAGGATTTCAAGAAGGACAAAATCAGAAAAGCTATTGACCAGATTGAATTGATGGCTGAAATCTATGGGACAGGCATTGGCGAGATTGTTGTCAAGACTGAAACTGAGTATGTTCCCTCGACTCGACCTATTCCTAATCAACAGGGTCAGGCAGCTATTGGCGTGATGGAGCGAGACAGAATTTCTGTCAAGATCATGCCTGTCAACCCCAAGAATTTTCTATTCGACCCGAATGGTACTTCCATTGACGATTGTATGGGGGTAGCGATAGAGAAATACGTTTCAATTCATAAGGTTGTGCAAGGTATTGAACGTGGAATCTACCGTAAGGTGGACATTGGTACTGCCAGTGAAGATACTGACCTAGAACCTACCCAAGAAGTAAGCCAGTATCAGGATGAGAAGGTTCTTTTGTTGACTTACTACGGGCTAGTTCCCCGTGAGTACCTTGAGAACATGAAAGAGAACAAGGATATTGTTGAATTGTTCCCTGAAAACTCAGCGGCAGAAGACTACACCGACATGGTTGAGGCTATTGTCGTGATTGCCAATGATGGAATGCTGTTAAAGGCTGAAGAAAATCCATACATGATGAAAGACAGGCCAGTTCTGTCTTACCAAGACGATACTGTGCCAAACAGGTTGCTTGGTCGTGGTACGGTGGAAAAAGCATTCAATATGCAAAAGGCCATTGATGCTCAGACCCGCAGCCACTTAGATTCACTGGCATTGAGTACCTCCCCCATGATGGCGATGGATGCAACTCGCTTGCCTCGTGGTATGAAGTTTGAGGTAAAGCCTGGAAAAGCTATTCTGGTCAATGGTTCTCCTAGCGAAATTTTGTATCCGTTTAAGTTTGGACAGACTGATCCAAACAACCTTGCAACTGCCAAAGACTTTGAGCGAATGTTGCTACAAGCTACAGGAACTCTAGACTCCAACGGCATGATTAGCCAAGCTAGTCGTGATGGTGGCGGTATGTCGATGGCGGTTGCCTCCATCATCAAGAAATACAAGCGTACATTGGTAAATTTCCAAGAAGATTTCTTGATTCCATTTATTAAAAAAGCTGCTTTCAGGTTCATGCAGTTCGATCCAGAGCGTTATCCGTCTGTGGACATGAACTTCATCCCAACCGCTACTTTGGGCATCATTGCACGGGAGTACGAACAACAGCAATTCATTGGTTTGTTGCAGACTTTGGGTGCAAATACTCCTGTTTTGCCTATTTTGCTTAAAGGAATTGTTGGAAACAGCAGTTTGTCTAACCGCATGGAGTTGATGGCGGCATTGGATCAGATGATGCAGCCTGATCCACAAGCTCAACAGATGCAGCAAGCACAACAACAGTTGGCTATGCAAGCGGCACAGGCTCAAATTGCTGTAAACACTACTGCGGCAGAGCAAAACAGGGCTGAAGCACAGAAATTGATGGTTGAGACTCAGTTAATGCCTCAAGAAGTGCAAGCAAAGATGACTGCAAGCCTGACTAAGAATCTTCCTAATCAGGATGATTTGTCTTCTAAAGAGTTTGATAAGCGGGTTAAGATTGCTGAATTGATGCTTAAAGAGTCTGATATTAAGAATAAGTCTAAGATTGTCGAGTTACAGATGGCTGACAAAATAAATGCTCAGTCTCAAGTAAAACAAGACTTTCTTGAAAAACTGACTAATGGGCTGAAGAATGGCTAACATCAGGGAACTAATCCAAAGCATTGAGGCAAATGACTCATCTTTTGATGAGAAGTTAGACGCTATCAATAAGATGGAAGAAACCTTGGTGGCTATGCGCCAGCAAGAAGAACAAGCCGTTCAAGACAATGTTGACTTGATTGTTGAAGCCATCAAAGTGATGGAAAACAAAGTCACCGCACAACTAGAAGTTGCCAAATCCATAGTCCCTGAAAAGGGGGATAAAGGCGACAAGGGTGATAGGGGTTTAGATGGTCGTCAAGGCGTAGATGGTAAGAATGGGTTAAATGGTCGGGATGGTAAGAACGGGATAGATGGCAAGGATGGTGTATCTGTCACTGATGCCAAGATTGACTTTGATGGTTCTTTGGTCATTACTTTGTCAACAGGGCAAGAGATTAATGTTGGTGAGGTGGTTGCTCCTGACTTAGCAGAGAAGATCAAAGTTATTAGCACCATGTCTACCAATGGGGCGGTAGGCATCAAGGATGAGGGAACTTCAATCTCCACAGGTGTTAAGAACATCAATTTTGTTGGGGCAACAGTAACTGCTACAAATTCAGGGGACGATGTAACCGTCAATGTAAGTGCAGGAACAGGAACAGTCACAAGCGTTGCGGCAACAGTCCCAGCATTTTTATCTGTTGCTGGCTCACCAATTACGACAAGTGGCACATTAGCAATCACATTGTCTGGTACTGCCTTACCAATAGCAAATGGCGGTACTGGTGCAACGACATTGGCTGGTGCGTCTATTGCTACTTACTCAGGCACAGAGACATTAACTAACAAGCGTATTGACCCAAGAGTTACTTCAGCCGCATCTGCATCATCTTTAACCCCAAGCGTTGCAACGGCTGATGTTTACGCATACACGGCATTAGCAGCGGGTCTTACCATCAATGCCCCAACTGGAACACCTGTTGATGGCGATAAGTTGATGTTTAGATTGCTGGACAACGGCACAAGCAGATCATTAACTTGGGATGCAACCTACACAGTCATTGGTGTGACTTTACCAACAGCAACGACTATCAGTAAGACAACGTATGTAGGTTGTATTTACAACGCTAACAATACACGTTGGGATGTGATCGCAGTAACCACACAGGCATGACCATGAAGATTGACTTTTCTTTTTCATCGCAGTACGGCACATTTTCAGATGCTCTTCACTTGCCTGACGATCATGCATTTACAGATGCTGAGATTGAAGCCATGAAACAGCAAAGGTTTGATAACTGGATTGCTGTAATTACTGCGCCTCCCACTGAGGGGGTCTAATGGCTAATCGCTATTGGGTTCTTGGCACAGGTACTTGGGATTCCACAAGCACAACAAACTGGTCTGCGTCATCAGGTGGAGCTGGCGGTGCATCTGTCCCAACTGCGGCAGACAATGTATTTTTTGATGCAAACTCAAATGTATTAGCCACCGCATTTACAGTCACTATGGCAAACACGCCAAGGGTCTGTAGAGACTTTTTAGCGTCAGGGCTTGATGGAACGATGACCCTTGCTGGTACAAGCATTGGATTGACAGTATCAGGCAGTCTTACGTTTCAAGCCACAAACTTTACCCGCACATATACAGGCACAACCACATTTAACGCTACAACAACTGGTAAAACTGTAACTACTAATGGCGTTGCTTTTGGTGCAAGCGTAACTTTTGATGGTGTTGGCGGCGGTTGGACACTTGGTAGTGCGCTTAATTGCGGTGTTAATTCGTTGACAATTACAAACGGAACTTTTGATACTTCATCGATAAGTAATTATTCTGTGACGGCAGATTCTTTTTCGTCTAGTAACTCAAATGCAAGAATTATTAATTTAAATGCTTCAACTGTTACGTTAGGTGGAACTTCCCCCATAACTTTTACTACGTCTACAAATCTTACATTTAATGCCGGAACATCTCAGATAAACTTTACAAGTTCGTCATTGCTTTTTAATACGGGCGGGCAAACATTTCATAATGTATCTTTTTCCCAAATTTCAGGATTCACTAATATATCAGGTACGGCTACATACAATAATTTAACAATAGCAAGCAAAACATCTGTTGGACTTGGTAAATTTAATTTTTCTGCTGACCAAACAATCAGTGGGACATTTACAATAGGTGCTGGCACTACGGCATCTTGTCGCTACTTAATTAATTCTAATGTTATTGGTACTACTCGCACATTAACCTGTGCATCTATTGCGGCAGTATCTGATGTTGATTTTAGAGATATAACTATTGCTGGCGCACATGGCACGTTGTCAGGCACTCGACTAGGTGACTGTAAGGGAAACACCAATATAACTTTCCCTGCGGCTAAGACTGTGTTTTATCGTCAAACAGGTTCTGCCAATTGGGGTGCTACAGGCACAGGCTCTTGGTCTGCTACATCAGGCGGCGCATTTGACGCAACTCAGTTTCCATTAGCACAAGATACTGCGGTATTTCCTGCGGCTACATATCCTGCATCAGGTTCTACGACAACAATTAACGCTGACTACAACATTAGCACAATAGATATGTCGTTGAGAACGTCAAATACTATGACGTTGGCAACAGGCGTAAATGCATTATCAATTTATGGTAACTGGATAAATGGCACAGGAATAACAATATCGGGTACAGGATTGCTTACGTTTGCAGGGCGCACTACACAGCAAATTACAAGTTCTGCAAAAACATTTACTCAACCAATCACAATTAACAGCCCAAGTGGTTCGGTTACTTTGCAAGATGCTTTGACAACAGGCACAGGCGTAACAACAACGTTCACCAACGGCACGTTAGATTTAAATGGCTTTACATATACTGTTGGAACTGCGTTTACAACTACCACAGGCACAAAGAATTTAACATTTAATGGTGGAACATTAGTCTGCCCAGCCGCCACAACAACTGCATTTAACAACGCTGTTCCCACAGGTTTTACCACAACCGCAGGGACAGGCACAGGCACGATTTCAATGACTGCCGCAACTGCCAAGACGTTTGTTGGTAGTGGCTCTACGTTTAACTGCACACTTAATCAAGGTGGTGCTGGTGCTTTGACCATTACAGGCTCAAACACATTCGGCAACATAACCAATACTTATAAAAGTACTGGCGCAACATCTATCCTGTTTACGGCGGCAACAACTAGCACATTTGCCGATTGGAATGCAAGTGGCGAATCCACAAGACTTTTAACAATTGGTTCTGTCACTGCGGCAAGTCATACGCTATCCAAGGCAAGCGGTACTGTAAGCGCAGACTTTCTGTCTATCAGTAGGTCTACGGCTACAGGCGGTGCAGGATGGTATGCAGGGGCAAATTCCACAGATGGCGGCAATAACTCAGGATGGATATTCACGGCACCTCCTGCGCCTAGCGGCAGTAACAGCAATTTTTTAATGTTCTTTTGAGGAAACAATGACCCCAGAACTACAAAAGTACTATGAAGACCGTTTTTCCATGATGTCTATGGACGGTTGGAAAGAATTGACTATTGATATTGACAATATGATAGAGTCACTCAATAATATAAGCGTTATTCCTGATGAAAAGACCTTGATGTTCAAAAAAGGGGAACTTTCCATCTT